>Ga0210388_10000582_pt1 | contig 29640 bp, 20 predicted proteins | sample IncBWC19OmetaG_FD_155485 | JGI IMG/M metagenome (GOLD analysis project Ga0210388, IMG submission 155485) | Forest soil microbial communities from Barre Woods Harvard Forest LTER site, Petersham, Massachusetts, United States - Inc-BW-C-19-O ...
AGTGGTGCGCCCTTGTCGTAATCCCAATGGTGAAGGATGTCCTTATAGGACTCCTGAGCGAAGGCAGGAGCCGCTAGCAGAAGGGCGACGCAGGCGCAAGCTGGATATCGGATGAACATCAGGCTCACCATTCCGAGTTCTCCAACGCATTGTCACCTATTTTAATTCCAGCGCGAACTCTATTTTGTTTCTGCTCGACATCGATGACGCCTCGACTCGGGCCTTCCGGTCCCGAAACGGCATTCCCGGAGAGAGGGCCAAGCGAGTTTCGATGGAGCCTCGCTTCCTCGAAGGGGACTATTACGCAGAGCGGGGCAGCCAAGTGCCGAGCGGGCGCGGCAGGCGGACAGAATAACTGCCAGTGCGAAGTGACATGTCCCTTCGCTTAGCGAACCGTCATCTCGAAATTCTCGTCTACAAGATACCGGACAGATTGGCACGGGCATCCAAACACCGAGACCAGAGACAGGGCACGTTTGGAGAAAACCATGGCGCTTACCAAGCGGAAGCTGGGAAATTCGGGACTGGAAATTGCCCCAATCGTGTTTGGCGGAAACGTATTCGGATGGACGGCAGACGAAGCAACATCGTTCCGCTTACTGGATGCGTTCGTTGCGGCAGGTTTCAACGCTGTGGATACGGCTGACGTTTATTCCAAATGGGTCCCGGGAAATAGAGGCGGGGAGTCCGAGACGATCATCGGCAAATGGCTGAAGCGTAGCGAGAAGCGGCAGCGAGTGATCATCGCAACGAAAGTTGGATCGGAAATGGGCCCAGCAAAGAAAGGACTCTCCAAAGGCTACATTCTGGCCGCGGTGGAAGATTCGCTGCACCGCTTGCAGACCGACTACATCGATTTATATCAGTCGCATGTTGATGACGCCGATACGCCGCTGGAGGAAACGCTGGAAACGTACGCGCAGCTGATCCAGCAGGGAAAGGTGCGCGCGATTGGCGCATCAAACTATAACGCCAAGAGACTCGGAGAAGCGCTCGAGATCAGTAAGAAAAAGGGTCTGCCACGGTACGAGAGTCTGCAACCGCACTACAACCTTTACGAGCGGGCCGGGTTCGAAACGGAGTTGGCGCCGCTTTGCCTGCGCGAAAACATCGGCGTGATTCCTTACTTTTCGCTGGCCAGCGGATTTCTTGCGGGCAAGTACCGTTCCGAAGCGGATTTGGTCAAGAGCGCGAGAGGGACATTCGTGAAGAAATATCTGAACGAGCGCGGTTTCGGAATCCTTGGCGCGCTCGACCAAGTGGCGAAAACTCACGGTTCGACGCCGGCCCGAGTAGCTCTCGCCTGGCTCGAGGCCCAGCCAAGCGTTACCGCTCCGATTGCCAGCGCGACAAGTCTCGATCAGCTCGATGAGTTGCTCCGTGCCGCCGATCTGGAGCTAGATCCCGAATCTCTGGAGAAACTCAACCAGGCGAGCTCGCACGCCACAGGCGCGGGCAGTGCCAACTGAGCGGATGGTCGGCAGGCCAGAAGTATTGCTTCGGTCGAGTCTATTAGAATGACTTCCGCGCAGCGGAGAATTACCGGCCATCAAACTGTGTGACCCTAGCAACGCCGAGAAAGTCCGAATCTGGGATGAGGGCCCCTGTCGCGGGTTCTGCCCGAATCAGACGTTATCCGGCAGTTGGCTCACCCGAGTACCGGCGCCGCATGCCGCTAACAGTCGCTGATTGTTTTCGAACCGCGCTCCGTTCTTAGTTGTGCTAATGGCCCTTACCACAAGCGATTCGGATGTCAGGCCGGAGATACGGCGCTATGGGAAGGCGTAGAATTTTGGTTCCGTCTGGATGGTCGGATTCAGGCTGTGGGTGCTTGAAAAGCCAATCGAGCGGGACTTGCGGGACAGAGTGGCAGCTCTTTTGGAACCGAAAGAGACCCCGGGGGTTCCATTGTCGTAGAGCCTATCTAATCGAAATCACGCCTCACCGGATAATCGACGATTATTGCCCTGCCGTTGGTGAGGGCCCTGACCGAATGGCGAACATTGCTTGGCACGATCCCCACCATTCCTGCCCGGGCGATCTGCGTCACTCCGTCGATGGTCAGCTCGAGCTCGCCATCGATCACCTCGTATACTTCTTCTTGAGGATGGAAGTGTTCGTGAATAGCTGAGCCTCGCACGAAATCATAGTGCGCGAACGTCATGCTAGGCGAGTGGAAATACCGTCCATACCAACCCGGCAAGCGCTCAATGACACTGAGTTTGTTAGTATCAACAAATGGCATGGTTGCCCCCTGCTTGACACATTCTAGGTGGCCCAACTTGGGACATCAAGGATGCAGCCTAAGAATGAGTTAAGCGAGCGCGCGCATCGCGCTTGAGCACTAAAGCCGGTCATCCAAACTCAATTGGCTTGAAACGAAACGGGAGCAAGTTCCCGAAGCGGAGGTTCTCGTTCTCGGACCTAAGGATTAGGGTTGAGCGTTCATAGGACGGGGAATGACGGCGCCACGGAAAATAACCGCCGATATCCGGGTGGTGTTGTAAATGTCACCGACAGGATTTCCATCCAGAAGCACCAAGTCAGCGAGTTTTCCAGGTTCGACAGTACCCAGAGTGTCGAGCTTTCCGAGAAACAACGCCCGATTGTAATCCAGTTCGGGTATATCTTGCGGGCAAACCCGGGAAAACCGTTTTACGGAAGAGCGAATGCGACGTATGCGCCCGGGATCCTGTCTCGAGACGCGGGATGGTCTGGTGTTGTCTGCGTAGAGGCCCGCGCGGCTGCGCAGAAGACCACATATTGCCGGCCTGCCTGCTCGTAAACTGCTGGCATGCCTTCTAGCGCGGCGTCGACTGTGGCTTCCCACAGCACAGTGCCAGTTGCGGAATCCAGTGCTCTTACTTTGCGGTCACGCGTGCCGGTGAAAATGAGGCCGCCAGCGGTGACGACCGGGTTCACCTTTGGGAAGTGGGAGCCTGTATTGGTAATGCCCTGCGCCGCAAGCTCGGGGACTTCACCCAAGGGGATCTTCCAGCGAATTTCACCGGAATTGAGGTCATACGCGGTCAGAGTAGTCCATGGCGGCGCAATCACAGAGAGGCCACTGTTTGCCAACATAAATCCAAAGCCGCTTTTGTAATGCGCCCCCGCGAGATCGGCGCTTGCAGCATTGGCTGGAATCCGATTTGCAGAAGCGTCTGCGGACGCGCCCACAGGGTCCGCTAAATAACTTAGGATTAGATTGATTTCCTCACTGGTTAACTTCGCGAATGGCGGCATCAAGCCCTTACCATGCGCCATAATCGTTCTGATCTGATTGTCGCTTAGCCGTCCGCGCAGTCCGACCAACGATGGGATAGCCGGAGGTGCTCCCTGTAGATTGTCAAGGTGGCATCGCGCGCAGTTCGCCCGGTAGAGAGCGCGCGGACGCAACTGCGGCGAGTCAGTTTTCGAAACAGGATCTGCCAGGGAAAGTTTTAGCATTGACGGCAGATCCTTCGAGACGACGTACAGATAACCGTGCTTGGGATCCACGGCAGAACCGCCGAAATTCGCGCCGCCGTTGTTCCCGGGCATCTCGACGGTGTCCTCCGTGCTCGGCGGTTCGAAAAGCCCACGGTTACGCGCCTTCAGGATCTGCCTTCGCAGGCGGTCTTGCTCTTCCGGCTCAAGATACGGGCTCAGATCATCCACCGTGAACCTCTGCCGCGCGAAGGGAGCCGGCTTCGACGGAAAGGGCTGGGTTGGCCAGGTTTCCTCCCCTCGCATATCAGATTTCGGAACTGCGCGTTCCTCAATAGGCCAGAGCGGCTTGCCTGTGTCGCGATTGAAAACCCACACAAAGCCGACCTTGCTGACCTGGGCGACGACGTCAATCAGCTCGCCGTCATGCTGAACCGTAGTCAGCATAGGCGTGCCGGCATTGTCATAGTCCCAGATGTCGTGATGGATCATTTGGTAGTACCAAAGCAATTTGCCTGTGCGTGCATTGATAGCCAGCAGGCAGTTGCCATATAGGTTTGACCCTTTGCGGTTGGCACCATAGAAGTTGTACTTGGGGCTTGCGGTGGGCACGTAGACTACGCCGCGATGGGAATCGACGGCCATGCCGCTCCACGCATTTGCGCCACCGACCGTTTTCCAAGCTTCCTTTGGCCAGGTTTCATAGCCTTGTTCGCCCGGGTGCGGAATCGTATGAAAGCTCCAGACCAGCTTGCCCGTGCGCACGCTGTACGCTCGGATGTCGCCAGGGCCGGAGTCGTACTCCTCATTCGTCGCGGAGCCCAGGATCAATAGGTCTTCGAAGATGCGACCGGGATTAGTTGACTGCACAAGTGTTAACGTCTTCGGATCGCGCCCAAGCCCCTCGCGGAGGTCCGTGCTGCCATTCTTGCCGAAGTCAACGATGGTCTGTCCGGTCCGTGGGTCAATTGCCTGCAGATGGTTGTCGGCGGCAAAGAGCAGGCGCCGTTCAGAGCGATCGGCGCTTTCCCAGTAGTCGATGCCTCGGTTGGTTATCAGCGCCGTCTTCGCTCCGGTGGGATGAGTCCAGATTTCCTTTCCTGTAGCGGCGTCGAGGGCCACGATGCTATTGGTCCGTGCCATCACGTACATGACGTCGTCTACGACTAGCGGATTGAATGCATATGGCAGGTCGTCTCCAGTCTGATAGCTCCAGACCTTCTTCAGCTTGTCGACGTTGCTGCGGTCAATCTGGTGTAGCGAAGAGTACTGCGCGCCATCCGCGGCACCGCCATAGGCGCGCCACGTTGAATGTGTGACTGAGAGTTCCCCGTTGCTATTCTGACCGAATGAACGCGCATCGCGGGACTTACTGTCCTGAGCTGGCGACACATTTGTAAGGATCAGGACAACACAGGAACAGGAGAGGAAGAAAGCCCTTCGGAAGAGACACCGGACTTTGTGTGCCGAACCTAAGTGATTCAACAACGAGGCGTTCACTGGAATACCCTCCCTTGGCTTTCCTACAGTGGGTTACTCAATTACACGCAGACAATGATGAGAAAGCGAATATATGGTGATTGTGCCTGATAAAAACGTCGTAACCGGACATCAACTGGAATCGCCCCAAAAGGACTTGCCAAACAATGTCCGATTACTAATCAGATGGAGCGCCCCTTCTTAGAACGCGGTGACCTTATTGAGTCGCCTTCGACCTGACCATCGCGATGCCCGTGTCACATTCCATGCCAAAACCTAGAACGACCTGCACCGCCCACTTGCATTTGCGCGCAGGTGCGACAACCACGATTGAAGACCGTGCGGTCTTGAAACTGTTTGCTTCAACCTGAATTTCATAGTCCCGAGCTTTAATCGATCAAACGAAAACTTGCCATCCGCGTTGGCTCGCATGCTGACAATTCCTGTTCCACCTCTCAAGATTGTTACCCTTGCATTTGAAATCCGTCCTCCCGACAGGTCAATTACGATTCCACGAACACAGTGAATCGGCTTGATTGGCGCCATCCTGCATTCTCCAGCTTGGGAGACGCCCAAGAAAGGCGCAAAAATGTTAGCAATCATAAAGACAAGCGCGATGCGCGCTTTCTTTAGGCAGCAGTGGTGGAAGCCTCCCCGCGAGTGAGGATACCACCCGTTGCATTAGATGGACCGCAATACATTGATATAACGTCAGTGCTTAAATAACGGCGTTGTGGGAAGTGATTTTGAGCTGTGTTCCCCTATCTCTTCTCAAACCTCATGACCATGCTCACAAATGATTCAACAACGCGAAACGAAGGAACTCGCCTGCCATCGATATCAGTGAAGCAGTATTCACGCGCCAGTTCGCCCACGTGGAGGCCTTTCGGGTTTTGTAACCTTGCCCTGGCCGCCGGCGTCAGGCTCTCGGTTTCGGCGACCGCGACGGAATAGCGTAAGTGTCGTAGTTCCAATTTTTCACGATTCCATGCTCATGAAGCATGACTACTCAGCTTAGAAAGTATGGTGCGAAGATGCGACGCGAAGCCAATTGGCGCATCTGATTAGGTGATCTGACGATGCCGCCAGGCGAGTGACAAAATTGGTTCTCATGCTTGCCCAGCATACTTTCGGTTCGAGAGGTGGAACGATTAAGTTCGCGGCCCTTGCCTAGGCGGACTCAAGAGAACCAGTTTAATTGTGCCCATGTAGTCCTACGGAGCGGGAGTGCTGGCGCTAGTGTGGAGGCCGTGGGAGCAAGTTTCGCCGAACCTGTAGGTTCGGCATCGGAGAGCGTAAAGGAGAAGGAAAATGTCAAAGAAACTCGAAGGAAAGATCGCACTGATTACGGGTGGCTCACGCGGTATTGGCGCTGCAATCGCTAAGCGTCTGGCCGCGGACGGAGCGAACGTGGCCATCACCTACACCAAAGGTGCCGACGCGGCCGCGTCAGTCGTCAAGGAGATTGAACGCGCTGGCCGAAAGGCGATCGCAATTCAGGCGGACGCCGCCGATGCCGGCGCCGTCAAAACCGCGGTCGAAAAGACCGTCGGGACCTTCGGCCGGCTCGACGTCCTTGTGAACAATGCCGGCACGGCCATCCCCAAGAGGTTCGAGGAGACCACTTTGGAGGAGCTGGACCGCCTGATTGACATCAACGTCCGTGGCACCTTCGTCGCGACGCAAGCGGCGCTGAAGCACATGCAGAGCGGCGGCCGTATCATCATGATCGGATCGTGCGTAGGTGAGCGTCTTATGACGCCCGGCCTCGTGCCCTACTCGGCCACCAAGGGAGCCGTCAAGATGTTCACCCAGGGCTTGTCCAGAGAGGTCGGGACCCGGGGCATCACGGTCAACAATATCCAGCCGGGTCCGATCGACACGGATTTGAATCCCGCCGATGGCGATTGGGCCCAGCCCCAGAAGGCCAACACCGCGCTTGACCGCTACGGATCTGTTGACGAGGTTGCCGCGTTGGTCGCGTTCGTGGCTGGTCCGGAGGCGTCGTATATCACCGGTTCGAACCTGACTGTCGATGGTGGCACGAACGCCTAACCAACGATGACTGCTTACCTAGTTTTCACGCGACAGTTCGCTCTAGCGCAAAGCGGTGAGCACCGTTTCAAGGGGGCGAACTGTCGCGTCACCTTGGTGGATGGAGTCTGAGCAAATCCCAAGCGCGTGAGGGTGATAGAAATGACTACACTACAGAACAAAACTGCGCTCGTGACGGGCGCGTCGAGAGGAATCGGCCGCGCAACAGCAGCGGCTCTTGCTGATGCAGGCGCGCGCGTCCTAGTTCACTATGGCCGCTCTAAGGAGGATGCGGAGTCTCTAGTCCACAGCATCCGCGCAAAAGGCGGACTGGCAGAAGCAATCCAGGCGGACTTAGGAACTTCCGCCGGTGCAACATCACTGGCCAAAGACCTTCGCTCGGTCGTTGACGAACGATTGGACGTCCTGGTTTCAAACGCCGGAGTGAGCAAGAGCGCAACGCTAAAAGACCATACAATGGAGGACTTTGACAATCTGTTTGCGACGAACGTGCGAAGTCCGTTTTTCCTGGTGCAGCAACTCCTGCCCATCCTCGGGCAAGGCTCAAACATTATTTTGATCTCTTCTCTCGCGGCCCGAACTGTGGTTGGCAAACCCGACCTCGACACTCGTTCGATCCTCGCTTACGCCGCTACCAAGGGTGCAATCGAGACTTTAGTTAAAAACTGGGCCGCCATTCTCGGTCCTCGAGGCATGCGTGTAAATGCGGTCGCACCGGGCGTGATCGCCACGGACATGTCGAATTTCACGAAGACGGAGGCTGGTCGAGAAGTCGCCCTTGGGATGCAAGCGTTGAAGCGAATCGGGCAGCCGGAAGACGTTGCAGACGTGGTCGCATTCCTGGCCTCAGACGCGGCGCGCTGGATCACCGGTGCAAGCATTCCGGTGGACGGCGGATCAAAACTCTGACCTTAGGTCGCGGACCACGAGTGGGAAAAAGCAAATGGCTATGAAAGGCACGATCTCTAAAAAAGAAGAGCTATCCGAGCATGGCAAGAAGGCGAGTGCCTACCGCCGGGTTGTCACGGGAAATGTGAGCGGGAAGTCCGTGGTTCGGAGCGACGAGGTGACGGAAACTTACCGGTTCAAGACGGTTCCGGGTTACGAACACACACTGGTCTGGGTTAATGCGACCACTCCCGATCTCAGCAAAGAGCAGAGTTTTGACAACTATCCGGACTCGGTCGTCCCGGGGCCTGGAGGCACGAGCCTGCATTTCGTGACGTTTCCTCCGGGCTCGGTCTTTGCGGATCCGTCGTTCGATGGTGAAGCCGCACGAGAGGAAGCGTTGATTCGGCTGAGGGGCTTAGCCGATCACTTTGAAAGAGAAGATCCTGCGATGCACAGGACGAATACCGTGGACTATGCGGTTGTCTACGACGGAGAAATCTGGCTGGAACTGGACGACAACGAGGCAGTGCACTTGAAGCGCGGTGACGTGGTTGTGCAAAACGGAACTCGGCACGCCTGGCGGAACACAGGGACAAAGCCAGCCACCATGCTCTTTTTCCTGAACGGAGCAAAAGCGTGACGCCGCGCGAGAAGGAGACAGCATCACGCAATCGACTCAACGGCGGAACAGAGCTGTGGTCTTCGAAGCGTTTGTTCTCCTCTTCAATAGACGTGATTATGCTGCCACAACCCAACCCACAAAATGCCATGTCTTGCGTGACTTGCAAGTTGTTGTAAAACCTATTCCCGCAGACCAAGCAAACGCCAGTTTTTTTTTACTTGACACAAACCAATAGAACATGTATATACATCTTATTATATGCCGATTCACGACGATCATCCCTCGAATGCGCTCTTTGCGCTCCCTTGCGCCTGTCAGAACCTTCGGCGCGTCACCCGACTGGTGACCCGCATTTACGACCAGGAGCTCCGCAACGCCGGCATCGAAATCACCCAGTTCGGGCTGCTGACCGCACTGGCCATTGTGGGCGAGGCAAATCAGAAGATTCTGAGCGCCGGTTTTGCCATGGACAGCACGACCCTCACGCGCACCTTGGCCCTGTTGCGCAAGCAGGGCTGGATCCACGTCAGGCCCGGGAAAGATCGCCGCGAACGGGTATTTCGCCTAACGGAAGAAGGAAAGAGGCAAATGGCAATGGCCCAGCCTCACTGGCAGGCTGCGGAACGTCGCTTGCGAAAGGCGTTGGGACCTTCGGTTTGGAAGGAGATGCAGGCCACCGTCGCCCGAGCCACGAACGCGGCGGCAGGCGCCTGATTTTTGTACCCATATTAGATGTATATACATCTATTGTAGATGAATGAGTTCTCGGAAAGGATTGCTCTTATGCGAAAAATGGTTTCTTGGTCGGCAGCATCGGCGCTCGGCTTAGGCTTCCTGGCTTGGGCGGGAACAAATAGAACAGTCATGGGTGGCGCCAACCAGAATCAATCCGGCTCTTCCCGCCCGGAACTCGAATACCTGAAAGCGGTGAACAGCGCCGCGCCTCCGCAAGATCCGCAATTGCTTTTTCTCCTCATGGGGGAATTTGCGAATGCCAACCTGCAGGCGGAAGGAGCTGAGTTTCTCACCGTGCGGCTGAATGAATTCGGGCCCGGCCTCACCGACGCGCAAAAGTCGCTTTATTTGAGCGCTATCGGTTTGTTGCGTGCCCAGCACACTTCCTCGGTCTCCTTGCTCCACCGCATTGGCTATGTGAAAGACACCATCGCAATGCTGGACCAAGCCAAGCGGCTCTCCGGCGGCCAAGTTTTTGTGGTGAACTGGATTTCCGGCGTGGTCCGTTCCCAAATCCCGAGTTTCTTCCATCAGAGGCAGGCCGCGCAGGATGATTTGACATGGTGCGCCGCGAACATCGCCAAGGCGCCAAACATCGGCTGGCTGCGGGAAGTGGATTTCCGTTTGGGTTCGCTTGCTCTCGCCGATGGCAACCAAGTCAAAGCGCAGGATTACCTGCGCCAGAGCGGTTACAAGTCTTTCGACAAGCCAGTTGTCCTTACCACCCCATTTTCAGAAGACCCGTTGTCCGGGCACGCTTTTGCTTCACGCCGCATCGCGGAGATTGTTCCCGGCCGGGTCTATGCACTCTCGGGCTTCGAGTTCACGGAATACTATTTCGTGGTCTCCGACAATCGGCGAGAGTTGATCGGAATAGACGCGGGAACCCGCGCCGATTCCGCAAAGACCGCCTACGAAGCGTTGCGCGCCTACGCTCCCAATCTGCCGGAGCTGACCACCATCTTCGTCACACATGCGCATTGGGACCACATCGGCGGACAAACCTTTTTTCGCGGTCTGAATCCGAAACCGCGCTTCTATGCGAGAAGCAATTATAAGGAAGAAATAGCAGGCGAGATCAACGGGCCTGAGTCCATGACGAAACACTTCTTCGGGGAGCATTTTAACCCCGACGCTGTGCGAGATTTTAAACCGGACGCGACCATAGACCGCCCCACAGAACTAAAAGTCGGCGGAACGCGCATCGAGTTGATTCCCGTGCGCGGGGGAGAAACGCAAGACGCCATGTTCATCCATCTGCCCGATTTGGGCGTGCTCTTTGTCGGCGATTTCATCATGCCTTACATCGGTGCGCCGTTCGTTGTAGAAGGAGACCTGCAAGGTCTGCTCGATGCGATTGATGTAGTGGTGCAGAAAAATCCGCGCTACATGCTGCACGGTCATGAGCCGCTGACGCGGAACTTCTCCTCTCCCGACATGCTGGCCCAGTTGAAGACCAACCTCAGCTGGCTGCGCGACCAGGTCCTTGCCGCAATCCGCCGTGGTGATACACGCGCTGCGATCCACCGGGCGAATCTCATTCCCCCCGGCCTCCTCGGGGGCCGTCCCGACGCGCTCTTACCTTTCCTGATCCTGCGCGAACACGTGATCGACCGGCTCTATCACCAGAATGTCGGATATTGGCAGGCCGACCTCGAGGGTCTCGACCATCTCGGCGATTCCGACCGCGCGGAACTCTTGGTGGATTACCTTGGCCTCTCAGAGAAACAGCTTGTGAAGGCGGTGGAAAAAATGGCCGCCGACGGCAAATATGAACTTGCCGCGTCCCTCCTCGAATCGGCGAAAGCTAGGTTCGGCCGCACCGAATCGATCGCCAAGGCCGAGCGGTTTGTTTACCTCAAACTGATGGAGAAATATCAGAACACCGACCCGTTCAAATACATTCTTTACTCGGCGAAAATCGGCGAGCACACTCCGGCCATGGCTGTAAACAAGTGATCAGCCCACTAAATCGTTTGGCGGAGCCATCTGCTTTTCTTTCCGTGGTTGCCGATGGGGAGCCCGAAACTGCTCGGAAGGTACTTATAATGTTCGGGCTTCCAACTGGCGTCCAAAACCCCTCTTCAAATGCTGGTCTTTGGGGGTCTGCGAACTGTAAGGGCCATTGAATCACCCAGACATCGATGCTGCACTTAGCGTTGGCCGAAGCGCAAAAGACCTGCCTGGCAGCTCTTTAGGCTCCCGGTTATCTATACACTTGTGAATGCTGGGTTATAGTGTGGAGGTTCGTCCCGAGTGTTGCCAACCATGAAGACGGCGGATCAAGAGCGAGACACATCATCCATCGCGCAGCGATTTAAAGTCGCTGTGGTGCAAGCAGCTCCAGTCGTGTTCGACCGTGAGCGGACACTAGAGAAAGTGCACATTCTCTCGGGTGAGGCCGCCCGCAAAGGTGCGCGCCTAGTCCTCTTTCCCGAAGCGTTCGTTTCTGCTTATCCCCGAGGGCTCGATTTCGGGGCCGTGATCGGCTCGCGCTCCGAGGAGGGCCGTGAGGATTTTCGCAGGTACTGGGAGAGCAGTGTGGATGTTCCCGGTCCTGCGGTTGACGCGCTCAGCCGAACGGCGCGAAGCCACAGCGTCTACCTTGTGGTTGGCGTCGTCGAGCGGGACCGTGGCACCCTCTATTGTTCCGTATTGTTCTTCGCACCCGACGGCAACTACCTGGGCAAGCATCGCAAGACCATGCCAACCGCTTCCGAGCGGCTGGTATGGGGTTTTGGTGATGGCTCCACGATGCCTGTGTTCGATACGCCGTTCGGGAAGATCGGCGCAGTGATCTGCTGGGAGAACTATCTGCCTTTGATGCGGGCGGCGATGTACGCGAAGGGCATCGAGATTTACTGTGCGCCAACAGCGGATGTCCGTGATTCCTGGATCGCTTCCGTGCGCCACATCGCGGTCGAGGGCCGGTGCTTCGTGCTGTCCTGCAACCAGTTCAACCTCCGGCGCGACTTCCCAACCGATTATCGTTCGGCGTTTGGCGACGATCCCGATGCAGTTCTGACTCGCGGCGGGAGCTGCATAGTCGATCCGTTCGGCAGTTTTCTGGCGGGACCGAACACGGAAGGAGAAGCGATTCTGATCGCCGAGATCGATCGTGCGCAGATCGTCCGGGGAAAATTCGATCTGGATGTTGTTGGCCATTATGCTCGGCCAGATATCTTCCAACTCCATGTGGACGAGCGGCCAAAGCGACCAGTGACCACTCACAGCCCCGAACCAAGCGGGGAGACAGGACCAACTACCCCGACGACCACGGACACGACGACAGCCTCGCAGGCGGCGTCTTCGGAAGACAGAATGATTTGTACACGTCTTACGGAGCGCTTTGGCATCCGGCACCCGATCATCTGCGCACCAATGGCGTTGGTCACCGGCGGTGCGCTCGCGACCGCGGTGTCCCGAGCAGGTGGACTGGGAATCGTGGCCGGAGGCTATGCAGGGACTTTGGGTGGAGAGCCTGATTTGGAAGCTGAACTTGTTCGAGCGAAACCAGGCAAATTCGGCGTCGGATTCATCACCTGGGCGCTGGCCCGTGCGCCAAAGATGCTGACGAAAGCGTTGCAACACTCGCCGCTCTGCGTATTCCTCTCATTCGGGGACCCTCGCCCGTTTGCGGCAGAGATCCGCGATGGAGGCGCCGCGCTGATCTGCCAAGTGCAGTTCTTGTCGCAGATCGATATGGCTCTGGAGGCTGACGCTGCGGCGGTCGTAGTACAGGGCACGGAAGCCGGAGGGCATGGAGGAAACCGTTCAACGTTTCCCTTTGTGCCGGAAGCTGCCGATTACTTGAGGCAGCGCTCCCCCGGAACTTTACTGATTGCCGCCGGAGGCATAGTGGACGGCAGAGGATTGGCAGCCGCCTTGATGCTTGGGGCGGACGGGGTGGTAGTCGGGACGCGTCTTTGGGCGTCTGCCGAGGCGCTCACCCCAAAAGCTCACACGGACAAGGCTATCGGCAAGACTGGCGATTCGACCATTCGGACGAAAGCGCTTGATGCGCTACGCGGGGTTCCTTGGCCGCAAGAGTTCTCATTCCGTTTTTTGAAGAACAAACTGACCGACGAATGGGCGGACCGGGAGGCCGAAGCGTTTCGCGCATACGGCACGTTGTCTGCGGAATACGTCCAGGCGCGTGCGCAGAACGACCTCGATACCCTCGCAGTTACCTGCGGAGAAGCTGTGGGTCTGCTAAGGAACCGCCCGACCGCCGAATCAATCGTGAATTCGATGGCTGCCGAAGCTGCAAGTCTCCTTCGTTATGGTGGCAAGCTCAAGTGCACGTCGCAATCTTGAGAGCGGTGCGTGCACACCTGTTTTGGCGATTTGGCTGATGCCGGGAGGGGAATCCTTGGTGGCGTGGAGTGCTTCAGGTGCCGGGATAGAGACTCGCTTGAGCGCATGCTCTGCTGGTATGACCCGCACCTAAAGTGAGTTCTGTGCAAGCCGTTCACCGCAAGCAGGAGGATACCCGATGAACAAAAACTTCGTTTCCGGGCATTCTATTCCGATGCACAAAGTCCTTGGAGGTCTTCTGGCCCTAAGTATTCTTGTGACCCTTGGCGCCCTCGTTGCTGCCGCCCGCCTCGATGATCCCACGGGGGAATGGCCCTATTACTCAGGCGATGAAGCCAGCACTAAGTATTCGCGCTTGGCCCAAATCAATACGAGCAATGTCTCGCTGCTACGCGTGGCATGGACGTGGAAGACGGACGAAACCGAGTTAAAGCAATTCGGGACGCACCCGGGCACGTTTGAGAACTCGCCCTTGATGATCGACAACGTCTTGTACGTGACCACGCCCTACAACCAAGTCGTCGCCCTCAACGCTGAATCTGGCGCCGTGCTCTGGAAATTCGATCCCAAGTCGTACGTCGACGGCCAGCCCACAAATGGAATGGGGTTCACACACCGCGGTATTGCCGCTTGGCGTGAAGGCAGAAGCCTTCGCCTGTTCTTAAACACGAGGTACCGTCTCATCTGTCTCGATGCCCACACGGGATCGCGCGTCGCATCGTTTGGTGAAAATGGAATAGTCGATCTGAGCCAGGGCTTGATTTGGCCGATCAAGAAACTGGACTACACGCAGACCTCGCCTCCGGTTGTGTACAAGAACCTGGTAATTCTCGGCAGTGCGATTGGGGATCGTCTCGTCTATCACCGCGATCCGCCAGGCGAAGTTCGCGCCTTTGACGCACGCACTGGCAAGCAGATTTGGAGTTTTCACACCATACCGCAACCCGGAGATTTCGGAAACGAGACCTGGGGCGCAGACTCCTGGAAATTCACAGGGCACACCAATGTGTGGGCGCCGATGAGTGTTGACGTGCAGCGCGGACTCTTGTACCTGCCCGTGAGCACGCCTAGCAACGATTTTTTCGGAGGACGCCGGCCGGGCGACAATCTCTTTGCCGACAGTATTGTCTGCCTCGACGCAGCCACTGGCAATCGCAAGTGGCACTATCAGATCGTTCACCATGGACTCTGGGACTATGATTTGCCGGCGGCTCCCATCCTTTCAGCCGTCAACCTAGACGGTCGAAGGGTTGACGTCGCTGTTCAACTAACCAAACAAGGCATGGCCTTCGTTTTCGATCGCGTTACCGGTCGGCCATTGTGGCCGATCGAAGAGCGGTCCGTTCCCGCCAGCGACGTGGACGGCGAACACGCCGCCACTACGCAACCCTTTCCTACGCGTCCTCCGTCATTTACTCCACAAGGTGTCACGCTGGATGACGCTTTCGACGCTACGCCCGAACTGAAAGCAGCGGCCCAGGCGGAAATGAAAAAGTACCGGCTTGGTCCAATGTTCACCCCGCCTTCCTACCAAGGCACCATCATGCGGCCCGGGATCATCGGCGGCGCGAACTGGGGCGGCGGCGCTTTCGATCCCGAGACCGGCATTCTGTACGTCAAGACCACGAACCTTCCCCATCTCGCGCGAATCGTTAAGCCCGACTCGTCTTCTCGAAATCCCCGGGCGGCCGAAGTGGATGCGGATTGGACTGGCAATGTTCTCGATATGGATGCGGTCTTTTCCGGCGGCATACCGCTGACAAAACCGCCTTATTCTCAGTTGATGGCCCTGGACCTTAGCAATGCGACGATCGCGTGGACGGAAACATTTGGCGACTGGCCGGAACTCCGGCAGAATCCTGCGCTGATAAATGTCCAGCTGCCGGCGAAGCTGGGGATCCCGGGCAACGCCGGTTCGATTGTCACCAAGGGAGGGCTGGTCTTCATCGGCGGCGGAGACGCGGCTCTCCACGCGATCGACAAGGCGACCGGCAGAGACCTGTGGCAAGGGTCCTTACCCGGACCCGCAAACGGCACTCCGATGACTTACCAGACCCGCGAAGGCCATCAATTTGTCGTGATTGCCGTCGGCGCCAGCAAAGATGCCACATTGGTTGCCTTCAAGATCGAAGTCCCTCGCGACTAGGCCAGATTTTGTGGCAAGCGGCGGCGGAGCATGGACAATCCTGGGAGGCTCTCGGTGATCTGTCGTGCTCTCCGCCATGTCCAGTTGCTAGTGGTATCGTCGATCGACGAACCGAGCCCATGGACTGAATTCGTCGACGTTTGCGGAATCCCTCTGCTACTCCCCAGTATTTGATTTCATCGGTATTCGACAAGCCGCAGAGTCACCATCGCGGAGTCCAAATGAATGCTCGCAACCCCCGAGTGGTGTAAAGTCAAAGAGGAATGCTTCTAGCAGATTTGCGTGAACGGGTTCTTGAAGCAAATCTCGATCTGGTCCGAAAAGGGCTGGTGTTTTCGACCTTTGGCAACGCCAGCGGTGTTGCGCACGGGGAAGGGTTGATCGTCATCAAACCAAGCGGCGTTCCTTACGAAGGGATGAAGCCGCAGCATATGGTGGTGACCGACCTCGAAGGCAAGGTGGTCGAGGGAAAACTGCGACCGTCCTCAGATCTTCCCACGCATGCTGCTCTCTATCGGGTCTTTCCTTCCATCGGTGGAATCGCACACACGCATTCCGAGCATGCCACGGCCTGGGCCCAGGCCCGTCTACCGATTCCTTGCTTTGGCACGACGCACGCCGATTATTTTCACGGCCCCATTCCTCTGGCTGAAGTCATGAGCGACGAGGAAATCAAAGGCGAGTACGAAGCCAATACGGGTGTGGCGATCATCCGCGTGTTCCAAACCATAGATCCAGTTCGAGTCCCGGCAGTACTCGTTCCCCATCATGGGCCGTTTGCCTGGGGCCCGGACCCGCTCAAGGCGGCGGAAAACGCCTGGATGCTGGAACTCGTCGCCCGTTTGGCATATTTAACTGTGGGGTTAAATGCAAATGCCAGTTTCCTCGGCAAGACGCTCCATGACCGGCACTTTCTGAGGAAGCACGGCAAGAACGCTTACTACGGACAAGCCATCGCGAAAGAATGAGGGCCGCCTGTGCTCCTTTGTCGTGTTTCCGGTGTAGGATACGCCGACAGAACTGCGTGTTATCTGCCGTTCGCAGCTGAACATTTAGTTAGTGGTACGAGAAACTCTTGGTGACGGAGCGTTTACTTCGCGCCGGAGTACGGGCGTGTGAGAGAGGAAGCTACGTAACGGACCATGGCGAACAAGCGAAAAATGACAATGGGGTTGATTGTGGGGAACCGGGGCTTCTTTCCGGATCATCTGGCGAAGACCGGGCGGGACGAGATGACCCAGGCCCTAGGAAAGGCGGGCATGGACGTCGTTGTGCTCGGTACGGAGGAGAGCAAACACGGGGCGGTGGAGACTTACGAGGAGGCAAAGCGGTGCGCTGCGCTGTTTAAATCGAAAGCCGATGCGATCGACGGCGTGGTTGTGACCCTGCCGAATTTCGGAGACGAGCGCGCCATCGCCGACACCCTGCGACTGGCGCGTCTGGGTGTGCCGATTCTGGTGCAGGCAACGCCGGATACGCAGTCAAAAATGACCATCACGCACCGCCGCGACAGTTTTTGCGGCAAAATGTCTGCCTGCAATAATTTGAAGCAGTACGGAATTCCTTATTCCCTCACCACACTTCATACCGAAACACCGGACTCGGCAGAGTTCACGAAAGATCTCGAATGGTTTGCTGCAGTATGCCGGGTTGTGAATGGTCTTCGGAATCTGCGCATCGGCGCGCTTGGCGCGCGGCCGACGGCGTTCAACACGGTGAGGTACAGCGAGAAATTGCTGGAGGCCAGCGGGATCTCCGTCGAAACGCTTGATCTTTCCGAAGTTCTCGGGCGCATCAGCCGGATGAAGGATACGGACGAAGCTGCGGTCAAAAAGCTGCAATCCATCGAGAAGTATGTGTCAACAACCGATATTCCGCAGGCCGCGCTGCTGAAGATGGCCAAGCTCGGCGCAGTGATCGATCAGTGGATGAAAGCTACCGACCTTCAGATCAGCGCCGTGCAATGCTGGACTTCGCTCGAAGAGAATCTTGGCGTGGTGCCTTGCACAGTCATGAGCATGATGAGCGACTCGCTGCTCTCAAGCGCATGCGAGGTGGACGTGTGCGGCGTGCTAGGGATGCACGCATTGCAACTCGCATCGGAAACTCCCAGCGCGCTTCTCGATTGGAATAACAACTACGGAAACGATCCCAACAAGGCGGTGTGCTTCCATTGCAGCAATTTGCCAAAGCATTTCTTCAAGGAAGTCAAAATGGATTACCAGGCGATCATCGCGGGCACGGTAGGGAAGGAGAATACGTTTGGAACCTGCGTCGGAAAGGTGAAGTCCGGGGCCATGTGCTTCGCGCGCTTCTCGACGGACGATGCTTCGGGCAGAATCCGAGGTTACACCGGCAGCGGTAGGTTCACGGACGATCCCCTGGAAACATTTGGCGGAGCGGGCGTCGTTGAGATTCCCGGGCTGCAGAAGCTGCTGCGCTATATCTGCGAAAACGGCTTCGAGCATCACGTCGCTGCCAACTTTTCCTCGGTAGCGCCTGCGGTTCACGAAGCCACCATGCGTTACCTCGACTGGGAAATGTATGCCCACGCGGTGTAACTCTTAGTTCCTAGGGAGCGAATCCACCTCCGAGCGCGCCCATCGCTGATTGCATAAGGGCTGCTTTTCTTGATAAGTCCGACTCCAGGACAGTATCTCGACTTGCGGCGCCGTTGGCCGTCGGCGACACTATGACCGTGAAGTTCAGCATGACCCTGCAAGCGATCGAAGCAAACCCACGTGTCGTGGACAGAGCTCTCGACTGTTCGTATACGGCGGACGCGCCAAAGGCCCGTCATGTGGAACTCAAATTTGTGCCGTACTACGCGTGGGCGAATCGTGCCGCCACGCCGATGCAGTTTGGACGCCGATCTGCAAGGCGTAGAAAGCCGGAATGATCTATTCGCGCCGCGCATTTATGGGGTTGTCGCTTGGATCGGCGATCTCGATATCTGCCGAACGACTACTGGGGCAAGGAGTCGCGGCCCACGCGGCCAAGCCTCTTGCGCGGCAAGCCCCTTCGGGGCGACCGTTCAATGCGCATTTTGTGGACGTGGGTGCGGCTGCCGGATTGCATGCGCCGACAATTTATGGAGGCGTGGAGAGCAAGAAATACATTCTGGAATCTACCGGTTGCGGGTGTGCGTTCATCGACTACGACAACGATGGTTGGATGGATATTTTCTTGCTTTGCGGCACTCGGCTCGATGGCGCTCCGGCCGAGGCCAGCAACCGGCTGTACAAGAACAATCGTGACGGCACGTTTACCGACGTTACGGAAAAGGCGGGTCTCCATGCTGTTGGCTGGGCTTGCGGCGTGTGCATCGGGGACTACAATAACGACGGTTTTGAAGATATTTTTTGTACCTACTTCGGGCAAAACATTCTTTACCGCAACAATGGCGACGGTACGTTCACCGATGTGACGAAAGTTGCGGGTCTCTTGAGCGACCAACCGCGCTGGGGCGCGGGATGCAGCTTCTTCGATTACAACCGTGATGGACACCTGGATTTATTTGTCTCGAACTATGTTCGTTTCTCCTTTGAACATGCGCCGGTGCCTGGAACGAATACGAATTGCAATTGGAAAGGGATTCCCGTCGAGTGCGGACCGCGCGGGCTTCCCACGGGGCACCATTCGCTCTACAGAAACAATGGCGACGGGACGTTTAGCGACGTCAGCCAGCAGGCCGGCGTCGCTTCGGCCACAAAATGCTATGGCATGACCGTCGTGGCGGCGGATTTGGACGAAGACGGCTGGCCCGATATCTACGTTGCTTGCGATTCCACGCCCAGTTTGCTGTTCATGAACAACCATGACGGAACGTTTCGCGAAGAGGGAGTGGTGCGAGGGGTAGCTCTTAGCGACGACGGAGAAGAACAGGCCGGGATGGGGGTTGGCGTCGGCGACTATGACCTCGACGGGCATCTGGACCTGTTCAAGACGCACTTCGCGGACGATGCCAACGTCCTGTACCACAACAATGGCAAAGGCGATTTCGACGATGTCACCCGCACGTCCCGAATTGGCGTCGAGACGCGCTACATCTGCTGGGGCGCGGGAATGATTGATCTCGATAACGATGGCTATCCGGATTTATTTATGGTCACAGGTAACGTCTACCCGGAAGTCGAACGAAGCCTCCCGCAATACGCAAACAAGACGCCGCGCGCGGTCTTTCGCAATCTAGGCAATAACACGTTCGAGGAATTGGTCGAAGCTGCTGGCCCTGGTGTTGCTGACGCACACTGCAGCCGCGGATGCGCGTTCGGGGATTTTGACAATGACGGCGACATCGACATGCTGGTCATAAACTTGAATGAGAATCCGTCCCTTTTACGCAACGATCTTCATGGAAAACAGAATTGGATTAAGGTCAAACTCGAGGGAGTTAAGTCCAATCGGAGCGCGATCGGGGCTCGGGTTCTTGCACACTACGGGGGGAAAACGCAGGCTCAGAGCGTCTTAAGTCAATCCAGCTTTTATTCTTCGAACGATTCTCGACTTCATTTCGGCCTCGGAAACTACACTTCGCTTGGTCTCGAAGTGCACTGGCCAAACGGACTCGTGGAGTCCTTCAAGCAGGTTCCCATCAATCAATTAATCACTCTGCGCGAGGGGACGGGCGTGGTGCCAAACCGAGGATGGTCGAAGACCTAAGCGAACGAATCTCGTATTATTTGCCCGTCACGCATGGAATCGAGATGCGCTACTACCGTCCGGTCGCCGTCGGCTTTCTTGCGGTCCGAAACCAACAGGTCAGGGCGTTTGGTGTGGGCTGGATTCGCGGGAAGCTCCGCGTCATAATGCAACGAATGTTTCTCCCGGAGATTAGCTACGAAGAGCGAAACGTTGTGGTAACTTCGTGCGTGCAAAAGGCAAGCAGGAGATGACGGTCATAGTGTGTTCTGAGAACAGTCGGAGAAGCACAATCGAAGGCACGCGGACGGACAGCTCCCTACGCAACTTTATGAAAATGTTCCAATCGTTGGCAGGCGCAACCGCCTTTGCCGCAATTCTCGTGGGCGGCTGCTCGAAGTCTGTTTCGAGCAGCATGCTCGGCGACGCCGGTCATCCCACGCCTGTCTACGTCTATACCGTGGCTGAGGAAACCTCTCAGCGGCGCGTCCAGGCCGCCGGATCCCTTTTTGCCCTGGAAGAAAGCATTCTGAGTGCGCAGGTCGAAGGCCGCGTCTCCGAAGTTCTCGCCGACGTTGGCGACACCGTAAAAGAGGGCCAGCCGCTTATCCTGATCGATCCTCAGGAACTGCAATTTGAAGTCGACCGTCAACGCGGCCTCGTGACGCAGGTCCGAGCCCAACTTGGCATCGCTCCGAACGATCCGCCGCCCGCCGATCCACAAAAACTTGCCTCCGTGCAGCGCGCCGCAGCAGACCTCTTCGATGCCGAGCGCAAGTACGGCCGCGCCCAGGAAATGTTCAAAGACAAATTGATTTCGCAACAGCAGTTGGAGGAAGCCGCCAGCCGCTTTCAAAGCACGCAAGCCAGCTACACGGTAGCTTTGCAGGAAGTCGACCGCCTGAAAGCCTTGCTCGTCTCCAGCGAAGCCACCGAAAACCTGGCGGAGAAAAAGCTGCGAGACGCGACCATCCGCGCCCCTTTTCCCGGCTCCATTAAAACGCGCGACGTTCATCCCGGCGAGTATCTTCGCGTGCAAGGTCCGGTGATGGTCCTCGTGCGGACGGACACCTTGCGCGCCCGGCTGGCCGTTCCCGAGAGATGGGCGGACTCCGTGAAAGACGGAGCAACTGTCGATTTGCAAGTTGCGGCCTTTCCCGGCGAAACGTTTCACGGCCGCGTCTCGCGCATCAATCCCTCCGTCGCTCAGGACTCGCGTACCTTTGAAGCCGAAGCCCTGCTCGCCAATGCGGACGGACGCCTGAAGCCCGGCTTCTTCGTCGAAGCTTCCATTCCCAGCGCAAAGGAAGAGAAAACAATCTTCCTGCCCGAAGGTGCCGTGAATTACCGCTACGGTGTCTACAAAGTTTTCCTGCTGAACGGAAATCGAGTTTCCGAGCGCCAGATCCGTCCCGCCGGCCAGACGGAAGACCAACGGGGCAAACGCTTTGAAGTAGCCGAAGGCTTAAAGCCAGGTGACCGTGTCGCCGTAGCCGTTTCCGGGGATTTGCACGATGGCGCGACGGTTCAGGAACAAACTGAAGGGAACACTCCCGCGCTGAAGTAATTTTCGCCGGAAGCTGACTCACAAGACGCCCATGAAGCTAGCCGAAACCTGCGTAAAGTATCCAGTCTTCACCGTGATGCTCATCGCTTTTCTAGTGACGCTCGGCGCTTTTTCCTATCGCGGCCTCGCCGTGGACCTTTTTCCCAAAGCTGATCCTGCTACCGTCAACGTCGATGTCCAACTACCCGGCGCCACACCCGAAGAAGTGGTCACCGGCGTCGTCCTGCCTCTCGAAGACGCCATTTCGAGCGTCAGCGGCATCGACGAAATCGCCGTCTACTCCAGCGAAGGCTTCGCCGACATAACCTGCACCTTCGTCCTCGAACGCGACATCGACGGCGCCGCCCAAGACATCCGCGAAAAAGTAGCCGCCGCCGTAAACCGCCTCCCACGCGACACGCTGCCTCCCGTCATCACCAAACAAGACCCGCAATCTGACCCGATCCTGACGCTCCTTGTCAGCGGACCCATCGGCCGCCGCGAACTGACCGAAATCGCCGACAAACAAGTGCGACGCGCGGTCCAAACGGTCGATGGCGTGGGTAGCGTCGAACTCAACGGCGGCCAAGCTCGCCAAATCCGCGTTCTCCTCGACGCGCAAAAACTCACCGCCCACAACTTCACGGTCCTCGATGTCCGCGACGCCCTCCAGCGAGAAAATGTCGAAGCTCCCGGCGGCCGCATGATTACAGGCCCGCAAGAACTCGGCCTCCGTACTCTCGGGCGCGTCACTTCCGCGGAACAATTTGGCGAAATCGTCGTCGGCACACGCGGCGGCGCGCAGGTTCGTATCCGCGATGTTGCTCAAGTGGAAGATGGCGAGCAAGAACTCCGCACTTGGTCAGCCCTGTACCGCAAAGGCGCTCCCGGCCAGGACGTCGTCAGCATCCAAGTCCTCCGCCAATCCGGCACCAACACCGTGCAAGTCGCCGACAACGTAAAGGCCAAGCTCGACGAACTGCGCGCCCAACTCCCGCCCGGCGTCCAACTCCTGGTCATCCACGACGTCTCCGATTTCATCAAAGCCTCCGTCCACTCGCTTCTCGAACACCTAATCCTCGGCAGTATTTTCGCCAGCGCCATCGTTTTTCTTTTCATGCGCAACTGGCGCGCCGTCCTGATCGCCGCCGTCGCCATCCCTGCAAGCATCATCGCCACCTTCACGCTAATGCGGGGCATGGACTTCTCTCTCAATAACATGACGCTCCTCGCGCTCACCCTCGCCGTCGGCATCGTCATTGACGACGCCATCATCGTCCTCGAAAATATCGTGCGCTTCATGGAAGAGAAAGGCGAAGACCGCAAAAACGCCGCCATCAAAGCCACGCAAGAAATCGGCCTGGCCGTCATGGCCACAACGCTCTCGCTGGTGATCATCTTCCTGCCCATCGCCTTTATGAATGGCTACGCCCGCAAATACGTCAACTCTTTCGGCTGGACCATGGCCATGGCCATCCTAGTTTCTCTCCTGGTAGCCTTCACGCTAACTCCGATGATGTCCTCGCGGCTCCTCAAGGTTACCGAAAAGGAAAAAAAAGCCCACACCGCCGGAATTTTGCACTGGATCGAGCAGTCTTACTTAAAGCTCCTCGAATGGTCGCTAGCCCATCGCTGGGTCATCATTCTCATCTGCATAGCCACGTTCCTCTCAACCTTCGGCCTCTATCATCTAGTAGGCCGCGACTGGATCCCCTCCGACGATCAATCCGAGCTAATCAGTTCCTTCACGCTCCCCGAAGGCACAGCTCTCTCCAAGACCACAGATTGCGCAGAAGAAATCGCGCTGCGCGTCGTCGCTCTCCCCGAAGTTGCCTTCGTCCAATCCTTCACCCACGGCCCCACCAATCACGCCCACCTCTTCATCGGCCTAGTCCCTCGCAGCGAAAGAAAACGCAGCCACGAGCAGCTAGCCACCGAAATCCGCGGCTATCTAGCCGGCTATCGCAACATGGTCTCCAACGTCCGCCTCCCGTCCGTTTTTGGCGGCGAGACGTATTTCCCCATAGGCGCAGTCATTCGCGGCCCCGAACTCAACAAACTTGCCGAGATCAGCAAACAAGTCGCCGACCTGATGCATCAGTATCCAGACTTGGTCGATGTCAACCCCAGCCTCAACCTCAACACGCCCGAACTCCAGGTCAAAGTAGACCGCCAGCGCGCCGCCGACATCGGCGTGCGCATGACCGACGTGAGCGACGCCGTGCGTCTGTTCTATTCCGGCGAAGACGAAATCACCCGTTTCAAAGAGGGCTCCGAGCAATATCCTGTAATCATGCAACTGCTCCAGCAGCAGCGCGACAATCCAGACGTCCTCGCGCAGATGATGGTCCCTTCCACCAAGTTGGGCCAGGTCCGCCTGGAAAATGTCGCTTCGATTGTTCGCGGTGCAGGCCCCGCCACCCTATGGCGCTACAATCGCGAATTTGAAGTCACCGTCTACGCCAACGTAGCGAGCGGCTATCCGCTCGACCTGGCCGCCGCCCATACCGTCCAGTCCATCAAAGAAATTGGCCTACCCCCAGGCTATTCCTACCGCTTCACGGGCCAAGTCAAAGTCCTCGAAGAAACCACATGGAATCTGCTGCTCGCCATGCTTCTGGCCTCGATCTTCATGTACATGGTGCTGGCCGCCCAATTCGAAAGCTTCTCGCATCCGTTCATCATCATGCTCACGCTCCCGCTGAGCATCCCCTTCGCGCTGCTCTCCCTGTGGATCACTGGCCGCGCCCTAAGCCTCTGGAGCGCCCTCGGAATGTTTCTGCTGTTGGGAATCGTCAAGAAAAATGGAATCCTGCAGGTAGACTATACAAACCGCCTTCGCGCCAGCGGCATGCCCGTACGCCAAGCCATCCTAGAAGCCAACCGCGTGCGGCTCCGCCCCATCCTGATGACCACGCTTTCCATCGTGGCCGGCCTAATCCCCGTGGCCGTCGGCATCGGCGCCGGCTCCGAACAACGCGCCTCCATCGCCGTAACCATCATCGGCGGCCAAACCCTCTGCCTGCTCCTAACTCTTCTGGTTGTTCCCGTAGCCTATTCCTACCTCGCCGAATTCGAGTCCTTCCCGTGGGCCACCGCCGCCCGCCGCCTCCTCACCCGCACCCGTAATCCAGTGGGCAATTCCTCGGCCGACTAGACGATTCCCCGCGAGTGCCAGAGTCTCCCATTCATTCAGACTTGTTTTCTTGCGCAGCCAGGCAAGTAGCAATTCGTTCCCCAGGGAGCCCTTCGCTCCGGTCAAGTCCATCCAATCCACATATCGAAGGAATTTTTTCCGGCTAAGAACTTCATCGAGTTCAGCGAGTGTGGCAAAGGAGAGCAGGACTCTTCCCATGCGGAGGGCCAGATCGAAGGCATGACGAGGTTTTTAATCGGAAAGCAGCAAGGCACTGACTAAAACATACTCTTCTCCCATTTTACGGCAAGAACTCCACAGTCGCCACGAATAGCTGGCTGGGACACGCATGGGACTGCGGATGGCTTTACTCGGGCTCTTCGTGCTTGGTGCGCGCGATTTTCTCTGCGATTGGCGCCTTTCGGTGTTTTCCTCGATCATCCAACCGTCGCAGGCAGAGACGAGGGCGTCTAGCTTCTTCAGCCGGTCGCCAGTTACCAGTCAAGGTTCTCAAGTCCCCAGCCACCGCTTCTCCCCGCTTGCGCCAACCGTGCCATCGCAGGCACAATTCGCGTGCTCGGTGCAGTGATTCTCACCGGCAAGGAAGGCGCGCGATGCGACGAATAGTTCCAACTCTCATCCTGGCATTTGGCTTTTGCACTTCGATCCACGCACAAACAAAATCTCCCGTTCAGCCGCCCGATTACGGCCAGTGGGAATCGCTCGCCGTGCCGCGCGAATTCGGTGGCCTCTCGCCTGACGGCAAGTGGCTCGCGTATGGCATCAACCGTTCCAATCGCGAAAATGAGCTGCGCGTCACAAACATCGCCGACGGCACCACAAAGACCGCCGCATTCGGCACCCAGCCGGTTTTTTCTTCAGACTCGCACTGGGTCGCCTACGCCATCGGCTACTCCGAGTCGCAAGAAGACAAGATGAAGAAGGACAAGAAGCCCGTCGAAAGAAAGCTTGGCCTTCTTAATCTTTCGACGGGCGAGCAAATCGTTGTGGAAGGCATCGAGTCGTTCTCTTTCAGTCCCACGGCAACGTACCTCGCCATGCGCCGGTATCCACCGGAGAAAAAAGATGCGCCCGATGCCGCAAACGCAGAAAGCGAAGACACGCCCGGGGCCGCGCTGATCCTCCGCCAGCTCTCCTCCGGACATGACACTTCCTTCGCCAACGTTTCTGAATTTGCGTGGCAGGATCTTCCGAAGCGCGGCACGCTTCTCGCCATGACTATCAATTCCGAAGACAAAACCGGCAACGGCGTGCAGCTATTCAATTCCGAAACCGCCGCCGTTCGCGTGCTCGATTCCGCCGCATCTGTTTACAGCGGCTTGTCTTGGCGCAAGGATGGCGCCGATCTCGCGGTCCTGAGATCGAAATCAGATGACCACCGCGAAGGCGCGACACAGATTGCGCTTGCGTGGACTCATCTTGGAGACGCTTCTGAAGCCAGCCACGCGTACGATCCGACCGGCGATCGAAAGTTTCCGGTGGGCATGCGTACGGTCCCATTTCACAAACCGACCTGGTCCGAAGACGGCGACACGGTTTTCCTAGGCATGGCCAAATGGGAAGAAAAAATCGCCGAACCCAAAAAACCTGAAAAAGAAACGAGCGGGGATTCCACAAAAACAGACGCTGCAAAAACGGATTCCACGGAGAAAGGTGAGGGCAAGGACAAGGATAAGAAAAAGGACGTAGACGAGCCGGCCACAGTAGCCATCTGGAGCGCCCGCGACACGGAGGTCATGCCCAAGCAAAAGCTCAATGCCAAGAATGATCGCCAGAAGAACATCCTATGCGCTTGGCATTTCGAGAACGGACAGTTTGTACCGCTCGGCAAGGATCTTGACGAAGAGATTGTTCCGTTCCGGCATCAGCAATCCGCCTACGCCGCGAACTGGTCCGCCTACGCCATGGAACGTAGCATCGGCCGGCCTGCCGCAGACGTCTATTTCGTGGATCTAGCCACGGGCAATCGCACAAAAATTCAGGACCGGCTCAGCGATGACTACTATCTGGAGGCAAGCCCCGCCGGTCGGTACCTTCTCTATTTTCACGACAATCATTTCTGGACGGTAAACACCGCCACACACGCACTCGTCAACATCACCAAGACGGTTCCCACGGCATTCGCTGACCTCGAAGCCGATTACACGATCAAGCAGAAGCCGGCCTTCGGCTTTGCCGGCTGGACCAAGGACGACGCCTCCATAATCCTCTACGACAAATTCGATCTCTGGCAGGTGTCGCCCGACGGCGCTAACGCCACAAGACTTACCGATGGGGCCAAGGACCAGGTCCGGCACCGCTTCGTGAGACTGAATCCGCGCGACGAGTTCATCCAGAGCGACAAGCCGATGTATTTAAGTTTGTTCGGAATCTGGACGAAGAAATCCGGCTACGCGCGTCTCCAGCCGACTGCTTCGGGCAAATGGAGCGAGGAGCATCTCGTCTGGCTCGATAAGAATGTCGACCGCCTCGGCAAAGCAAAAGATGCAGACGTCTTTGATTACGTCGTACAGACTTTCACAGAGTCTCCGAACGCCTTTGTCGTCGGCCCCGGTCTGAAAGACGCCAAACAAGTCACCAAAACAAACGTGTTTCAGAGCAATTACGCATGGGGACACGAAGAACTGATCGAGTACAAGAACAGCCGCGGTGAACGCCTGCAAGGTGCGCTCTACTATCCCGCAGGTTACGATCCCGCGAAGAAATATCCCATGGTCGTCTACATGTACGAAAAATTATCCGACGGTCTGCATCAATACAGTTCGCCCTCGGAGCGTAATTACTACAACGCAGGCGCCATCACCGGCCACGGCTATTTCCTACTCGAGCCGGACATTATTTTTCGTCCGCGCGATCCTGGCGTTTCGGTCGTCGATTGCGTCACGTCGGCCGTCAAGAGAGTCATGGAGATGAACGTCATCGATCCCAAGAAAGTCGGCGTCATGGGTCACTCCTGGGGAGGATTCGACTCTGTCTATCTCGCCACACATACGACGGATTTCTTCGCCGCCGCGGTAGCGGGCGCTCCCATCACGGATCTCATCAGCAACTACGGCAACCACCACTGGAGCTCCGGCATCGCCGAAACCGATCACATTGAAACTGGCCAGCAGCGCATGGAGGTGCCGCTCTACGAGGATCTCCAAGCCTACATTCGCAACTCCGCCGTCTTCGGCGTGCAAAATATGACTACGCCACTGCTCATCGAGGTCGGCGACAGCGACGGCACCGTGTTTTTCCACCAAGGCGTCGAGCTGTACAACATCGCCCGCCGCGCCAAAAAGAACGTAGTGCTGCTGGAATACGCCGGCGAAGATCATGGCTTGCGCAAGAAACCCAATCAAATCGACTACGAGCGCCGCATCTTCGCCTGGTTCAGCCACTACTTAAAGGATGAGCCCGCGGCAAGCTGGATCACGAATGGCGAAAGTTTTCTAGACCGCGAAAGGGAATTGAAGAAGCTAAAAGCCAGCGAGGGCAAAGACTGACCGCACTCAGTTACGCTATTGGGCAAACAACAACGCTCCCGGCCGTGACAATTCTAGAACTGGCGAGCAGCGAGACGAGTGAGCATGGTGTTATGCTCCTCCAGAATCGAATCCGCGAAACCGCGCGTTGGAGCGCGCAACAGAAGAAAGAGTTCGCCAGCCCAGAGAAGAATATCCAGCAAGCGGCCGCGCTGCAAATTATCAAGGTCGTTGCAGCGCAGGGCCGCATCGAGAGCCTGTCGCGAGCACTCCTCGATGAACGCTCGCAGCGAAGCACGATCGAGATTCACGCGACCCGTCTTTTGGCCGCGGGGATCAATACGTTGCAGATTTTCGTAGCAGAGATCGATGAAGTGGTTCAGGCAAAAATCCTGCTGAGCCAGTGAAGCCACAGCGGCCCCTTCACAAAAATCCACTGCGCAGATCTTGTCGTCAAACATCGTCGATATGGCTCCCAAGTCAACTTTCATAGCTCCCTTGTTGCTCGCGTTCATGCTCTTTATAGACCCACCCATACAGTTGGATGTTGCCATGGCGTTCAAATGTTGCCGGACGTTCTCACGCGACACAAAGCGCCGCTTCCTCACTGAGCCCTGCTTCGAACGGTTCCCCAGAGCAGGTCTGTTCGAACAGCTGCGAAATCTGCAGGGCTGCGGGTACATAGGTGGCCAGCGTTTGGACGCGCAGGCCGCGATCCAGATACGGAGCCAGCAAAGCGCGGACCCAGCGCAGGTTTTCGCTCGAGCGCTGCATGCGATCTTCGCCGCTCCACAGCGTGACAACCGTCACGAGCCGCGCTTCGTGGTTTGCGATCATTACAAAACATCCGGCGAATCCGGCAACTTCTCCGAGCGCTCCGTTGATCGCCTCGGGTAAAGCTGCGTGAACTTTATGCGCTTCATTGGGCTTGGCAACAAACTCGATGCTGAGCGCTGTAATCCGTGAACTGGTGTAGCACATACCAAGTGTCCGCGCACTAGTACTCAATGCGTTCGAATCGACCGGCGCTGCGGGATTGGAGAGACTGTGGGTTTCGACGGAACGTGACACGAAGCCTCCGATTTCATTGGTCCTCCCCATTTAGGGGGAGGCGCATCCTCGTGGGTCCAGGTCCAACTCGGATGCGCCCTGGTGGGA
>Ga0210388_10000583_pt1 | contig 29632 bp, 23 predicted proteins | sample IncBWC19OmetaG_FD_155485 | JGI IMG/M metagenome (GOLD analysis project Ga0210388, IMG submission 155485) | Forest soil microbial communities from Barre Woods Harvard Forest LTER site, Petersham, Massachusetts, United States - Inc-BW-C-19-O ...
TCCAAACTTTTTTCTAATGTCATCCTGAGCGAAGCAGGATTGTCCAAAGGACGGTCATGCGCAGTCGAAGGACCCCTTGCACCGTGGTGCCAACTCCGGCTCTACGGGGAGTTTCTACGACAGTCCACGCCGAATTCTGCCGCGCGCCAGAGTCCGGCACACCCTACGGCACGTTCTCGCTCGCTTCCTCCGACCGCCCACTCTCATTCCCACGCAAATCCACTGCCGATACCGAATAAAAATACCTCTTGCCCGAAACCACCTGCGCATCGCGATAGGCCGGAATATTCACCAGTTCGGAATTCACTTTGACCGGCGTACCTCCTTCCTCATGCCGATAAACGTTGTACCCGTTAAGATCCGCGTCGGGGACCGGCGCCCAAATCAAGTCGATGAACGGCTGCTGACCGGGCCCGGAAAACACAGCCTGCAATCCCGACGGCACGCCCGGCGGAAACACATCATCGGCAAACACTTTTACTTCAGGGGTATCGTCGCCCTCGATCGACACCTCCGGTTTTCCCGGCTGAGCGACGATCGTAAAAGTCGTTACTCGATAGTAGTATGTGTTCTCCCACTCGAAACTCTGATCCGTGAGCGATTGATCCGGATCGGCCACGTTCTTTTCGCCGACGAGAATCTCATGCTGGCTGCCTTCGGCCCGGCGATAGACGCGGTAACTCAGGCGCAGAGGGTCGTTCATCCGCACAGACCATGGAACCCCCGTCCACTTCAGCACGACGCCCTGCGCCGTGACCTGGGCGCTGAAACTCGTGGGAGCGGGCAGAGTTCCAGCCAGAGGAACGTGCACTCGATTGGACAATCCGGCTGCGCGGCCGTCCCGGTTCAATACTTCCACGGCGTAAGTCGCCGAGCTGAAGGCAGTACGAACCCGTAGGTCGAGTGGCAAAGTATCGGTGTAGCTGTCCGTCAACTTCTGGCTGCCCGGCTCATTCTTGCGCGCGAAATCCGCCGGGGGCGCTGCCTCGCCCACAGGCGCGCCGCAAGCGGTAAGAGTGGAATCCAGGCTCCGGCAAACATCCGTCTTCCCCAGGTAGCGAACCCGCTGCCGGTCCATGGTTCGCGGAGGGATGGTCCAGGTGAGCGTGACTTTGTCGCCTTTGCGCGCCGCGCGCAGGTCCTCCGGCGGTCGTGGCAGCTCCAGCGAGGGCGGAAGTGGCGCACCGATCGATGCGCAGCCGGTCAACCAAACCAATGCGGACAGCCCGAGCCATTGTCCTCGTAGAAGCTTCATGCGCGGAAACTACAGACTACATCAGTTGCCCGGCTCGTGGATGTCGCCCTCTTCTCACTTCGCAAGGCGGTTGTATTTCTGCAGGACCTCCCGCAGTCGATCATGGGGCAGCGCCACCGCGGTATGCCCGTCGATGCCGGTCATTGTTTTTGCCGCGACCATCGCATTCACCACCGCCTCTTCCGTAGCTTGCACCGTCGCCAGAAAAACGGGATTGATGTCATCATTGGGCAGCATGCTGATTTGAGTGGCATGGTGCGCCAACGCCGCTCCTGCATTCGCCGTAGAAAACGCGATGAAGATGTCTCCCGATCCATCGCCGGAATAACTCCCGTCCCTCCCCAGTCCAAGCGACACTCTTTTGGCCACGCGCTTTAACTGTGTCGGAATCAACGGAGCATCCGTCGCCACCACAACGATGATCGAACCCACGTCGTCATCCCAGACCTTCGCTCCTCCAATCTCGCGGCCCACCGGCACACCCGCAATCCGCAGTTGATCTCGCTGACCGTAGTTGCACTGCACCAGCACGCCCACGGTGTATCCGCCGTATTTCGCATCCAGCACCCGCGAAGCCGTCCCGATACCGCCTTTGAATTCGTTGCAAATCATCCCCGTTCCACCGCCCACGTTTCCTTCTTCCACGGGACCGCCGTGTGCGCTATCCAGCGCATGAAAAACGTCTTCAGGCTTCACATGAAACCCGTTGGTATCGTTCAAGTAGCCATCCCAGGTTTCGGCCACAACCGGCAAGGACCACGAATAGCCCTCCTTGTCAGGCCCGCCGTGTTTCAAGCGCCACGCGATCACGGCATCGCGGACCGTGCCCACGCTGTGTGTATTCGTAATCATCACCGGACCTTCCAGAAATCCCGATTCTTCAACCCATGTCGTGCCCGTCATCTCGCCATTACCATTCAGCGTGAACCATCCCGCAAACACCAAATCGCTCGAATTTTTTCCACGAGGAAAGACCGCAGTCACACCCGTCCGCACCGGTCCCACGCCCACCTTCAAAGCCCCGTCGCCAGAGATCAGCGTAGTGTGGCCAACTTCTACCCCTTTGACATCGGTAATCGCATTCAACGGCCCCGGCGCACCATCAAAAGGTACGCCTAGGTCCCGCGCCCGAGGCTTGGTTTGAGCGCCTGCAAAAGGCATAAGAACCGCCCAACCAGCCGAAACAAGTAGCAGGGTAACTACATTTGTCCGCATCATGGTCTCCACAGTATCAAATACTTCCCGTTCGCATCTGGGAAAGTCCCAGACCCGGAATAACGATTCCGCCTAGTGAACACACGATCTTGACAATCGCGCTCACTGGGAAATAAAGTTGCGGGCACGATTGCCGTTCAGTCGCGCCATTCCTAGCGCAAGCCCGGCGCACCCAAGTGCATCAAAAAGGAGCGCGCAATGCACCGTTTAACGCGTGCAGTACTGGTCATTCTGCTTCTCGGCGCTCTTCCTCTCACTACGTTCGTCGAGGCGCAGTCCTCCACGACTTCCCTTCGCGGAACTGTTTCCGATCCTCAGGGCGCAGTTCTGCCCGATGCCGCCGTAACTCTTTCCGGCTCAGCCACTGGTTTTTCCAAATCGACAAAGACCGACCGGGATGGCGTCTACCAATTCCTGCAGCTTCCTCCTGGAACCTATACTCTTACTGTAAACAAGCCCGGATTCGCCCCTCTCAAAGAGAACAACCTGCAGTTGCTCGTGAACGTCCCGGCTACGTCGGACCTTTCCATGCGGATCAAAGGCGAAGTAAACGTGGTCGACGTCACCAGCACCGGCGTGCAGGTCAATAGTCAGGACGCCACCATCGGCAACGCCTTCGGCACCGCGCAGATCGCCGCGCTGCCTTTCGAAGGCCGCGATCCCACCCAGATTCTCAGTCTACAACCCGGCGTTACCTTTGTAGGAGCCCAAACCGACGCGCAACAGGACAATGACAGCCGCGGCGGATCGGTGAGCGGCGCCCGGAGCGACCAGACCAACATCACGCTCGACGGCATCGACGATAACGACCAAGTCAAAGGCTACGCCTTCGAAGGCGCTCTGCGTTCCACTCTCGATTCCCTGCAGGAGTTCCGCGTCACTACCAGCAACTCCAACGCTGACGAGGGCCGCTCCTCAGGAGCCCAGGTAGCGTTGGTCACCAAAGGCGGCACCAATACTTTCCACGGCACAGCTTACGAGTACAACCGCAACAACGTCGGCTATGCCAACGACTGGTTCAATAAGCAAGCGGAACTCGAATCTGGCCTTCCCAATGCTCCCGGCCAGCTGATCCGCAACACTTTCGGTGCGACGGTTGGCGGTCCTATCCACAAAGACCGAGTGTTCTTTTTCTTAGCGTATGAGGGCCAACGCACCAGGGAAAATGCCCAGCTGACGCAAACCGTGCCCAGCAGCAATCTCCGCAACGGCATCATGCAATACCTGTACTGCCCAACCCCCAACGCTTCGCCATGCCCAGTTACGGATGACGTTCAGACTCTAACCGCTGCCCAACTACAAGGTATGGACACGCAGGCCGCGGGCAGCGGAACCTGTCCCTGGGCGACTCCGGCCGGTTGCGGCCCTGATCCTAATGTCGAGGCGCTCTTTAATCAATACCCTCAGCCCAACTCCACCGCAGTCGGAGACGGCTACAACTTTGTTGGCTACACCTTTGCCGCGCCCACGCCCGGCTCGCTTAACACCTACATTGCCAAGTTCGACTTCAACATCAATCAGAACCAGCACGTCTTCGTGCGCGGCGGAATGCAAGGCGACAACACCGGCTCCGGGCCGGAGTTTCCCAACCAGCCGCAAAGCCTGGTATCGACCAATACCAGTAAAGGCGTGATCGCGGCTTACACCGCGACCTTGCGATCGAACCTCGTCAATAATTTCCGCTACGGCTTCATCCGTCAGGGATATGGCACGATCGGCCAAATCGCCCAACCCTACGTCCTTTTCGGCAACGGCCCCACCCCTCTTTACGCTCTAACCAACACCACCCAGGTGAATGTGCCAGTGCACAATTTCGTTGACGATCTAAATTGGGTGAAAGGCAAACACACACTCGGATTCGGCGCCAACCTCCGCATCGTTACCAACAACCGCAGCTCCAACGAAGACTCCTTCCCTTACGCTAGAATCTACGATCTCTGGCTGGCTCCCATCGGAAAAGTCGCCGGCTCCGGCGGAAGTCTCGATCCCGCGGCCTTCGGATACCCGGCAGTCGATTCAAACACCTTCCAGACCGGCTACGATTGGCCCGTCATGGCTCTCACTGGATTGCTCGATTCCTCCTATTCGAACTACAACATCACCAAAGAAGGTAACGCGCAGGCCGTAGGCTCGCCCGCCGTCCGCCATTTCCTCGCTCATGAATTTGAAACCTACATCCAGGATTCCTGGCACGCCACCCCGCAACTGACCCTCACCTATGGCCTGCGCTACGCGCTTCTGCAACCGCCCTACGAGACCACCGGAACTCAAGTAGCTCCTTCCATCAGTCTTGAAAACTTTTTCCAAAGCCGTTCCGCCGCTATGCTCGCCGGGCAAACCTACAACCCGCTGGTCACATTCGCCCTCTCCGGACAAGCCAACGGCCGCGCGCCATACTGGGCATGGGATTATGGCAACGTCGCCCCCCGGCTCGCCTTCGCCTGGTCTCCTAAGCCTGAGAATGGCTTCTGGAAGCGGGTCTTCGGCGACTTTGGAAAAAGCTCGATTCGCGGAGGCTACGGCATGTACTACGACCACTTCGGTCAAGGCATCGTCGACAGCTTCGACCGAAACGGTTCCTTTGGATTGACCACATCCATCGCGAACCCCATCGATGACTTCACCGTCGACACGTCGCCGCGTTTCACCGGTCTCTACAACATCCCGTCCGCACTAATCGCTCCGCCTCCATCCGGAGGATTCCCTCAGACGCCGCCAATAGGGCTTCCCTACGGTGCAACAATTTACTGGGGACTCGACGACCGCATGAAAACTCCGTACTCCCACGTCTTCGATTTCTCGATCAGCCGCGAGTTCCCTCACAACTTTGTTCTCGAAACCTCCTACATCGGGCGCCTCGGCCGCCGCCTCCTGCAGGAAGAAGATCTGGCCATGCCCCTGGACATCCGCGACCCCAAATCCGGCATGGATTACTTCACCGCCGCAACTATGCTGACCAAGGCTGGAGAAAACGGTGTGCCAATCCAGAATCTTGCCCCCATTCCGTTCTGGGAGAATATCTTCCCCGGCGCAAAGGGCACATTTCTCGACAACACAGATTTAGGTTGCGCTCCCGGGTCCTCCACTTTCACTGGACCAACCACAAGCGCAACGCAAGCTATGTACGGTCTCTATTCCTGTTTCCAGCACAACGAAACTGCCGCCCTGATTAACGCCGACGTGCCTGGAGAAGCCCAACAGAGTCTGTCCAGCTCAGGAGCTTCTAGCACCCAGTGTTTTCCTTCTCCCACGTGCGCCACTCTTGGTGGCCAGGCCACCCCCTACGCCTTCTTCAATCCCCAATTCACCTCGCTCTACGCCTGGCGCAACACCGGAACCAGCTCCTACCACGGCCTGCAAGTCACTCTACGTCGAGGCATGACCCACGGTCTGCAGTGGGACTTCAACTACACCTTCTCGAAGTCGATGGATATAGGCTCCAACGCCGAGCGCATCAACCAGTTCGACGCCTACTACCAAGCCGATCAGATCATCAACTCATGGTCGCCCGCCCAGCTTCGTGCCGTATCCGATTTCGACACCACTCACCAGTTCAATACCAACTGGGTCTACGAGCTGCCCTTCGGTCGCGGCAAGAGTTTCGCAGCAACCTCGAACCGACTAGTAAATGGAGTTATCGGCGGCTGGCAGTTGTCCGGCTTGGCGCGCTGGACCAGCGGCTTCCCCACCACCATCGAAACTTTCACCTCGTTCCCTACAAACTGGGAACTGCCTTCAGCCGCGATATTAACCGGTCCAAAACCAAAGACCGGCGAGTTCATTGATTCAAACGGCAATCCGAACGTATTCCAGAACCCAACCACCGCCCAGGGCGACTTCCGCTACTCTTACCCCGGCGAATCCGGACAGCGCAACGAGCTTCGCGGACCAGGCTACTTCGGCATCGACACTGGCTTGAGCAAGCAGTGGCCGATCACCGAATCCCAGAACCTGAAATTCAGCTGGGAGATATTCAACGTCACCAACTCGGTGCGCTTTGACGTTGCCGCCTTGCCCCAAACTACCGGACAGCTCGACCAGCCCCAGGGAGTCTTCGGGAATTACAGCAACACACTCACCAAACCCAGAGTCATGCAGTTCGCCTTGCGCTATAGTTTCTGACCGTTGCCTCTTGAAATCTTTGCTCGAGGGACCATGCCAAACTTCACACGCTGTTTGTTTTACTCGCTGATCGCATTCGCGCTCCTGCCGTCACGAGCAACTCAGGCCCAGTCAAAATCTGGAGCTGATCTGATCATCACCAACGCCAAGATCTGGACAGTTGACAAGTCCCTCCCCATCGCCCAGGCCGTAGCGGTGTTAGGCGACCGCATCGTCGCAGTAGGTTCCAATGCAGAAGTCGACCCATGGAGCGGTCCCAACACAAAAGTGATCGACGCCGCGGGCAAACTCGTCCTCCCGGGCTTCAACGATGCCCACGTCCATTTCGTATCCGGAGGCGAACAGCTCGACAACATCCAATTAAAAGATGTGACCAATCCCCAGGAATTCGCCCGCCGCATCGCCGAGCGCGCAAAGATCACTCCTAAAGGCGAGTGGGTCCAAGGCGGCAATTGGGACGAAACCAAGTGGGACCCGCCGAACATGCCCACCAAGGAAATGATCGACGCCCTAACCCCCGACACTCCCATCTTCGTCAGCCGCTACGACGGCCACATGGGACTAGCCAACTCCCTGGCTCTGCGTCTCGCCGGCATCACCGCCCAAACCCCCGACCCGCCCGGCGGCACCATCGTCCACGATGCGCAAGGCAATCCCACCGGCGCCTTAAAAGACGCGGCCATGGATCCTATCTACAAAGTCATCCCGCCGCTCTCCCATGACCGCCGCGTAAAAGTCGTCAAACGCGCGCTGGCCTATGCCGCGTCCGTTGGCGTTACCAGCGTCCAGCACATGGAAACTAGCTACGCAGATATAGCGGTCTATTCCGAACTCCTGCGGCGCGGCGAGTTGACTACTCGCATCTACGTGGCTCCCCTGATCACTCACGTCGACGACCAGGTGAAGCTCGGTATCGGCCACGCTTTCGGCGGCCCCTATCTTCGCATCGGCGCCCTGAAAGCCTATGCCGACGGCTCCCTTGGCTCTGGCACAGCCTATTTCTACGAACCGTTTCTGAATCAGGGAACCAATCGCGGCCTGCTCGCTGACGGGATGCATCCCATCTCACTCATGCGCGATCGCTACATGAAAGCCGACGCCGCCGGCCTCCAGATCTGCACCCACGCCATCGGCGACGAAGGTATATCGACCATCCTCGATCTCTACGCCGACGTAATCAAAGCCCACGGCGAAGCCGATCGCCGTCTCCGTATCGAGCACGCCCAGCACATGGCTGCGAAAGATTTCGACCGCTTCGCCCAGCTCCACGTGATCGCCTCCGTCCAGCCCTACCACGCCATCGACGACGGCCGCTTCGCCGAAAGCCATATTGGACACGACCGCGCCAGCCGCACCTATGCCTTCCGCACTTTCCTCGATCACGGTGTCCGCCTCGCCTTCGGCACCGATTGGGAAGTAGCTCCGCTCGACCCGGTGCTAGGCCTCCACGCGGCCGTAACCCGCGCCACCCTGGACGGCAAAAATCCCAATGGCTGGTTCCCCGAGCAGAAACTAACCGTAGCCGAAGCCGTCGAAGCCTACACCATGGGTTCGGCCTACGCCGAATTTCAGGAAAAAGAAAAAGGCTCCATCACCCCCGGTAAACTGGCCGACATGGTTCTGCTAAGCGACGACATCTTCACTATCGCTCCGGAAAACATCCGCAACGTCAAAGTTCTCAAAACAATTGTCGGAGGAAAAATAGTCTGGGACGCGAGCGCACCCCAAGCAGCATCGTCGAACTGAAAACTAAAGATCAGGCAACCAACGTCCAAACTATGCTATCCAACAAAATGCTGTACCCTAGTTACTGTAGTGATGTTGAGCCCCTTGTTTGCAATGGCTGAATTTTATATGCTACAAACAAGTGGATCGGTACCTGTTCCTGAGATGTCACCGCTAAGACATTTCGAAGATCAACGGCGCAAGACTTGGTGCGCGGTGGTGGTTTTTGTTGCCGTATGCTCGCTGACTGTGAGCGTGGCCACGCGCTATTCCTACTCGTGCGATGTTTCGGCGCCCACGGTGAAAACCGTGCAAGCCCACTCGACGCCGGAGGCGAAACAGCAGCGTCTCGACAAAGATGCAGCCAACTGGGTTCCTCCCCTGGTCGGTTTCGATGTATCGCGATCTCCTAGTTCTTATCCCCGAACGGCGCCTGCGGAACCTCCCGCCCAAAGTCTCCTTCTTGAACATAGCCTCTTCGATCGACCGCCTCCATCCTCTGAATTTCGCTCCTAAGTACTTTCACGGCGAGCCCCGGCACGCTTAGCAAATCTGCTGACCGAATTTTGCCTCTGCGCGTTGCAGAGCAAGGTCAACTGGTACCAGCCGAGTAGTGGGCTCCCTCCAATTGCGAGAATTGGCTGAACCCTTGAAAAGATGACCTTGCATCCGTGGATGCAAGCCGATGGCTGAGAGGAAACATCCATGCCGGCTGCACCTTTGTTAACCCAAGAAGAGCTTGACGCCCTTCGCCAGTTCGACACGTGCATGGTCGCAAACGCGATCGAATCATTTCATGTCAGGCTGTGCAACACAGGATTTGCCGATGCCAGGGTGCACTGTATGTTCCCGGACGCACCACCCATGGTGGGTTATGCAGCTACGGCTCGCCTTCGCAGCGGTGAACCACCCATTGTCGGTACGTTCCGTGACCGCGCCGATTTCTGGAACAGCATTCTCGAAGTTCCCGCACCCCGCATTCTCGTATTGGAGGACATGGATGATCCACCTGGACGCGGTGCTTTCGTTGGAGATGTCCATGCCGCAATCCTGAAGGCCCTGGGTTGCGTGGGCTGCTTGACCAACGGCGCCGTGCGTGAATTGCCTTCAGTGCGCAAGATGGGCATTGAGTTGTTTGCTGGAAGTGTTGCCGTTTCCCATGCCTATGCACACATCTTCGACTATGGGGTCAAGGTCACAGTAGGTGGAATGGACGTGCGGCCTGGAGACTTATTGCACGGAGACCGTCATGGTGTCCTCACAGTTCCGCCCGCGATTGCAACTGAGGTTCCCAAGGCTGCGGAAGGATTGCGTCGTGCCGAGCAGACAATAATCGACTTTTGCCGATCACGGGATTTCTCGGTCGCAAAGCTGAGCGATGTAATGAAAACTCTGAGGTAATGCCGGCCAGGGAATGCTGGTCAAAGGAAACTCGATGATTCAGAACCAAAACAGCTCCGATAAGAGGCGCCGTCGTAGATCAGCGAGATTGGGTTTCTGTGTTCTTCCTGCCGTTTTGGCCGCGGTCACTCTCACTTTATCTTCCTGCTCTGGGAGTGGCGATGCACGGGTTGAAGCGAAGGGTCCGACAATCACCGTCGGTGTAACGAATGTGGTGAAGAAATCACTCGGCCGAGAACTCACTTTGTCTTCCGAACTGGTGCCCTTTCAGGAAATTGACGTTTATGCCAAAGAGTCGGGCTACGTGAAGAGTCTATCCGTGGACTATGGGACTCACGTAAAGGCTGGCCAGGTGATGGCGATTCTTGAGATTCCAGAGTTAGAAGCGCAACTTCAGGAAGACCAGGCGGAAATCAAGAATGCGACAAACCAAGTGAGCCGCGCGCAGCACGAGTTGTATCGCTATCAGGCGCAGTACAAGGCTCTTCACCTGGAGTACACGCGTTTGAATGGAGTCTTTGAAAGCCAGCCCGGCATTGTCGCGCAGCAGGAAGTGGACGATGCACAGGGCAAGGATCTGGCGGCATCCGCTCAGGTAGACGCTGGACAGGCGGGATTGGAAGCGGCCCAGAGTCAGCTCTCGGTGGCCAAGGCGAAGCTGGTTCACGATCAAAGCCTGTTCGACTATTCGAGGATCACGGCTCCGTTTTCCGGAGTGGTGACCGAGCGCTACGCAAACCTCGGAACTTTGGTGCAGGCCGGAACTGGTTCGAGCACGCAAGCCATGCCGATCGTCCGGCTGTCCGAGGATGATCTTTTCCGGCTCGTAATTCCAGTTCCGGAATCTTACGTTCGATATATCCGCATTGGCGATCATGTGGATGTTCGTGTTCCCTCCCTTGGCCGCACTTTTCCCGGCAAGGTCGCGCGGTTTTCTGTGGATGTAAGGGAAGACACCCGCACCATGCACACGGAAGTGGATGTTGAAAATCCGCAACGAGTTCTGCTGCCGGGCCTCTATGCCGATGCCAAGCTTTCCCTCGACCGGAAAAACGATGTTCCGACTGTGCCGGTCCAGGCGTTGAATCACGAGGGCGACAAGACAACCGTCTTTGTGGTCAATCGGGATGGGGAGTTGGTCGACCGAGTTGTGCAACTTGGTTTGCAGACGGCGAGCGATGCCGAAATTATTTCTGGATTGAATGAAGGAGAACAGGTCGTGGTGAGCGATCGCAGCGGGATGAGGTCCGGCCAAAAGGTTCATCCGCAGGCAGTAGCCGTGATGGAGTACCACGAAGAAAACGCGCAGTGAACGGTGCGGATCTGGCCATTTGATACGGCGCGAACGCAACAAGGACAAAGTTTATGCCAGGCTTCTCAATTCGCAATCCCTACTTCATCATAGTGATCTGCCTGACTCTCCTGGTCATCGGCGTGACCAGCTTGGCGCGGATGCCGGTCGATTTATTCCCACCAATCAACCTGCCGGAAGTAGTAGTTGCTACGTTTTATACAGGCATGCCGCCCGAGGATATTGAAACCGATATCACCGACCCCCTGGAGCGATTCTTTACTTTGGCATCCGGGGTGGACCACATGGAATCGCGGTCCATGTTAGGCGTCAGTATCATCCGCGTTTATTTCCAGCCCGGAACCAGCGCGGATGCTGACGTAAGCCAGTTGTCCAATTTAGCTCTTGCCGACTTGAAACGTTTGCCGCCGGGAACGCTTCCTCCCGTGGTTCTCAAGTTTGATGCCTCCAGCTTGCCCGTGGCCCTGGTTACCGTAAAAGGCGAGGGACTCAACGAAACTCAGCTCCACGACTACGCCCAGTTTCAGATTCGCAACCAAATCGCAGTCGTTCCCGGTGCCGAAATTCCCGGCGTGTTCGGCGGAATCTACCGCCAGATCATGGTCTACGTCGATCCTTACAAGCTTGCTTCGCGGCAATTGAGCGTAATGGACGTGGTGGGCGCCGTCAACGACTCGAACCTGATCTTACCGGCCGGCGACGTGAAGATGGGACCGTACGATTACTTCGTCTATTCCAACAGCTTGGTTGACAACATGAAGCAGTTGGGCGATGTCCCGCTCAAAGTCAAAGGCAACTCCTGGGTTACGGTAAACGACGTCGGTAAAGCCGAGGACGCTCACCAGATTCAATACAACATCGTGCGCGTCGATGGTCAGCGATCCGCTTATATTCCCATCATGAAACAGGGTGGCGACACCAACACGATCGCGGTCGTCGATGGGGTCCGTCAACTCATCAAGCACCTCTACGACATTCCCCAGCAGATGAAGACGAGCATCGTCTTTGATCAATCCGTGTATGTGAAGGAAGCGATCGACACCGTATTGCATGAGGGCTTTCTGGGGTTGATTCTTACCAGCTTGATGATCCTGATCTTTCTCGGAAGCTTCCGCGCCACGTCGGCGGTGCTGCTCTCCATTCCTTTATCGGCGCTGGCGGCCTTCGTGGTGCTCGCCATGATGGGTGGAACGGTGAACACGATGATCCTGGGCGGAATGGCGCTCGCTTTTTCGCGCGTGATCGACAACTCAGTCATTTCTTTGGAGAACATTTACCGCCATTTAGAAATGGGAGCCGCCCCGATGATCGCCGCCGAGGTCGGCGGGCAGGAAGTGAGCCTGGCTGTCTTAGCGGCTACTTTGGTGGATGTGGTCGATTTCTTCCCCGTCGTTTTTCTCTACGGCGTAGCCAAGTTTCTCTTTTCCGCGTTGGCCCTGGCTTTCTGTCTATCGCTGCTGGCTTCGTTCGTGGTGGCGATGACGGTGATTCCTCTGTTCTGCTCGCGCTTCCTGAAAGCGGTTCCGCACGTTGAAAAGCAGAAGGACAAGGAAAATGAATATGACCTGGAACCAACGGCGACAACCGGGCACTCCTGGATGGAACGCTTCAACGCCCGCTTCAACCGGATGTTTAACAAAGTTCTGGACTATTACGAACACTGGGTGAGGCGGGCAGTCGTCCGTCCAGGGGTTACCGTCGCAATTTTGAGCGGAGTGTTCCTGGCGAGCCTGGCGATTTATCCGTTACTTGGACTAGCTTTCTTCCCCAAGACCGACGCCGGGCAATTCACCATTAACCTCAAAGTTCCAACGGGCACGCGCATTGAGATAGCGAACGAATATGTTGCCAAGGTGGAAGATTTGATCCGGCACGAAATAGAACCTAAGGATTTCAAGCGGATCGTCTCCAACATCGGTGTGGTTCCTGATTTTTCCTCGCTCTATACCACTAATTCCGGCCCCTATACAGCGACCGTCCAGGTGGCGCTAAACGAGCCCCACCGGCTCAGCAGCTTCGAGTATATGGACCGGGTGCAAAAGGCGATGGCCAGCCAGTTTCCCGATATTCGTACATTCTTTTCCAGCGGCTCGATGGTCGACGCCATCTTAAATTCGGGAGCGCCCGCTCCCATTGACGTGCAGGTTAGCAGCCCTGATCTGGACCAGATCTACGGCATCGCCCAGACTTTGGCCAATCGCATTCGCGAAGTACATGGTGTCGGCCAAATCTACATTCCGCAAGATATGAACTATCCGGCTTTGCGGCTCGATGTAGATCGTGTGCACGCCGGCGAGTTGGGACTCACGCAAAAAGATGTAGTCGACAACGTAATTACCGCGCTCAATTCGAATTACATGATCGCCCCCAACTATTGGGTTGATCGCAAGAGCGGGAATGACTACTACCTCACGGTGCAGTACTTCGAGCATGGCGACGCCTCCATTCACAACATGGCCGACCTGGGACAGATTCCTCTGCGCGATCCGGGCAACGGAGCAGGAATGACTTGCGGCCCCTCCGGTCCACCGCAGCCAGGTACGGGCCACTCTTCCTGGGCATGCCTCGGAGGAGGCAGACCGACCACTGTTCTTAAGAATGTGGTCGACGTGAAACAGGTCCTGACGCCGACCGAAGTGGATCACTACCAGATTCAGCGCGCCGTAGATATTTTCGTGACCCCAAACGGCGAAGACCTGGGGCGCGTCACTAGTTCGATTCGCAACATTCTCGCGACGGAGAAGATCCCTTCCAACGTCCGCGTGAATCTGCGCGGGATGGTACAAGGGATGGAAGCGTCCTTTAAGAGTTTTGCCTTCGGGTTCCTGATTTCCTTTCTCTTGTTGTTCCTGATCCTAACCGCTCAGTTCAAGTCCTTCATCGATCCTTTCCTGATTATGCTTGCGATCCCGATGGGATTCGTCGGCGTGCTCATCATCTTGCCCCTGACAGGAAGCACTTTGAACGTAATGTCGCTGATGGGAGTCCTGATGCTGGTCGGCATCGCCGACTCGAACAGCATTCTGATTGTCGATTTCGCCCACAATCTGGAGAAACAAGGAATGCTGCCCGCTGATGCAGTTATCACGGCATGCCGCGTACGTCTCCGTCCAATTTTGATGACCTCTCTGGCAACCATTATCGGAATGATTCCGATGGCGCTGAAATTGGGGACGGGCGCGGAACAGTATGCCCCAATGGCGAAGGCCATCATTGGAGGCTTGACCTCCTCAGTGGTGCTTACCATTTTTATCGTGCCCGCGGCTTATTTGCTGGTCTACGGCAAGCGCGGAGCCAAGGAAGTCGCGAATCCAACGCCCGGGGCGGCGCAATGAAAACCCTACTCTCAATATGTCTCGCACTGGCGATGTCGACATTCACCCTCGCGCAGCGAGCACCCGCTCTGGGAGCGTCCTCAAGCTTGCCCGCCGCTCCGATGCCGCAACAGGCCGCCACGCCAGCGCCTTCGAGTGCACCGATGGCAGCCTCACAAAACGGCGCCCCGCAGAATAGCCCAGGGACGCCAATTGTACTTTCTCTGAAAAATGCGCAGGCGCTGGCTCTTAAGAACAACCCCCAAATTTCGGTCGCTCGCCTGACCGCCCTCGCATCGCTGCAAGTAACGCGAGAGGTTCGGTCGAATCTATGGCCGACCGCGACCGTGGATCTGACTGCAGCGGATGCCAATACCGGCGCCCGCATTACAGCGGGAGCGCTGAACAATCCCATCATCTATGAGCGCGCGGCCGGCGGAGCGATGGTAAGTCAGTTGCTCACCGATTTCGGACGCACGACAAACCTTATATCGAGCGCCAATCTGGCGGCCAAGGCGGAGAACCAAAATGCAATTGCCACCAAGGAGCAAATCCTTCTGGCTGTGGATCAGGCGTTCTATAACTCTTTACAAGCCCATGCCGTCTTGACGGTTGCACAGCAGACCGTCAAAGAGCGTCAAACTGTGGCCGACCAGATCGACGCCCTGTTCAAGAGCAAGCTGAAGTCTGAACTCGACCTGAGCTTCGCCAATGTGAATCTGGCACAAGCCAAGTTGCTTTTGCTCGACGCGCAGAATAACGAAAACGCTACGCTGGCTGTGCTTTCTGCGGTGCTGGGGTTTTCAAACCTGCAGAACTTTCAGCTCGCAGAGGATTCGACCCCAATCACCCCTCCGCAAAGTGACGTGGATGACCTGATCGCAACTGCTTTTGCGATGCGACCGGAAATCCTGGCGCTGGAATTTCAGTCTGAGTCGGCAAAGAAGTTTCATATCGCAGAACGAGACTTGCTCCTCCCCGATATCCGTGCTCTCGCTGCAGTAGGCGATACTCCGGTACGAAATCCTCTCATTACCTCCAATTGGTATGGGGCGGCCGGGGTTAACGTCGAAATTCCGGTTTTCAACGGCTTCCTCTATACCGCCAGGGCGCGCGAAGCCCTGCTGAGGGCACAGGCTACCGACGAGAGGTTGCGTGACCTCCGTGACCGAATTTCCCGCGACGTGCGCACTAGTTGGTTGAACGCCAACACGGCTTTCGACAGGGTAGGAGTAACAGAACAGCTCGTGGAGCAAGCCAATCTCGCTTTGAGCCTGGCGCAGACGCGGTACAACCTGGGCCTGGGCTCGATCGTGGAGTTGAGTCAAGCACAACTTCAGCAAACTCAAGCAGAGATCAGCAATGCTGAGGCTGGATACGACTATCGACTTTCCTTGGCCGTCTTGCAGTACCAAACGAGAGGGCTCTGAGATAGCTAAAGCTTGTATGAAAGCGGTTGAATCGCTTGCGGGCGGCCTGGGTTGAGAAACCCAATGAACCTCGAAATAGATTTCCTGCGATTTGTAAGCGGCCGGTGTCATGAAGGTAAGGAAGAAGAAAAAGAGGAAGAAGAACGAATCATCGTTCACCACTCTTCATGGAATTGTTCTTTCGCTCTCGATCGGAGCATTTGTTGCCCTCGTCTTTCTTCTGGTGGCCCTCTATTGGCACCCACCCAATTAGCGAGCCCAACAGATGCTGCATCAACCTGCTTCTGGGCTTGTCGACCATCTGGAGGAGTCGTAATGAAACGGATACTGCTCTTCTCGTCCTTGATAGTGCCGAGTCTGCTATTCACAGTGGAACGGAGCATGATCTATCTTGCATTCGTCGCTGCGTCGGTCGTTCTTTGTGTGCTGGTCGCCGCCGCTCGCCGCAGAACCACTCGTGAGACCTACGATCAACGGCTGACAATGAGCGGAGAGAACACCGCGGAAACCAAGGAACAGAAGAACCTTGTGCATCAGCCCTTAATGCATCTGTAGTCGTTATGTTTGCATTTGTATACTAAGCACCAGCCCAGCAATCGATAACTCGGTTTCGTGGGCTATATGATTGTCGATATGCTTCCCTTTTGCCTCTATTTCGTCGCGGGAATCGTCACTGGGTTCAATGTTTACACTCTCGCTCTGGCTGTGTATGGGGCTCGGCTCAATCCATTAGAGCTCGTCTCTTTATTGGGATCGTTGTGTCTGTTGATTGCCGCCTATGTCAGCCTTTCTAAGCCGAATGCCGCAGCAAAGCTTGCGCTGCTCGCTTCCCTGATGATTTGGTGCTTTTACGGCCCAGCGATTGCAAAATCGATCCGGACCAAACTCACCAAACACAGTTCTGTGCTTTCCGATCTGGATCTGTTTTCTTCGCCAGAACTCCGGAAGCTGCTTAGCTTGAACACGCTCTCGATCGAGGACGAAGGAGGGGTAACCTCGCCGCGCAGACTAGGCGCGGACTAAATCGATTGCCATAACCCTGATGATATTGCCATACCTTGCCATCGCCTTCTTGCTTTTCGCCACGGTGTATTCCGCAGTCGTCAGCTTCAGGCAACCTGTGAACCACAAGCAGAGATGGATTTTTCCAGACGCCACGAGCCGGCCGACGCGAATCTTCGTCGGCGCTCTTACTGTTGTCCTGTTGATTAGCTTCGTGTGGTGGCTGCGCATCGGCGCCCAGAATTCGACGCACCGCTCATCGCGCTTTCTGATTCCCGAGGGATACACGGGTTGGGTACGAATTGAGTTTGAGGTACAGGACGCTCCGCCGCTGCCCATGGAAGGCGCACAGTATGTTCTCAAGATTCCCTCCGGCGGAGTGCTCCGAACGTCTTCCTCCGAGCAATATGGATGGGCGACGGATCATTACTATTACTATTCCGCACAGGGAATTCGCGCACTCCCTGACTCGGGACCGGCAGAGCTTATTTGGGGCAAGATCAACGGGGAAGAATCTGCAACCGCCGGCAAGCGCAAGTACGAGGAATTTTTTGTGGGAACCACACAGCAGTTCAGAGACCAAGGGGAAGGAAGAGAATAAAAGCGGGCATCGGAGAACGCCGAGTATCCGTATTGTGCGCTCGCCACGCGTCGGCTCTCGGGCGATTTCCTTCCACCCGGGAACGCACCCCGAATACTACGCAGTACTAGGTCCTGGTGCCGGGAGGGGGAATCGAACCCCCACAGAGCTTTCGCCCCTGCGGATTTTAAGTCCGCTGCGTCTGCCAATTTCGCCATCCCGGCCTGTATTACCGCACCACACACTACACGGCTCGCACTCTGTCAATATCGCACAGGCGCTGCACAGCTGCCAATTTGTGTGTGTTAAGTGCCCTTGCGGACGCGTGGCAAGTTTAAGAAACTGCCTCACGAAGTTCCCCCGACAGCGCGTCTCTATCGAACAAACTGACCCACACACCTCAAGCCAAAGCCGTCCGCTTCCGTCGCCACAGCCCCAAGCCCGCCAGGCAGTAAACCCCCACCGCCACCAGCAACAGCGCCCGCATTCCAAACAATAGCGAGAGAGTTTCCAGCAGTCCTCCCGCAACCGCGCCTAACATATTAGCTCCCAGTGCCGCACTCGGCGACGCCGTCGCCCTGAACTCCAGCGCAAACAAGATGCCCGCAAACACCACGGGCACAGAAAACACCACCACCGCAATCGTTCCCGCAACCGACGGCGATCCGCCAATCCGCTCAAATGGAAACCAGTAGGCAATCGCCAGCCCGACAATCAACCCCGCCCAAATCCAGAACCGCGGCCAGTCTTTCCTGCTGCGTTCGACCACCGCATTCGCCAGCAACAAAGCAATCAGCAACGCCGAGATCACAATGCCATTCACCTGCCAGACCGTTCCAAAGAACAGCGCCAACCGGCTGATCACCTGCGTCTCCAGCAAAAGAAATCCCGCGCCCATGCTGAAGAAAAACAGCGAAGGCGCATTCCGCCGAGCTCCGCCGATCTGCGCATACAGCCCAATCGCAATTAGAATCACCAGCACCCCAATCGAATAATAAGTCCGCGGAATCCACTTCCCTTCCTGATAAAGATAAGGCCAGTCGTCAGTGGTAACCGGAACCGGTTCCGCTGGCACCGCAAACGGATTCTTGCTCACAAACTCCGCCAGCCGCGGATCGGCGCCCAGAGCCTCTTCCACCCGGCCCCCCTGCGAAATCACAAAGCAGGTCGCGGACGCGCTGTAATTCGACTCCGCCAGAAACACCACCGGAGGCTTCCCAAATGCTTGCTGCAGAATCTCAACCAGCCTCGTTCCCATCCAGCGATGGTCAACCTGAAACTTCACGAAGATCAAGCCATTCGGCGTCAAGTGACGCGCCGCCTCGCGGAACGATTCCGTCGTGTAGACAAAGTTGTCGATCCGCATGTTGGCATAGTCGGAAAACTGCCCGTGCGAATCAAGCAACCCGAACAGAATCAAGTCGTAGCTCTGTGTCGTCCGCTTCAGAAATGCGCGCGCATCGTCAACGTGAATCGACACCCGCGGCGAGTCATAGGGATGCTCCGGATGTTCCCGCTTCCCCAACCCCAGAATCGCCGGATCAATTTCCACCGCATCCACTAGCCGGCTTCCATGGCGCAAAGCCGCCGCCACATCGTTCCCCGTTCCCGACCCAACAATCATCACCGCCGGGTCCGGCACAGCAAAACGAAACGGCAGGTTGTATGGATTCTCATCCGGTGTCTCCTTCATCGCATGCGGATGCCGCGCCAGAAACGCATCGGACAAATTCACGATCTTCTGGTAGAGCGCGTGGTTCACCCGCATCAATCCACCGTAGACCTCGCCATCTGGAGTGTGCACCGGCGTGTATTGGACCTGCTGGTACGGCGTCCACAAAACCGTCGTATCGAGACCGGCTTCGCCATGCAGCAGCAAAACCAGAGGAATAACGAGGCTCGCGACCAGCACAACGTCCCGCCGCGAAGTCTGCAGAAACGCAAAGCCGATGACCACCGCTCCCAGCCAGACAGCAGGCGGCAGCATCAACAGGCTCACCGCAAAAAACGCCACCACGCCCACCAGGCTGCCCACCAGGTTCCACGAGTAAGCCCGCAATGCGCTAGGCGCAAGGTCCATCTGCCGGCTCACCGTTTGCCCCAGCGGCACGAACACAGAAACAATCAACAGGAACAGCGCTCCTGCAACCAGCACCGCCATCCCATACTGCAACCAGTTCGAATTATTTCCCGTCGCCCAGATCGCAATGTCCCCCGCTCCTCCCAAACTTTCCGAGAGTCCTTCCAGCAACTCCGCGCCCCGCCACGGCATTCGCACGATCAGCAGCAGCCCCAGAAAAGCCAGCAGGGCGGACTTCCACCGCGCTCGTTGCCCGGCCAGCGCGCATCCCAGCCCGAAGCCGACAAAGCAAAGCAGCAGCGCCAGGTTCTTGAAATAAGCAAAGACCCGCACCTCGACCGCAATCCAGCGAATGAAGGCGAGCTCCGCAAACAGCGTGAGAAAGCTGGCCAGCAAAAGTTTTTCCGTGCTCCAGCGCTCGACTGCGCCGCCTTCCGCTTCCAGAAAGGGACGACCGCGCTGCTTCGCCGCAAAAGCCGCGATCCAAACAACAATCAGGATCGCGACCGCCAGAAAAAAAGTGAGAGACTGTGACTTCATAGTTTGACGACCAGGCGAAAGTCCTCAACCAAGACGAACGCGGCATTATATCCGTTTGATGAAGCAGCAACTCTGATCTCACGAGGTGTCAGTCGCCATAGACTCTGACTTGTCATCCTGAGCCCCGCGTGCGCTAGCGCCGCCGGAAACCATTACGCGAAGGACCTATGCATTTTCTTACCTGTCTGCACAGCTCACGCTAAGAGTTAAGACAAGCGGACCACGCACTACATTCCGCCGCCATCATTTCTTCTGCTGCGCATATTCATTCGCGCCCATAAAATGCAGCGAGACATAAGGCTCGTCGCCCACCACCCAGCTGTCGTGCCCCGGCGCAATATAAAATACGTCGCCCGCCTTCATCTCGATAACCCGGCCATCGTCCATGGCCGCCGTCGCCCGCCCGGCTACCACCAGGCCAACATGTTCTACCATGCAACTTGCCGCCCCCACGGCCTTCCCCACGTGTAGAGACCACTTCCAGCCCGGCTGGTAAGTCGCGCGCCCAATCGTCATTCCCCCCACCTGCACAACTTCGAACTTCCCCTTTTCAAAAGTCCGCACTTCGTCCGGATTCTCAAACCGCTTCAGAACTACTTCGTACATAAGTCCCGCCTTTCATGATCGCTTCCTATGGTTTGTCCGTGCGAATCCCAATTGATCCGTGGCGAGAAGGTTGCTAGCGCACTCGCTGCGCTCGGAGTTACCTGGATTTCCGGCTTGTCCGTCCTTTTCTCTTATCCCAGCCCCCAAGCTCGAGCGCAACCGCCATGCAGGCGGCGCGCAATTCGTCGGCGAGGGCGCGATCCACAATAGTACGAGCCACAACCATCCCTCCAATGGACAAGGCGGCTATGCTTCGCGCTGTAGCGTGTCGGCGCCGGCCATTCTGCACCAGGCTCCGCTCCAAAACGCTTACCATCGCTTTGAACACAGTCTCGAAGGCGCGCCTCGCATCTACGCCGCTGCGGGCGACGTCGGTCGGCAAGGCGACCATTGGGCAGGAGTTCTCCACATCCTCGAAGTGCTGGCGCGATAGATAGGCGCGGACGACCTGCGGCCCTACATCGGTCGATGACAAATCAACATGCACGCCCTCCCAGCAACTCTTCCACTCGGGATCAGTGAAGAAACAACCCAATACCGCCGCATACAGGTCGCTCTTGCTCTTGAAATAGCTATAGAATCCGCCGTGCGTCAGCCCCGCTCCCGCCATGATCTGGTTGAGAGAGACACTCTCGAATCCATGCCGGTTGAATAGCTTGCGGGCGCTGTCAATAATGGCTTTCTTTACTGTGGCGCGGTGACCTGCTGGGTAAGGCATAGCGTCTCGTCGCTCCCTAGGCGGTCTAGTATGCCCGGAAGCGCGCCCGGCAGCCTAGGGAAATATTATCTTGAACATATTTTCCCGCGCGGCTCTAATGCGGTGAAGGCTGAACGCGAAACCCAGGAGGACGAAATGGCTGATGGAAATAATCCGGCAGCGCTAGCGAACGCTCCCACGCGGCGGCAAGCAATTGTCGGTGCCGCGATCGCAATCGGTGGACTCGCTCTGGCCTCAACTGCGTCCAGGGCGGACGCCGAGGGAGAGATTTCTCATACCGCGGAATCCATCCATCAGGAGCCGGTTTTCAAAGCCAGCCGCAAGCGCGTCTACGATGCGCTCACCGACGCCAAACAGTTCGACAAGATCATTCAGCTCAGTGGCGCTATGCAGTCGATGCGTCTCGCCGACAAGCCGGCGGAGATCAGCCGTGAAGTGGGAGGCGCATTCGCCCTCTTCGGTGGATACATCACGGGACGGCACGTTGAACTTGTGCCTGACCAGCGCATCGTGCAGGCCTGGCGAGCCGGCAACTGGGCACCGGGCGTCTACTCCATTGTTAAGTTCGAGCTAGTGGAGCAAGGCTCCGGCACCAAGATCGTGTTCGACCACACCGGCTTTCCCAAAGGCGACGCGGAGAGCCTGGCCTCAGGCTGGAAAGCCCACTATTGGGAGCCACTCGAGAAATTCCTGGCGTAGTAGTCCACGCGAGAAAAAAATGAACTCGCCTGCCGCCGCTTGCCTTGTCATCCTGAGGAAGCGGAGTCGCGCGCGAAGCGAGCGACTCCCGACGAAGGACCTATGCATTTTGTTTTAATCTCCCAGTCCTCGGAGACGCTTGATATTTTCATCCCATCTGCAATAATTTCTTATGTCGCAGGGGCCATCTCTTATTTTCGACAAATCCTCGCTCGAAAGCCTGAATCTCGACGAGGCTGCCCTTCTCGATAACTTCTATCGCTCGAACATCACCCCCCTCTTTTTCGTCGAATGCCTGTCGGATCTTGAAAAAGCGATCAAGAGTCGCAGCACACCTGAGCAGCTTGTAGGCTCGCTCGCGAGGCGCACGCCCGACGCCCAATCCTGCGCCCATGCACACCACAGGAGAATTCTCGGCCAAGAATTGTCTGGGCACCTCGATTTAAGTCAGGTTCTCGAAAGACCGATGCTTTCTCACGGTGAGCCGGTGCAGCTCGGCGACAAGCGGGGCATCGTTTTTCGAAGGAGTCCGGAGGAAGAGGCCCTCGAACGATGGACGCGTGGAGAGTTCCTTGAGGTAGAACGCTGTCACGCAAAGGTATGGCGTCGGGCTATCACGCGCATCAATCATGACGATCTTGTGAAGACTATTACGGCCGGTGTCGGCCATTGGCGAAAACCAGCATCACTTGAAGATGCCAAGCAAATGGCGGATACGATTATCGACAATATGGATCCCGAATGGCTGATCGGGTTCGGACTTGAATTGCTCGATATCCCCGAGGCTACTGCGTATGTCCGCGCGGAGTGGGCACGCAAACGAAAACCCACGATCCGCGGTTACCTGCCCTACTTCACGCTTATGCTCACGATCAACCTTTTCTTCTCGCTCGTGATCCAGACGCAATTGCTCAGAAACGTCAAGCAGAGCCATCAGGTCGACCTGGCCTATCTTTATTACTTGCTTTTCTGTTCCGTTTTCACCTCGAGGGACCGCTTCCATGTGCAGGTCGTGCCGTTTTTTATGAATAAACGTCAAACCTTCGTTCACGGAGACGAATTAAAGGCAGACCTAGCGCGACTGGTTGATCGCTACGCCGCGCTGCCAGAAGACGTGCAACGAAGCGGGCTCATTACCTTCGCACATACTCCTCCGGACGATGCCAGCTTCCTTGTTACGCGGCTATGGGATATTTATCTGCCAAGTTGGCGGGCATTCCGCGATTACAAGAAACCTCAGGGCAGTCCCGAGGAAGATAAAAAGCTCGTAGAGGAAATTAGCCGATGGGTCGAAGGCGCGCCAGGGATGGTTTCTCATAACGAACATGATGTGGATAAACTCGATCACATCACGATTGCACGGAGAGTTAAGGTTCGAAAGGGACGATGGCGAAGATTCTCCGAGGAGCAAGAGCAAAACATTTTGCAACACGAGGAATCCCAGGGCGTTAAAGCTGGTTAATCATCAGGGAGGGCACAAGAAAAGGCCACGACTTTCATCGTGGCCTTCATATCTTATCCGCGTGAATCCGCGAAAATCCGTGGCAAAAAGTTCCTAGTGTCTCCCCCCGCCCGGCCCGCCGCGTCCACGATCCCGCCCGCCACCACCAGGCCGTCCGCCGCGCCCGCCGCGTCCGCGATCCCTCCCGCCGCCGCCCGGACGCCCGCCGCGTCCGCCACGGTCTCCGCCATGCGGACGATCGCCATGTGGCCGGTCGCTCGCGACATGCGGCGCTCCGTCGCGGTTGAAGTTCGGCTCGCTTTCAGCTTCGTCAGGAAAATCGCCGCCGCCTTCAATCACCACCGTGCCCGTCGCCGCCGCAACCGGAGCAAACTCGCCTTCAGCCCCAGCCGCCACCGGCAAACCTTCCGCCCCGCCGCCGCCTTCAATCACCACCGTGCCCGTCGCCGCCGCAACTGGAGCGAACTCGCCCTCAGCCCCAGCCGCCACCGGCAAACCTTCCGCCCCCCCGCCGCCCATCTTGGCGCGCTGCTCTTTCAGAATCGCCTTACGCGACAGCCGGATGCGGTTGCCCTCCACCGCCAGCACCTTCACCAAAACCTGATCGCCTTCTTTCAACTCATCACGAATATCGCCAATGCGATGTTCCGCCACTTCGCTGATGTGCAGCAATCCGTCGGTGCCCGGGATGATCTCAACAAACGCCCCGAAATCCGCGAGCCGAGTGACCTTCCCGAGATAAGTCTTCCCGACTTCCGCGGTCGCCGTGAGATCGCCAATGATCTGCAACGCCTTCGCCGCCGAAGCCTGATCGCTCGACGCAACCTTCACCAGCCCGGAATCTTCCACATCAATCTTCACTCCGGTCTGCTCGACGATCGAGCGAATCATCTTCCCGCCCGGCCCAATCAGGTCGCGAATCTTATCGACCGGGATCTGCACTGTATAGAACCGCGGGGCAAAGTCAGAAATCTTCTCCCTACCGCTGGAAATAACTTCTTCCATCTTCCCGAGGATGTGCAACCGCCCGCGCTTCGCCTGCGCGAGCGCTTCGCGCATAATCTGCGAAGTAATGCCGGCAACTTTAATATCCATCTGCAGCGCAGTAATGCCGTCGCGAGTTCCGGCAACTTTGAAGTCCATGTCGCCGTAATGATCCTCGGCTCCAGCAATGTCGGTAAGAATGGCATACTGCTCGCCCTCCTTCACCAATCCCATAGCCACGCCCGCCACCGGAGCCTTCAACGGAACTCCAGCATCCATCAGCGAAAGCGATGCCCCGCAAACCGTAGCCATCGACGACGATCCATTCGATTCCAGAATGTCCGAAACCACGCGCATCGCATAAGGCCATGCTTCTTCCGTAGGCAGCACAGCTGACACAGCGCGCTCTGCGAGCGCCCCATGTCCAATCTCTCGCCGTCCAGCTCCGCGCAAGAACGCAACCTCACCCACCGAGAACGGCGGGAAATTGTAATGGAGCATGAAGCGTTTTTTGGCTTCGCCTTCGAAGCCTTCGAGGCGCTGCATGTCGTCGCTCGTTCCTAGCGTTGTGGTTACTAATGCCTGGGTTTCGCCGCGGGTGAAGATGGCGCTGCCGTGGGTTCGGGGCAGGAATCCCGCTTCGATCCAGATGTCGCGGACTTCGTCGAAGGCGCGGGCGTCTGGTCTCCGCTTCTTTTCAATTACTTCCTCGCGGAAGATTCGCTCGCGGAGAGTCTCATAGTATTGCTTTAACTTTGCCAGCGCTTTCTCATCATCCGCGGGGATTTCGGCTTGCAGCTTTTTCTTGAGCTCTTTCACCAGCGTGTGGCTCTCCGCCTTCGGATGCTTCTTGGTGTCGAGCGCGTCGGAGAGTTCGGCGCCGACTTTCTTCTTCAGCGCGTCGTAATAAGCCTGGTCGAATTCCGGTGGCGTGACTTCCCTCTTCTTCTTACCAGCCTTCGCTCGCAGGTCATTGAGCGCGGCGCAAATCTTTTTTACTTCGGTGTGCCCGAACTCAATCGCGTCGACGACGACTTCTTCGCTGATTTCTTTCGCGCCCGATTCGATCATCACAATGCCGTCCGAGGTCCCGACCACCATGATGTTCACCAGGCTCTCGCGCATCTCGTCATACGTGGGATTGATGATGAACTGTCCACCAATCTGCCCCACGCGCACCGCTCCGATCGGTCCAAGAAAAGGAATATCGGACAAGGTAAGCGCAGCCGACGCGCCGTTGATGCCGAGAACGTCGGGATCATTATTAGTGTCGGCGGAGAGCACGAAGGCGATGACCTGGGTCTCGCACTTGAATCCGTCGGCGAACATGGGACGCACTGGGCGGTCGATCTGGCGGCTGGTGAGCACTTCGCGCTCGCTCATGCGGCCTTCGCGCTTGATGAAGCCGCCGGGAAAGCGTCCACCGGCGTAGGTGTATTCGCGGTAATCGACGGTGAGGGGAAAGAAATCAATTCCCTCGCGGGGATCGGCATTGGCGGTCGCGGTGGCGAGTACAACGTTGTCGCCCAGGCGTACCACGGCGGAGCCGTGAGCTTGCTTGGCCAATTTTCCTGTTTCAAATGAGAGTTGTTTGCCGCCGGCGAGGTCTACGGTAACGCTGCTAACTTCTGGTTTCATGTTTCATCCTTCTTATTGGAATCAGGAGGGCAGTCGCGGTTTCCGGAATGCGATGTTTTGAGGATGGAAAAACGCGCTCAGCCATGGATCGGTGGCAAGAGAGGTGGATTCCGAGGCAGGCTCGGAAAACGTCTTCGATAATACGCACGGTGTGAATTGGCTCAATGCTCGGCCGGCTTCGAGAGGAAGGCGGCGTTCTCAGATACGTTTAAGGGAACTATTTCCCGGGTTTCTTTCGCAAGCCTACTTGCGGATGCCGAGCTTTCCAATGACGGTCTTATAGCGCTCGGAATCGTATCTCTTGAGGTAGTCGAGCAAGCGACGCCGCTTGCTGACCAGCATGAGCAGGCCGCGGCGCGAGCCGTGGTCCTTCTGGTGCGTCTTGAAGTGGTCCGTCAACTGGCCAATGCGTTCACTGATGATGGCGATCTGAACCTCGGGACTCCCCGTGTCAGTCGCGTGCGTCTGATACTGGTCAATTACGGATTTCTTTTGCTCTCTGGCTAACACTTACCTGATGCACTCCTGTTCTGATTTTATCTTTGTGACTGGGATGAGGATAACAGGCCGAGGGTCGGGGTGTAAAGGCGGCGGGTGGTCGGGCTGAAATGCTTAAGGACGCTCGTCACAACGCTCGGGGCGTAATGGCTCCTTCGTCCCTTTCGTCCGCCATCCGCTTCCACTTTTCCAAGCTGAACTCGGAGACATGGTGTGATAGGTCGTCTTTGTGAAGGCTGGTGTCATCGACGGTAACAATGCGCATAACGTAACCATCCCTACCGACCACTCTTGGCCGTAGCATGTCGTAAGCTCGCGTGTCGGGGTCGCCCCGAAAATAACGATAGAAGACATTCGCGCAGATGTCCGCGACCTGCAGGCCGACCATCGACTTCGAGTCATGAAAATCTGTGTGGTTATGGAACAGATCGTTGTAGTTGACCAACCCTTTATCGAGCCTGTATTTCCTGTTGAACGGATGGTCGGGCGGCCATTCTTTTATCGCCACGATGGTGCCTATTCGGCTTGTCTTCATCAGGTCATTGCGCAGCCACTCCTTCCAGAATACGCGATGCTCGTCCCTATATATGAAGCTGCGGTCTATCGCGATTTCGATGTCCTCAAATTCGCGGCTCCGCTCTGGCTCTGCAAAGCGGACGATGGCATGTTGGAGAGTGTCAAAGATCGCCTGCTGGAGGACAACAATCCACAGCACGTTCGATGTGCTGCGGTTCTTCACCCACCCGCTCATTTGGCGATAGATCTCCACCATCCTTCCGTTCTTGTATTTGGAGCACAGTTCTGACGACAGTCGGAATAATTCAGCCGCTTGCTCCCGTAGCCTCTCAATGTACGACTCAGCGGTCACATCCGTGTCGCCGCCGGTCAGCGTAACGTGTATGTCGCGCGCGGTCCTCGGCAATACTTTGTGTGTGAATGAGTGTAGCTGATTCGGGGTGAGCTCCTGCCCCTTTAATTCCCGCTTACCGCGTCCGATGATGCCTCGTTTCCAGTCAAGGAAGCGCTCCTCCAGACGTGGAAGTTCGGCGTCTGGGACGGTGACGCCGCAGAAAAGAGATGGGCCTTTGTTGCCCCAGGAGAACGATCCGGAATCATCTATGAAATTCCACATGGCAGGCCGTGTGACTTCAATTCTATCTTGACAGCGCTTGAGGGGTGCGCCCTTCTCGGACGCACCCCTCCGTCTTACCCGCGCACCGCGTGTACCGCGCAGTATTGTGCGGGCGTCAAGGGGAAGTTATCCCCCTTACGTCGGTTGTTTTGCCACTGAAGCGGCTGGAGGTTGGACAGGTCGTCTGTTCCTCCGCGACATACCGGAATGATGTGGTCGACCTCCCATCCGGTGCCGGTCTCTTCAGTGCTCCCGTATTTGGAGCGGTCGATCACCGCTCCGCATACGTCCATGCGCCTAGCGCTCGGGTTCGCACCCAGCATTAAGCGCGCCTTGTTCCAGACCGCTTGGATCGTGGCGTCGTCGAACTGCGACCCGTTGCGGTTGGTGTTGTTGCGTCTTGCGATTTGTGTCAGTAGTGTGTTCATGGTCTTCCCTTTTGTCGTTGGTGGTGCGTTTCAGTTGACAGCGGGGAGCCAGCGAGGTAAGGTCTGTTTGCCGAACAAACCCAGCTGGTTTCCGCTGCGTTTCGTTTGCGAGGGTCGCGTGAGTCCAACCTCACGTGGCCCTTTTGCTTTTCCTCCTATCGCCTAGGCGACGGTCGTTTTCTAGGCTATGGGAATGCAAAGTTACTCCCGCTTATTGTGCCTGTCAAGAGGGAAACACCACGGGTTGTATCCTCAACAATGACAGCCCTAAACGGTGGTTTCGGCCGCTTTTTCCACAGGGCCAAATGCGGGGTTGCTAAAATCCGTGTTACATTCGTTGGTTTTTCCCCGCGAGCTCCACGCGCTCATACCGTAGGCTGTCCCCGAGGTGCCTGCCCGACAGCGTTTTCGGCCTCTATCGAGAGCGCAGAATTTACGTTAGGGGTGAAAGAGGTCGCGGTCAATTCAGTATTTTTGGTGCAGTTGGGGAAAATCTCGTTGGGCAGGTTGCTGCGGCGACCCACTTCCACGGAACCGGTTATCCCACGCATGAAGCCTTGAGGGTCGCGGGTTTGCGAGCCGTTGCTTTAGAAATAGCCGTCGCCTGTTCAGAGGGATGCACAGGGGGGTGCACAGGAAATGCATATACCGCCGTGTTGTCCGCAGCCGTCCTAACTTGAGAATCTGGTGAGAATCTGGGGACAGAGGGGACGTTCCCCATTTCGCAATCGTACCGGTCGGTGTACTGTACGCGAGTTGCATAGGTCCTTCGTCGGGAGTCGCTCGCTTTGCGCGCGACTCCGCTTCCTCAGGATGACAACGGGGAACAGCAGGTTCCTCACCGGGCTTTCAGCCCGATTCGGAATGACATCCCCTTTTGGCCGGAGGCGGCTTGCCTCAGCGGCTGAAGCCGGGCTCCATTTTTTGCGGCGCTTTGCGGCGCGGCTGAAAGCCGCGCCCTTTCAAAACACTGTGCTTTGCGGCACGGCTGAAGCCGTGCCCTTCCCGGTCAAGGTCAAAATCAAGATCAAAGTCAAAGGCGTCGGACATGGAAGGATCTGGGGACAGACGGGACGTTCTCCATTTCGCAAATCGCATCCGTCGGTGTCCTGTACAAATGCATGGGTCCTTCGTCGGGAGTCGCTCGCTTTGCGCGCGACTCCGCTTCCTCAGGATGACAACAAAACAGCAGGTTCCTCACCGGGCTTTCAGCCCGATTCGGAATGACATCCCCTTTTTTCCCAGCTCTCGATGAGAAGTCAGGGTCCAATTTGGTCTTATGCACAGGCCACTTGTGACATGTGCTGCTGCAGTCTTAATTGCCCACCCTTAAAATCTTGTCATTCCGATGCACGCTGAAAGCGCGCGAGGAACCTGCTGTCCTGTGGAGTGGCATTGGTTCGTGGTCGCACCAGCAAACAGCAGGTTCCTCACCGCGCCTTCGGTCCGGTTCGGAATGACATCCTGAATAGGGGGTGGCAATGGTGCGGG
>Ga0210388_10000585_pt1 | contig 29509 bp, 28 predicted proteins | sample IncBWC19OmetaG_FD_155485 | JGI IMG/M metagenome (GOLD analysis project Ga0210388, IMG submission 155485) | Forest soil microbial communities from Barre Woods Harvard Forest LTER site, Petersham, Massachusetts, United States - Inc-BW-C-19-O ...
TGTTTCTGCAATTTGTCAGTACCCTGCAAGCCGGCACGCTTTGGTGCTATGCCGTTGGTGATCTCCTGCCGGTATTAGAGGCAACTTAGAATAGGTCTTCTGAGAAACCGTCTTAGAAGGAGATCACATTCATGGCTGCTGGTGCTGCTCCCGCCCCCGAACGTAAGGTGGAAACGAAATCCGAGACTGTGGAAGCGGGCAAGGCGCAGCCCGCGACCCTGAAGCAGCGAGTCATAAATCTGCTTTGTCACATTTTCGAAGGACGCGAAGACCATCTGGGTTGGCGTCAATAAGCAGCGTGTGATGTTCCAAGTTTTGCCCGTGAGGTTTCGGCAGTTCTTCTCTCAGGTCTCAGCTCTTAACGCTTCCCTGCTCGACCGCTTACCTTCCTACTGATCGACTCCGCAGGTTGAGAACCGCATTGGCGATCTGCTCGAGTGGGACCACGATATCCACGGCGCCGCAGGAGATTGCGCTCTTGGGCATTCCGAACACAATGCTGGTGGCTTCGTCCTGGGCGATGGTGTCGGCTCCGGCTTCCTTCATCTCATAGAGGCCCTGGGCGCCGTCGTCGCCCATGCCGGTCATGATGACACCGACGGCTTTCGGGCCGACGCAGGTCGCGACGGAACGGAAAAGAACGTCAACGCTGGGACGATGGCGGGAAACCAGCGGGCCGTCGATGATGCGGGCGACAAGTTCTCCGGCGCTGCGATCGACCAGCATGTGGCGGTTGCCGGGAGCGATCAGCGCGCGACCAGTTTGCAGCAGGTCGCCGTCGCGGGCTTCCTGAACTTCGATTGCGCATTCTCGGTTCAAGCGGTCGGCAAAGGCGCGGGTGAAGACCTCAGGCATGTGCTGCACAATCACGACCGGGGGGCAGTCGGTGGGCAGGGCTGCGAGCAAGACACGAAGGGCTTCGGTTCCTCCGGTGGAGGCACCGACGGCAATTACTCCGGTGTGGGCGGCTGATGAGTGAGTCCTGCTCTTGCGCGGGAGGATGGCGTCGGCGGTCAGGCGAGGAGACGGCACTTGGGCAACGCGCGTCTGAGCGGCTGGCGGTAGAGCGGGCCTCGAGCGGCGGGCGATTTGGGCGTGGGAGGCACTCCAGACGGCATCGAGCAGGGTCACTGCCGATTCGTGGAGGAAGTCACGCACTCCAACCTTGGGCTTGGTAATGACTTCGACTGCGCCTTCTTCGAGGGCGCGAAGCGCTAGTTCGGTGCCGCGGGCAGCGAGGCCGGAGCAGACGACCACCGGAGTGGGCATCTCGGCCATGATTTTTCGGATGAATGTGACGCCGTCCATGCGCGGCATTTCGAGATCGGTGATGACTACGTCGGGAGGGTCTTTCTGCATCTTTCCCCAGGCAATCAACGGATCCGCGGCGACATTCACTTTGACCATGCGGTTGGTGCTCAGAATGGCTTGCATAACCTGGCGGACCATCGCGGAGTCGTCCACGACCAGGACGTGCAACTCGTCGCCATGCATGCGCGGCTGGTGCTTTAATTCTGCTGATGTAGTTGGGACCGCAGAAGAGAGCGGGTTGGGATTCGGGTTCATTTGTCCTCGCTTCCTTCGGTCTTGATGAGGATGGTAGGCTCGATGCTGCGCAACTCGGGAAACATGCTGTTCAGGTTTTCGGCGTGACCTACGAAAAGAAAACCGTTGGCCCTCAAATTACGGGCCAGGTTGGCTACCACCCTGCGTTTTGAAGCCATATCAAAATAGATCAGGACATTGCGGCAGAAGATGGCGTCGAATGGGCCTTCGGGGAGATTGGATTCCTGGTTCAGGTTCAAACGGCGGAATTCGATCATCTGCTGGATTTCGATCTTTACTTTCATATCGGCGTGGCGATCAGCGGTTCCGCGCAGCATGAAGGTGTGGAGCAAGTCGGCAGGAAGCTCCGCGGATTTTGTGATGGGGTAAATACCGTGGCGCGCTTTTTCGAGCACGCGATTGGAGATGTCAGTGGCGAGAAGGTGAACATCCCAGCCTTGCTCGGCGGGAAGATGCCTGGCGAGCAGCATGGCGATGGAGTAGGGCTCTTCGCCGGAAGAACACCCGGCGCTCCAGATGCGCACTCGTTTGGGTCGCGAACCGTGTTCGGCCTGGGCGCGCCAACGCGGTAACACTTGCTGTACCACGAATTCGAATTGCCGGGGCTCGCGGAAGAAGCGGGTCTCGTTGGTGGTGATCGCGTCGATCATCCGGGTGCGTTCTTCGTACTGATCGGGTTGGGAAACGCGTTCGTAATAGGTTTCGAGAGACGTAATCTCGAGGGCCCGAAGACGGCGAAAGAGGCGTCCGCACAACAAAGCAGTTTTTGAGCTTCCCAACCAGATGCCGGTTTCGGCGTAGATGAGGTTCTGGAATTTCTGGAACAGGGCGGGGCTGACCGAGAGCTGGGGTTGCTCAAGGCCGGGGTCGATCTGACGAGAAGCGCCCGCACCGGACCCGGCGCTCACGATTACGCTCCAGTCCCGATCCGGTTTGCCGCTTTGGCGGGGGCGTTGATGACCGCGGCGTCTGAAGTTTCTTCGCCGGCGGTGGACTCCGTCACGGCGAGCACTTCGTCGGCGGAGAGCACTTTGTCGATGTCAAGGATGAGACAAAACTTCTTGCCCAGCGCTCCCATGCCGAGAAGGTATTCGGTTTTGACGCGAGTGCCAAACGGCGGTGTGGCTTCGATTTCGTCGGCGGAAAGCTCAATGACCTGGCTCACCGAGTCGGCGAGAACTCCCATTACGAGGCTTTCGCCCTGGAACATCACCTCGGTGATGATGATGCAAGAGAACTTGGAAATGCTGGCGGCCGGCATGCCGAACTTTGTGGCGAGGTCGACGACGGGGACAACCTTGCCGCGCAGGTTGGTGACACCACGGATCCAGACCGGAGTGTTGGGCACGGTGGTGACGGCCTCATACTCGATGATCTCTCTGACCTTCACGATCGCAATGGCATACTCCTCGCCCGCAGTCAGGAAGGTGAGGTACTGCACGGTGCTTGTGGGGAGTTGCTTTGTCCCCTGATCCGACGCTCGCATAGTTTGACTCCTCGCATTTCTGCCGCTGGCATCGTCGCGTGTGCCCGGCCTTTCCGGCGACTCCTTAGAACGGAGAGAAGTTCGCTTCTTCCGTTGCCTTGCCGTGGTTTGGACGGACATGGCCCGGCTGCGCAGGATCGTTCCTGAATGCGGGCTTCAGGGGCATGATCATGCGCTGTTGCTTGCCGTCGCCTCCACGCTGGTTGAACGGTTCTCCAAGCTTTTCTCCGGTGAACTTCTCTCCGGCAACCCGGAAGAAAGTCATCAGCTGCTGCAGTTGTTCGGACTGAGCGGCCAATTCTTCCGCGGTGCTGGAGAGTTCTTCCGCTGACGAAGCGTTGCGCTGAGTGACGGTGTCGACCTGGGCCATGGCCTGGTTGATCTGGGTCACACCGCTGGACTGTTCGGTGGATGCGGCAGTGACATCCTGCACAAGTTCGGCGGTCTTCTTAATCGACGGCACGAGGTCTGCGAGCAGGCGACCGGAACGTTCGGCAACGCTGACGCTCTTTCCGGCGAGGCCGCCGATCTCCTGGGCAGCTAACTGGCTGCGTTCTGCCAGCTTTCGAACCTCGACCGCGACCACGGCAAAACCGCGGCCCTGGTCGCCTGCGCGGGCGGCCTCGATCGCGGCATTGAGGGCAAGAAGGTTGGTCTGATAGGCGATTTCCTCAATCACCGAGATCTTGGCGGCGATCTGTTTCATGGCTTCGACTGTCTCTTTGACTGCGTTGCCGCTTTCTTCCGCGGAAAGCGCTCCCTTGGCAGCGGCCTGTTCGACCTGCCGGCTATTGTCGGCATTTTGAGTGATAGACGCATTCATCTCTTCCAGACTGGAGCTCATTTCCTCAACAGAGGCAGCTTGTTCGCTGGTTCCCTGAGAGAGATTCTGCGAAGAAGCGGAGACTTGCTGCGCGGCAGAGGCGACCGCTGCAGAGCCTTCACGGACGTCGCGAATGATGCCTGACAGGCGGCCGCTCATTTCCTGCATGGCCAACTGCAATTGGCCGGTCTCGGAACGGTTCGTGATCGTAATCTCCCGGGTCAGATCGCCGGCGGCGATGCGCTGGGCGTGTTCGACGGCCTGCTGAATAGGAGTGGTAATGCTCGTGGTAACGCTGACTGCCGTCAAAGTAGCCAGGATGAGAGTGATGACAAGTAACAGCAATGCAACGCTGCGGCCGGCGGCGTAGGCCTGTTGACTCTCCTTCATCGTTTGCTCCATGGCGGCGGTTTGAAGGTTAATGAACTTTTTCCATGAAGCGCGGTACTTTTCGAGCGCAGGGATGACTTCTCCGCTCAGCGTTGCGAGCGCCTGGTCACGTTTCTTATCCATCAGCAACTTCTTGGCTTTTGATCGTGCTGCCTTGTAGGCTTCGCGGTCCTGGGTTACAACCTCAAACAGCTCCCGCTCCTGAGGCGAGCTGAGACTTTTTTCGATTTGCGCAACCTGGTCGCTGATTTCCTGGCTGATTTCATCGTTTTGCTGGTTCAGCTTCTTTTCCTCTTCGGGATCGGTGGCCTCGAACAATTGCAGGGTGATGCGGGCGTTGGTGATGGAGTGCTCAATGGTCTGGTGGGTGAGTTCGACCGTGTTATAACGCTTCTGCATCGAGGACGACATGTTGGAGTTCAGGCGGCCGAGCCAGGTCAGTCCGAATCCGCCGACGGCAATCACGCACAGCAGAATGGCGCCGAAGACGACGCCGAGTCGCGTGCCTATTTTTCGATCTTGCCAAGTCTTCATTGTTCCTCACCTCTCTCCATCTCTAGTGACTGCCTTGCAACTAAGCTTGTGCCTGCAGAGCCGACTGCATGACTCCGCGCAGAAGAGCGGGAACGTCGATAATCAAACCGACGCGTCCATCCCCTAGAACGGTTGAACCTGCGATCCCAGAAAGGGCTCGAAACGCCCTGCCTAGCGGTTTCACGACCGTCTGCATGCCGCCGAGCAACTCATCGACTGCAATGCCTGCATGAAATTCGTTGATCTTGACGACCACGACGTTTTCCCTCTTCGGGGTCTCGCCCGCTACGCTGAATATGTGCCGCAAACGGACGTAGGGAACGGCATTTCCGCGGAGGCTGAGGATTCCACTGGCCTCGGGACTCCGCTGTTCCGCGGGCAATTCCGTGCATTCGGTGACATGCTCGAGAGGAACGATAAAAGTTTCGTTGCCCACACGCACCGAGAAACCTTCGATAATGGCCAGCGTCAGAGGCAGGCGGATCGTAATGGTGCTGCCTTTTCCCGCAGTGCTCGATATCTCAGCAGTGCCGCGCAAAACCTCGATGTTGCGGCGGACGACGTCGAGGCCCACTCCGCGGCCGGAAAGATCGGTGACCGACTCAGCCGTTGAGAACCCGGCCTGGAAGACCAGATCGTACAGATCCTGGTCACTAAGCTCGTTTTTGTCTTTGTCTTTGCCGGACAGGAGTCCGAGGCGTTTTGCTTTTTCGAGGATGCGTGCGCGGTCGAATCCGGCGCCGTCATCCTGCAGCTTCACGATAATGTTTCCACCGCTATGGGCAGCCGAGAGGCGGATCACTCCGCAGGGATTCTTGCCCTGGCTTTCGCGATCGGCCGGAGTTTCGAGGCCGTGATCGACTGCGTTGCGAAGCAAGTGCAGCAGAGGATCCTTCAATTGCTCGAGCACGGTGGTGTCGACTTCGACATCTCCGCCTATGACTTCGAGGCGCACCATTTTGCCGTGGCTGCGGGCGAGGTCTCTCACGGAGCGAACGTACTGACGAAACAGGGGACCGACGGGGACCATGCGAATGCTCATTACTTCGTTCTGCAGGTCCATGTAGAGGCGTTCGGCTTCGCGATGCATTTCCAAGAGGGTGCGGCCTTGTTCGGTACTGAGCTTCTCGATCATCTGGCGAATGCGGCCTTGCGCGATGACGATTTCGCCGGTCAGGTCGAGCATGTGGTCGAGTTTGTCGACATCGGCGCGGAGGGTGCGGGGACTGGCGCCCGGGAGTGTGTCTATCTTCGCAGCTGAGCTGGATTCCCGTGCTCCGCTCGGGGAGAGGATTCTCTTCGACCGCTTTTCGACTTCCTGCGCGATTTCTTTTCTGATCTTCTGTTGCTTCGCGGTCAGTGGTTGGGATCCGGCCTTGGCGGCGGAGACCATGACACGAAGTTCGTCGACAGCCTTCAGCAGCAGAGAAATCAAGTCTACGCTGGGCAGCGCTTGCTGCTCGCGAAAAACGTCCAGCAAATCCTCTACAACATGAGCAAACCCGGCTAGTTCGTTAAGGCCCAAGGAGGTTGCGTTTCCTTTGAGACTGTGGGCGACACGGAAAATACTGGGCAGGAGCTCAGGATCGGAAGGATTGGATTCCATCTGGACGAGCGCCTGCTCCATCGTGTCCAGGCCCTCTTCGGACTCGACGAGGAACGACGCGAGCACTGCGTCACGGTCAAAGTCCGCTAAATCCATTGTTCCTCCTTTCGCGTCTAATCGGGCTAAAGCCCGGAGCCCATTTTGGCTATCGACGGCACGACTGAAGTCGTGCCCCTCGATAAACATTTATGAGGCCGCTTCTAACTCACTTCTAAATTCACGATTCTCAGCTTCACTACACCTGGTCGAAATTCTTGATGGTGGTCACGCCGTCGGAGATCTGAAAGGCCAACCTGCGGCCACGCTTCCCAGAAACCTCTTTTTCCACTACGCGAATGCCGGCAGCGCGAAGAAATCTTTCGGCGAGTTCCACGTTTCTCGATCCCACCGACTGTGACGGGTCGGCGCCGAAAGCGCTGGAGCCGCCAAAAATCTTGGCCTGCATGTTTCGGATTTCGCATCCCAAAGCCAGCACCTGGTTCAGGAGTTCCTGGTTGGCGACATTGCCGTAGCGGAGGCGGTTCGGTCCTTCATCAAGTCCCTCGGGTAGGAGGTAGTGGTTCATTCCTCCCGCTCGCTTGTTCCGGTCCCAGAGACAGACGGCGGCGCAGGATCCGAGAATGGTTGAGATCGTGACGGGATCACGGGTTACGAAGACTTGTCCGGGATAAAGGAAGTAGCGGGGCTCCCTGGCCTTCGGCCGGTCGAACTTTTCCATGTACTCGGCGGGCAGGACAGCTGGATTGAATTTGGGGGAATTTTCGCTCATGCACTCATTCCTGGTCCCTCGGACGCGGGCTTCGGATAGGGGCTTGGGCCAAACAAAGGCTGGGCCGCCTCATCGGAAAGAAGTTTGAACAGTTCCATGTCGGACCGGTCAAAGGCCAGCTTCTGAGGAAGCAAACGTAATATCGCAAGTATCGCTATGGTCTGGTTCGCTAGACGGATGGGAACAAACGCCTGGGCCTTGGCCATGGCGCCGCCGCTTTCGCGAGTTCCGAGTTCAATGTGGCACTCGCCGCGCATCACACGCTGAAGACCAGCATCTCCCAGGGCTCGCAACAGGTCGTATTTCTCGAGGTCGATTCCGAAAGACCAGAAAACGTGGAAGGTTGAAGTGCCGCGATCGACCCGGAACAGGCCAATTTCTTCAGAGCCGAGGAAGTTGGCCACGATCTCGCGCAGGCCATCGATGGCATCTTCTTGACTTGTGCTTTCGGCCAGTCTCTCCCGGGCCGCTTCCAGCCGCACATCGGTAGTGGGGTCGGCTGCGAGGGGCTTCGCCCCGGATCTGTTGCTCTTGTCACTCTTCATGAAGTCCTTCTTGCACCGGTCAAGCTGCACTGCTCAAGTTGTACTGCTCAAGCCGCACCTGCACTGACTCAACTAACTTAGGAAACCCCGGGCTAGCAGTTCGCTGCTTTACTCGCCCAAATAGCTTTGTAGAAGGGCCACGAGTTCGGCGCCGTTCACCGGCTTGGTGATGTAGTCGTTGCATCCGCTCTGGAAGCCGGCTTCCATGTATGCTTCTTCGCCCCGAGTAGTGACCAGAACGATAGGGATCTCGCGCGTGCTGGATTGCTGACGCATCATTTTGCAGGCTTCGAAGCCGTTCATCCGCGGCATGACAACATCCATCAAAATCAGGTCCGGGCGCTCTTTTTGAGCCTTCTCGACGGCTTCCTGGCCGTCGCTTGCAGTCACGCACTCGTAGGTCGTACGCTTCTCCAGAATTTCCCGCTCCATCATCAAGGCAGTCTTGGAGTCGTCCACCACAAGGATCTTTTTTGACATGGTTTTCCCTCGAACCGCACTGCCAAAGCCCGTCGACGACCACTATTAAGGTTGGAATGTTATGCGCTGCGAATTGCCCTTCCAGCCTGGTCCCGGAAGACGCGCAGAATGGCTGAAATACGCTTGCGTTGCCGTCCGCAACCCTAAGTCACATCTAATCACAGCCGGATGTGCAGCTTCTAATTACGTCGGTAATTGGCCTATTGGGCGGAATGCTTGTGTTTAGAAGAGCGGAATGAATAGGCCACACCAGAGTGGGCGTGGCCTTATTCGTACTGCGCTCGTTTGTTCTGCGCTGGGGGCGCTTAGGCTGCTGCTTGTTGTTGATAGGCCGGGACGAACGACTCGGCGACGAAGGTTTCGAACGGCGTAGACGTCGTGTTACGGGACGTGCGAGGTTCGAGGGCCCGCATATATCCCGAGTTCAGTGAGGCACACATTTCAAGAATTAGTCCGACGAAGTTTTCGGACATTCCCATTTGAACCATCGCGGATCGAACCTGATCGTCGGGCGCATGAACGTATCCGAGATTGGGTTTGCCGATGGCCTTGCCGATTGTGGCGGCAATTTCTGTGTAGTCGAGATCGCGCTGTCCTAAGAGTTCGCGGGTCTGCTTGCCGTGGAAGCCGAGATTTAGGAGAGCGTCGGCAGCTGCAGCTCCGATGTCGCGAGCGGCGATCATGGGGAGTTTAAGGTCGGGGCGAAGGGGCCCGATCACGGAGCCGGTCATGCGAATGGTACCGACCTGGGGCAGGGTGTTTTCCATGAAGTAACCGGCCCGCAGATGGAGAATGTTTGCGCTATCAATCTGGTTGAGCTTTTGTTCGAGGTGGTGCAGGCCGAGGACGGGCCCGGTTCGGTCGGCCTTGTCCGCTCCAAGACTGCTCAACGAAACCACATTCTTGATTCTGGCGTTTTTGACGGCGGCGGCAATGGCGTCGCTTGCGAATTCTGCATAAGCGAGAGGATCGTTGCTGGTGGGGTTCGGTGGAATCATCACATAGGCTGAATCTGCTTTTTGAAAGGCCTTGGTTACGGCGGAAGGGTCGGTGACATCGCCGACGAATATCTCCGCACCCTGAGCTGCGAGAGGTTGTAAATGAGCTGAGTTTCTGCCGACGACGCGAACCTTTTGCTGGCGGGCAAGAAGATTCTTCGCCACTACGTGCCCTGTGTTGCCGCTTGCTCCGAGAACAACGTACATAGGAACCTCCATTGTTAGGTTGGATGCTGCGGGAAGCTGGTTGGGCTCCCTTCAGCGGCTAAAAAGCGCGAATGGCGGGCGAGGGCGCCCGCCCCACACCTACTTCTTGCTGGGTTTCATGGATTGCCAGTCTTTGTCGGTCAGGGCGCGGCCTAGATTGCTGAATTCTCCGGCGCCCTGGAGAAATTCACCGCCATCCATGCGGATGACTTCTCCGTTGATGTAGGCGGAGCCATCGCTGATGAGAAATGCAGCGAGGTTTGCTAACTCTTCGGTCGTGCCGAAGCGGTGCATCGGATTGCGATCCAGAGCCAACGCCTCCAGATCAGGACGCGGCATTAGACGGGAGAATGCGCCTTGCGTGGGAATGGGACCGGGGGCGATGGCGTTCATGCGGATGCCGCGATTGCCCCACTCGACGGCCAGGCTGCGGGTGAGGGCTTCGACTCCGGCTTTGGAAATGGCGGAGGGCACAACGTAGGCCGAGCCCACTGGGGCATAAGTGGCTGAAATGCTCAGAACGGTGGCCGGGTGGGCAGCTTTGAGCCAGCGGCGGCCGCAGGCCATGGTGGCGTGGAGCGTGCCGAGGAGAACGATACCGATTACCGATTCGAAAGCGCGCGGGGAAAGCTCCTCGGTGCGGGCGATGAAATTGCCAGCGGCGTTGTTGACCAGGACGTCGAGCGGTCCGGTTTTCCAAATGGAATCGATCATGGCTTCGACGGCGTCGAGATTGCGGACGTCGCAGGGGAGGGCATGGATTGGGCTTTTGGTGGCGTTGGAAAGTTCCGTCGCGGTTTCCTCGAGAACTTCTTCGCGGCGGCCGCAGATGTAGACGGTGGCTCCCAGCTGGAGGAAACGGTGGGCCATGGCCTTGCCGAGGCCGGTGCCGCCGCCAGTTATCAGGACGCGTTTATTGCGGAGGAGGTCGTCGCGGAACATTTATTGGTTGCCCTCGATTCGGAGGAGATGCCGGCTAACAGCAGGTTCCTCACCGGGCTTTCGCCCGGTTCGGAATGACAAGATTATATGAGGTCGCACGCGACGCGGAAGCCGTAGTCGGCGTAGTGGAATTCGGGAGGGATGCTGGAACGGGCGGAGCAGCGGGTGACCTTGACGTGATGACGCCATGATCCGCCGCGGGAAGCTTTGCGCTGGCTTGTTCCCAGCTGAGGTTTGGGCCCGCGCGGATTGCGGTCCGGCGAAGTAGCATAGTAGTTGGGATCGTACCAATCGCTGCACCACTCGTGGACGTTGTCACAAATATTGTAAAGACCGAGGCGGTTCGGAGCATAGCGGGCCACGAGTTCAGGCCCGGTTTGCCAGCGTGCAGCATAGTCAGCGAGAGATTGCGGCGGGTCGTTGCCCCAGGGGAAATCGTTTTGCTCAAGATCGGCGCGGGCGGCACGCTCCCACTCCGCTTCGGTGGGAAGACGGTAGGGGCGACCGGTTTGCGCGGATAGCCACTGGCAGTAACGATCTGCGTCGAACCAGGAGACGGCGGTTACCGGCTGCTGGGGATGGTTGAAGTTCTGATCATGGCAGAAGGGTGGTGGATCGGACGATGTCGATTTCACATAGCGTTCGTATTCTGCGTTGGTGACTTGCGTGGCGGCGAGAAGGAAAGCATCGATCCAGACGCGGTGGACGGGGCGTTCGCAATCCTGACCGGAGGCGGAACCCATAAGGAACCAGGCTCCGGGGATGGAGACGAGGTTGGGCTCGATTGGGGATGCTGCGCTGGGTCGGTGGTGGGAATGAGCCGTGGCCATTGTGTTGCTTGATGCGCGTTTTCTGTCGGGTTAGAGTTTAGCAGCATGCCGGTTGTGGAGGACTGCGATGGCGAAACAAGAGTTGAGGTTCAGGGCGAAGATCGAGGGGAAGGAAGCAGGAGTGGTAGCGGCGATCGCTCCGCCGGTGGATGTGCCGAAGTATTTTGGGACGAGGGCGCGCGTGCCGATACGAGGGACGATCAACGGATATCCGTATCGTTCGTCGCTGATGCCTTGTGGCGAGCGCCGCATGATGCCCGTGAACAAGAAGCTGTGCGAGGGCGCTGGAGTGCAGCCGGGCGATACTGTGGACGTTGTGATGGAGCGGGACGAAGAGGAACGGACGGTGGAGGCGCCGGCAATCCTGAAGAAAGAGCTGGCCAGAAATAAAACCGCGCAAGCGAACTGGGAAAAGCTCTCGTTTACTCATAAAAAAGAAATGGCGCTGGCCATCAGTGGAGCGAAGCAGGAGGAAACGCGGACGCGGCGGCTGGCGAAGATTATGCAGATACTGAAGACCGGGGCTCGGTGGACCGGGTAAGGTATCGAGGCGACCGCAGCACCTCGCTACGCTCGGCTGGACGGACGAATGCGTCGGCCCCACACAATCTAGCCACGGTCTTGCGAGGGGCGGACCAGCCACTTCAGCAGCACGTTTACAACGCTCAGCAGGATGGCGCCGAGGAAGGCGGCCGTGAAGGTGCGCACCTGGAAACCCGGAACCAGAGCGGATGCAAATTTCAGCATCAAGGCGTTGATCACGAACCAGAAGAGGCCTAAGGTGATCAAGGTCAGGGGGAAGGTGAGAATTTTGAGCAGAACACCCACTGTGGCGTTGATGAAGCCGATTACCAGCGCGGCGATCAGAGCGGCGACGGGACCGCTGACGGAAATCCCCGGCACGATCTTTGCTACGATCCAGACAGCTAACGCACTGAGAACCCAGTTCAATAGCAGCCGCATTTTCGCTCCTTGCGCCGGTCGTGACTCCAGGCTGGTTGGAACTATATCAAGAACCGGAGCGAGGGAGAGATAAGTTCGGCGCAATCAGTTTCCGAGGAAATGGCTGAATGTGACTCATGTCCGCGGGTCACCCCCGGAGGAATAATTCGCTGGGCATTCACTTTGTGCGCATAGGGCTGGGATAGACTACACAATTCAAATTGCTTTTGGGAGGAATGTCTTTATGGCAGCACCTGCGCTGAGTGGTTCTGAGTTCAAGAAACAATTGCACGATGGAATTCCGAAGATGGGGTTGTTCGTTAACTCGCACAGTCCTACGGTTGCCGAACAACTGGCTCACAGCGGCTACGACTGGCTGCTGGTGGATACACAGCACGGTCCCATGCACAATGTGGAACTCTCGGCGATGCTGAGCGGGATTGCGAACGGGGGCGCCAAGTCCCTGGTGCGGGTTGGGGCATACAACGACCGTCCGGGGATTCAGCAGGCGCTCGATCTGGGCGCGGACGGGGTGCTGATTCCTTACATCAACAGCGCCGAAGAAGCGCGCCAGGCAGTGAGTTGCACGAAGTATCCCACGGCGGGGACGCGCTCGGTCTATTTTCCGCAGCGCAGCATGGACAAAGCTGGGCTGCTCGGCTACGCGGGCAACTTTAACAAGGACGGGATCGTCGCGCTGCAGGTGGAAACCGCTTCGTGCATCGAGCATATGGCGGAGATCGCAGCGGTGCCGGGGGTCGACATTCTTTTCCTGGGGCAGAACGATTTGTGTATGTCGATGGGATTGTTCGAGAAGTACAAGTTTCCCGACATGTACACGTCGCCCGAGCTGAATGCAGCCACGGCGAAACTGATTGAGCACGCGCACAAGAACGGTGTGGTCCTGGGATTATTTCTGTTTGGGACGGCGCGGGTTGGCGAGTTTCTGGACAAGGGCTTCACGTTTATCAGCGTGGGCAACGATCTGCACCATGTGCTGACGCAAACGGGAGCGTATGTGAATGACATGGAGAAGGTTTCCAAGGAAAAAGGCAGGCCGTGGGTGCGGCGCCCGACGGCGTTGTTCTAAGGATGGATGGTGACGGCGTGGATCCTCTGAGTGACGTAGAAGTTAGAGTGTTGGGGGCTTTGATTGAGAAAGATATTACTACTCCCGATTACTATCCTTTATCGCTGAACGCGCTGGTGAACGCTTGCAACCAGAAGAATAATCGCGATCCGGTGATGACGCTGGACGAAGACGCGGTGCGGGCTGCGCTGGACTCGCTGCAAGTACAGCGGCTGGCGGGACCGGCCAGCGGCGCTGACAGCCGGGTTCCGAAGTATGAGCACCGGCTGCAGGAAGTGTTCAACTTCGACCGGCGGGAAACTGCGATCTTGTGCGTGCTGCTGCTGCGGGGGGCGCAGACTCCGGGCGAGTTACGAGGACGAGCGGAGCGCATGTATCGGTTCGAGGCGCTGGAAGATGTGCATGGGGCGCTGGACCGGCTCAGCCAGCGCCAGCCACCGCTGGTTGCCGTGCTGCCGCGACAGCCAGGCACGAAAGAGTCACGCTACATGCATTTGTTCGGCGGCGGTGCGGTTCCTGCGGAACCGGCGCGAGCTGGGGAGAATCCTTCGAGAGTGGAGAATCCTTCGAGAGAAGATCGCCTCACCATCCTCGAGAGTGAAGTGGCGGAGCTTCGGGAGGAAATCGCGGGAATGCAGGAGCAGCTTGCGGCGTTTCGGAAGCAGTTCGAATAAGAGGCAGCTAAAGCCTTTCGCCACGGAGACACAGAGGCACAGAGAAGACAAAACAGTTCGAGATTTTGTCTGTTTTTGTTGGAGAGGAACCATGAGACATTCCCGGCAACTCCTCTCGGCGCCGGCGTATCATATATTAATCGTACCTCGCGGGAGGTTTATGCATCGCCGCGAATTCCTGGTTCGTTCCGCCGCCGGTTTCGGAGCCACTTGGCTCACTCGTAAAAACCTGCTGAATGCGCTTGCTGAGCAGACTCCTCTGTCGAAGTTTTCCGCGACCGACATGGTTACTCTCGGCAGCACTGGTATAAGGACGAGCCGTCTGGCGATTGGAACCGGCACGGTTGGCTCGGGGCATCATTCAAATCAGACCGCGCTTGGCCTCAAGGGACTTTCGGATCTGCTGCTTAACGGCTACGATCACGGGTTGCGTTTCTTTGACTCGGCCGATGCTTACGGAAGCCACCCTCATGTTGCCGAGGCGCTTAAGCACGTGCCCCGCGACAAAGTGACGGTACTGAGTAAGACTTGGGCGCGCGATCCGGCGGCTGCCCGGGCGGATCTGGACCGCTTCCGGCGCGAGCTTGGGGTCGACTATCTCGACATCTGCCTGATGCATTGCGTGACTGAGGCTGATTGGACGGAGCGCTTCAAGGGTGTGATGGATGTGCTTTCCGAGGCCAAACAGAAGGGGATAATTCGCGCTCATGGATGTTCCTGCCATAGCATCGAGGCGCTGCGTGCGGCGGCGAAGTCGCCTTGGGTGGAGATTGATCTGGCCAGAATCAATCCGATCGGGTCGCATATGGATGCTGACCCTGAAACGGTGGTCAGCGTTTTGCGCGAGATGAAAGCTGCGGGGAAAGCTGTGGTTGGGATGAAGATTCTGGGGCAGGGCGATCTGCGCGAGCGGCAGTCAGAGGCTCTGCGGTATGCGCTGTCGCTAGGCGTGCTGGATGCGTTCACCATTGGGGCTGAGAGCCGGGCTGAGCAGGAAGATTTGATCCGGCGCGTGGCGGCGTCGTAGGAGCGCACCCGAATTCCTCAGACCCTATCTCAGGGGTCAGCCCAAGCATTCATTCCCTTCCACGAAACTCAGATAACACCTCGATAGTTCCGACGATATTCGCATTCAGGCGCGCGAGTTCGTGCGCCGGGATCCAGTATTCACGATGAGTGGAGTTCCCGACCACGTGGACCTCGTATCGGCTAAGAAACTCGTTTTGCACGTTGAACCGCAGCACGTATCCCGCGAAACCTGAACGCTCGTCTTTTGTGTTCCAGTCCCGCGCGATCTGCGTCGCATAATCCTCATTAAGTACCGGGTAGAAGAATGGCTGCTCCGGTAATCTCGGCGGGAACTCACGATAGCCGCTGGCTCGCACGAGATCGAACTCCTTCTGGCCTACTGGCCGAAAAAGCGTTGTGGAATTGGTTGTCACGGCTCAAGAATACTTGAGAGCAGCCCAATTTGCTTTCGCCCTCCCGAGTTCGCCCCCTCTGTTTCTAACCCACGGCTTACGCCGTGGGCTGCATTCTTTCGCCGCTTTGCGGCTGGACCAAGTGCGGCATCTGGTTCGTGTCCCACCGTCCACATCGTGTACTGGACGCCACGATTGCTTTCGGTTTACGTTCCTCTAACCCTCCTTAAATCAATGCGTGGATGCTTGGCCTCCTCCGTGCAATCTCACTTGTGCTGCTTAGCAGCAGGAGGTGACCAACCATGAACCGCATCAATCTGTTTCGCAACTTGCCGGTTAAGACCAAGGCATTTCGCACCACCCCATTTCACGGTAGCCCGGCAACTCTGGACTCCGTTACCTGGGGCAAGACTAATCTCGCTAAAACCAGTTTCGACAAAACCAGCAGCACGCTAATGTTCGCCGCGCTCCTGATCATTTGTTCGGTGGCCGTCGGATGCTCGAGCGATAAACCTCAACCTAAGAACTCAAGCAATCAGGTGGCGACGACACAGCCTCTGCCGCCGATTACAACACCAGCCGTTCCCGCGGCCCCGGCTGCGGCTATACCGGCGCACAAGAAAGTTGTCCGCAAGGCGCCGGTGACGGTGACTTATGAGGACAAGACTTCCGGCGTATCGTTCCAGTATCCGCGCAAATATTCGCTCGAGACCGGCGATGCGGCGAATCAGCTGGTCTCGTCTGATGCGGTTCCGATGGACTTCGTGCAGCAGGGTGGAGTCGCAATCGCAGCTGTTACTTTGCCCACGTCTGTGTACCCCAACGGAGATCTGGCCGCGGCGTTTTTCAACGTTAGCGTGAACAAGACGCTGACGGAGGAGCAGTGCGGCAAGTTTTCGGAGGCCAAGCCTGCGACTCCCGCGGATCCGGAAGCGCCAGCATCGGCCGCCATACAGCCGTCGAAGCTCATGATCGGCGACATGGAACTGCAATCCTCGGAAAGCATTGCCAGTCAGGGAACTCGCGAGGAAGCATCGAAGTACTATCACGTCTTCGAGAATGGGGCTTGCTATGAGTTCGCGCTCAAGGTTGCGACTACGGGAAGCGAGACCGAAGGCGGCAAGCATGTTGACAGCAAGGAAGTCTTTCAACGGCTGGGGAAGATCCTGGCTACGGTGAAGATTAGTCCTACGGAAACTCCGGAAGTGACTGCGAGTACGCCAGCGGCCACTCCGACAACGCCGACGCAGTAGGTTGTATCGAGAAAAAGGCCACGCTGCTTCTATAGCGTGGCCTTTTCGTTTTATTTTGAATGAAGACAATTCGAAACCGTGATGAGCGCTCACCTCAGCGGCTAAAGCCTCAGACAAATTCTGCCTTTACGGCACGGCTGAAGTCGTGCCCTTCCTGATCTCTGGTCGTGCCCTTATCTGGTTGTTCCCGGTAGCGACGCTCCGCTGCGCAACTGGCGGACGATTGTGGCTATGTCGTTTTCCTGGAAGAGGCGGATGGCGGCTATGCCGGCTGCGCCGGCTTGCAGGCACGATTGAGCGTTCTGCAGGGTTATGCCTCCGAGGGCCAGGACTGGGATTGGTGCGCGACAGGCTTGAGTTAGAACTTCCAGGCCGGTGTGTTTGGCGTCTTTTTTTTCGAAGACGGGAGCGAATACGGCGAAGCTGGCTTGGTTTCCCGCGGCTTGGGCAACTTCTAGTGGGCTGTGACAGGAGACTGCTATCAGCGGATGTTGTGGTGAGTTTTCGCGGGCGGGGGCGCCCGCGCCACACTTACTTTCCCATGCTGTTCTTACTCCTTGCGGGGAGATGTCGTTGGATTGCAGGTGAACGCCGTTGGCTGCTGTGGCTAAAGCTACGTCAGTGCGGGAGTTGATCAGGAGAGCAGTGGCCGGTGGCCAGTGGTCAGTGGTCAGTTTTCCTTTTTCACCGATGATTTGCATCGCTTCGCGAGCCAGTGCAGCCAGGTCGCGGGTGGAGAGATCTTTTTCGCGGAGTTGGATGTAGTCAATGCCTTGGCTGGCGGCTTCGGCGATTTTGTCGAGTAAGCGGCGACGGCGAGTGGGCTCGTCGCCGGGGAAGGCGGTGCGGTCGGTAATGTAATAGAGGAGCACGCTAACTGCTTTCGTCTATCAGTTTAGAGCAAGAAGGTGCCGGCCCTCCGATTGAAGAGCCTGGCGGAGTCGATGGTTATGTGGGCGGTGCAAGGGGTCCCCTCGGCTTCGCTCGGGGTAGGCTCTTCGCTTCCACAAGTGCTTTCGCTTAGCGCGCAAGCACTTGTTCCGCTCAGGATGACAGGATTGTTACGGTCTGGTTTTGGCGATTTCGGGTAAGACTTCGTGCTCTTTTTCTTTCTTTGGCTGGCCTCCCAGGTGGTGCTCGGTCAGGCCGTCGCGGAGGAAGGTGAAGGCGTCCTGTGGGGTGTCGACGAACTTGAAGAGGTTTAAGTCTTCGGGAGAGACGGTGCCGGCGTCGACGAAGGCCTGGAAGTTCATGATGCGGTGCCAGTATTCGCTGCCGTAGATGACGACGAGAATTTTCTTGGCCAGTTTGTCGGTCTGGGCGAGCGTGAGGATTTCGAAGAGTTCGTCGATGGTGCCGAAGCCTCCGGGGAAGATCACCAGCGCTTTGGCGAGGTAGGCGAACCAGAACTTGCGCATGAAGAAATAGTGGAACTCAAAGTTGAGGGCGGGCGTGATGTAGGAATTGGGATTCTGCTCGAACGGGAGATTGATGTTGAGGCCGATGGTTTTGCCTCCGGCTTCGTGGGCCCCGAGATTGGCAGCTTCCATGATGCCGGGACCACCGCCGGTGGTGACGACGAAGCGGCGGCGGCGGGCGGGAATCTGAATGGACCACTCAGTGAGAAGGTAGGCCAAGCGGCGCGCGTCCTCGTAGTAACGGGCCATATCGACAGCGGCGACGGCTCGCTTGAGATCGGTTTGCTGCTGGGCTGCGGGCGCTTTCGAGTTTTTTTCGACTGCCGCCAGGTTCTGGCGGGCGGCAGTTGATCCCTGGAAACGGGCCGAGCCGAAGAAGACGACAGTGTCTTGAATCTGTTCGCGGCGAAAACGAGCGAGCGGTTCCTGATACTCGGCGAGGATGCGGAGGATGCGTCCATCGGGACTGCTGAGAAAAGGTTCGTTCTGGTAAGCCAGAGGCGCGGGATTGAGCTTGTTGGTCATCGGAAGACTCACGTTCTTAAGTCAGGCTGGCCTTAGTACCGGCCGGCCGCAATTGCATTCGGCATTAGCTGTGTTCGTGGTAGTGGAGGGCTTCGGCGAAGCCGATCCAGATATCGAGTAATCCCAGACCGCTGCACAGGCCGCGAAAGAAGCCGGTGGAGACGAAAGTACGAAGCCAGGGAAACGAGAGCAAAAGATAATTGTCGGTCCACTCCGGGGTCCAGGGCAGGATCACGAGCAGGACGCCGGCGACGGCGCAAATCAATACGAAAAGGAATACGGAAGTCCGGTGCAGCCAGAGTTGCAGGCCCCTGCGGGGCTGCGGTGCGGGGTCCGGGGGCGGAGGGTCCAGGAGAGTTGTGATGGTCTGGCTCTGCGCGGCCGAAGGCTCGGAGGAGGCGGAGACGGTGCGGTTGTCGACCGACAGCTTCGGGTCGATGGTCACTGGGCGCTCCCCTGCAGCGATAGTGCGGGCAATAACCAACGTCGCTCGCCTCGCTCGGGATGACAAGCCCATGCGGGATGACAAGCGCGCTCGGGAGGACAGGTCCACGCGGAGTGACAAGTCCGGTCGAGGTGACGATTGGGGGCAAAACCCATCGGGCTATTCTACGACTTCAAGGGCTTGATGCGCTCGGCAACGTCGCGATAATCGATGTTGCGGCCGTAAACCTCCATGAAATGCTTCAGGGCGGAGGGCTTGTCGCCGGCGGTTTCATAGGCTGCTGCGAGTTCATAGTGGAGAGCGGTGCGGGTTTCTTCGTCGATGCCGGGAGCGTCGAGAGCCTTCTGGTACCAGCGAATGGCGGCCTCAGGCAAGCCCTTGTCGAGGAAGCATTGCGCGAGCCAGGTGTAGGTCTGCATGACCTGCGGGAAGGCATGTCCGCGCTCGACGGCCTGGCAGGTTTTTTGCAACTCTCCGATGGCTTCATCGAGTAATCCCATTTCGCGAAAGGCGATGCCCAGGTTGTAGTGGGTTTCGGGATCCTCTTCAGTAGTGGAGGCTCCGACTTCGAGATCGTGTTTGAGTTCGCCGAACATCTCGGCGAGATCAACGCCGGCGTCCTCGCCGAAAGGAGAAGACTTGGCGGCGGGAGGTGTAGTGGGAATGCCGGGCGAAATTTGTGGCGCGATCGCCGGCGCGGGCTTCTGTTGCGCCGGTACCGGCATTTGAGGAGATGGAGCAACCGTGCCGGACGACACCGCGCCGGCTGCGGCGCTGGCGGCGATGGGAGAGCTGACCTGCGGAGCGGACGTGGGCCGCGGCTGTGCCGGAGCGGATGCGGCAGGCGCCTCAACGCGGGGCGCGGCGTGAGTCTGTGGCGCGGGCTGAGGCTCGGCAACTGGAGCGCCCTTGAGGAAGTCTTCCCCCAGGGAAGCTTCAAGATCGGCTACAAACTCGCCCATGGGCTCAGCTTCAGGCACGCCGAAGGAAGTGGGAGCGGCGTTTCCGATCGGCTCGAGTTCTTGTTTGGCGTGGGAGGCATGCTCGGCTGCGGGCTCGGCTTCATGGGAAATGGTTCCGGGAAGGAAACTATCCCCCAGCGAAGATTCTAAATCGGAGACGAACTCCTGAAGGACTGCTGGCGGCGGCGCTACGGGCGGAGCTGCCACGGGAGGTTCGGCCGCGACTGGCTTGGGAGCGGCAGGCTTGGCGTGCCACACGGGCGGAGCGGCTCGTTTCGCTGCGGGAACCGGCGGCGCAGGCGGGGCTTCTTCGACGACCGCCGGAGGTTCTTCGACAACTGGAGCTTCTTCAATCGTGATTTCTTCGGAAGGCTCGTCGACGGTAATTTCAGTAGCAGCTTCTACGGCAGCTACTTCTTCTTGTGCTGCAGGTTCTTCTGCTGCGCGCGCGGGTTGTGAGGCGGCCTGGATTTGAGCTTCCATGGCCGACAAGATGGCTTCGTTGTTGGTGACTGTCTGAAGTTTCTCGAAGGCCGTAGATGCTTGCTCGGGCATGCCATGCTCGAGATAGAAGCGGATCTCTTCGACGGTCTCTGCAGCTTTGGCCTCGTCGACCTCATCGGCAGGCAGCTCATGTGCGCCAACTGCATCGGTGATTTCGGCGTCGGCGGCTTCGGCAGCCGGAGCGTCGGCTTCGACGACGACGGAGTCGTCCCACTCGGAGGACAGATCGATCTCGGCGGGAACGGCAGATTCGGCGACGGCTGAGACCTGATCTTCTTGAGCCTGCTCTTGAACTTCTTCGGGAACTTCCTCTTGCACTTCTTCCTGAGTGTCGGCTTGACCCTGTTCCGTATCGCTGACAATCGCGAACTCCGCATCTTCAACGGGCTGCGGCGCAGCTGCAGGCCAGGCAGCCGAGGCCGCTTCCGGGGCGGAAATTTCCTCCTGGGTTTCAGTAGAGACGTCTTCTGCGACGGAATCAGTGAGCAGCGCAACGCCGGAGCGCTCCTGGTAGCGGTCGGCGAGTTCGCCGTAACGGGTAGCCTCTTCCGGATATCCGGCCTCGGAGTAGACGTCCTGCAAAGTGCGGCAGCAGACGCCGGCCTCAGCGAAACGCCCGGCCCGGGTGTGCAGAGAGGCCAGACGCTGGTTCAGTCGCAAGTCAGTGGGCGCCTGAGGCAAGGCTGACAGAAGCGGCCCCATCGCCTTGGCGGGCATGTTGTAGGAAATGAAAAGTTCCGCGTCGGTGAGCGCGGAGCGAACCGCGAGGGCGACGGCATCGGAATAGTGCTGATGGATGGAGGGAGAAGTGGCTTCCAGTTCGTCGACGATGACGGTGGCTTCCTCCGGAGAAATGAGGGTGGCGCCGGAATCTCCGCTGATCTGGCTGGCTACCTGCTGGTAATTGCTCATGTGCAGGGGATTGCCAGGCTCCATGGTGGTTAACTTCTGATAGAGATCGCGAGCGCGGGGCAGGTCGCCGGACTGAACCGAGGCGTGCGCCAGGAGCTCGATGACTTCGGTCGTATGAGAGTTGTCTCCCGCCTTGTGGAACAGATCGAGAAGTTTTTCGAGCGAAGCGGGATTGTCGCGCACGTGCCCGATGATGGAATGCAGGTTCTTTAGAACTTTTTCCGAATTTTCGGCCAGCAGGCGCTCGGCATGCTGGTCGTAAACCTGGAGCGCATTCTCGAACTGGCCGGCCTGCATGAGAGCATCGGCGAAGGTAGAGATGGAGGCCAGGTCATTGTGGACAGTCAGGAGCTTGCTGGCCAGAGTTCCCGCATCGGAGAGCCGGCCGGTCTTCAGGTAAGCCTTGAGCAGATCGCGGAGGCCATCGGGATTGGAATCGAGGTCGGAGACTTTCTGCAACGATTCGATGGCGGCCTCGGCGTCGCCAGCCTCGAGCAGATTGCGGCCCTGCATAAGGAGCGCATAGCCGTTGCCGGGATCGAGGGTAAGCATGCGCTGTAGAACTTCTTCGGCGGCAGGCAGCGAGCCCTTGGAACGCAAAGTCTCGGCAGCAGCGGAGAATATCTGCCAGGCTTCGTTTTTCTTGCCCAGGCGGACATAAACTTCCGCCAGACGGATGCGCATGGTCGTGTTTTCCGGATCCATTTCCAGAATCTTCTGGAAGATGCGGACGGCGTTGTCCAACTCACCGGACTTCAGGAATTCTTCCGCGACCTGCAGGTACTGGGCGCGGGCATCGTTGAAAAGTCCCTGCTGGGTGTAGAGTTCGGCGAGCTTCAGCACGCTCTCGAGCGAGGGCTGGAGCTTGCTGATCTTTTTATACATAGCGATCGCCTTAACCGTGAAACCCTGGTTGGCATAGGCATCGCCTACAGCTTTGAAGCATTCGGTAGCTTTGCTGGCTTCCCCGAGGCGGGAGTAGAGATCGCCGACGGTGTTGGTGACCGTGAGATCCTTGGGATCTGCTTTGAGAACCTTCTCGTACTCAGCAATGGCGTTCTGCATCTTGCCCTGCTGGACATACTTCTCCGCAGCGCTGAGAACCTTCTGTTTGTTGAAACCGAAACCGAACGCCATATGTGTACGAGCCCCAGAACCTGGTCTAACTTACAAACATACAGTCGAGAAACTTATAACCGAGAAACATTTGCTCTCGAAAACCTTCACACCTGGAAACTGACACCGCTCCTCGGAGCGCTGCCCGGGGAAAAGTCACATGGCCAAACTCCTCTTTCGAGATGGCCGGTCGGACAAGGGCAATTGTACGGCTGGACGGGGGGAACCGCATGGTTACCAAGGGTTACCGAAAGGGAGTGTACGAAAGGGTTACCAAGGGAATCAATTGCGGGTACCCGCGGATTGGAGCCTCGCCCCTATATAAGAGGATGGCGGGCGTCTAGTACAAAGCTGGTATGTGGAGGTGCTCAGCAAAGAGTTACTCTTCCGATGCGAGATTGGACGACTCGCTCGGCGGCTAAAGCCCCGTGGCTTTTATGGTCTCCGCAGCGCGGATGGAAGCCGCGCCTGTCAAAATGTGAGTGAAGGCTAAAGGAAGGGTGATTGCGATTATGACCTGGATTCGAACCATACCGATGTCAGAGGCGGATGAGAGGCTGCGGCAGGCGGTAGATGGGCAGAAGGGGATGTATCCCAAGGAGTACTTCGAACCGGTGCATCCGGATGAGTCGGGCGGGTCGTCGATTGTGGGGGCGCACACGCTGATTCCGGAGGCGCTTTATCATTCGTTTGCCACGTTCGGGGCGCTGATGTCGCCGGAGCTGCCGCTGAGCCGGCGGCAGCACGAAATCATTACCACGATGGTCTCAGTGACCAACCGGTGCAGGTATTGAATTGAGTCACACGCAGAGTTTCTGCGTAGGGTGACGCTGGATAAAGAGCTGGTGGAGGCGCTGGAAAAGGATTACACGACTGCTCCCATTACGCCGCAGGAGCGGGTGATGGTGGATTATGTGGTCAAGCTGACCAAGGACGCTACCAAGTGTTCGAAGGGTGACACCGAGGCGCTGCGGGTGGCTGGGTTTGACGATCGCGGGATCTTGCAGATTACGTTGATTGCTTCCTGGTTTAATTACATTAATCGGGTGGCGGATGCGCTGGGGGTGGGGCGGGAGTAGCTGAGTGCTACCGGTAGGTGATGTTTTGTCGGATGATTCTTGTCATGATTCGAGGGCTCCCATCGGCGGGTGAGAACCAGCGCCGTCGTTCGGTCCAATTGCCGTGGTCGTCGTAGATGATCTCCCACTCCACGTTCCCCGCGCGTATGCTCGAATTGTACTGAGGATCAACGAAAATTTCTGACCCGGTCTGCTCCGTGCCCGAAGCGTCAAGCACGCGGAGCTTGGTGAAGATTCCATCACGGTCAAAGGCAAAGGTTGTGTGAAGGCCCAGTTTCCCGTCTGCATCGTAGAATTTCTGCTCACCCGAGTGTTTCTCGTCGTTATATTCGACAACCAGCTTTCCCGGCAGCGGGCAATAGTCGTCGCCTGATCCCAGCTTGAACGGGTCAGTGCTTTGCTCAACAACTCGACCTTTCCCGTCGTACTTGAATTTCACGTGGTACCACTGCGTGAGCTGACCGCCGGTGAGATCGGAAACCTTCAGATCAATGACGCGTTTTCCATCGTCAACCAGCTGAACTTGCTCAAAAAACTTGCGCCTCTGATCCTTTTGGAATCTGTTCAAGGTAATTTTGTTCCCTTCATAGGCGATCTCCGTCAGGGTTTGCGCATATAGTTCGTATCCGAGGGGTCTGCCTTTGGAGTCATACTTGAAGTCTACATAGTCATTCATTTCCTGTTTGTCGCGGCCCGCCTTAAATTCGAAAAGGTGGCCATCTTTGGCGTAGGTCCAACGTTGCCACTCATTCCAGTCCGAGAATTTCCCGTCATTTCGATGATGGCTCACATTTTGGTTTTGCAGCTTCCCGGCGTCCCAAACATTTGTCGTGGTGTATACGCCGAGCGAGTCCTCGTCGACGCGATTAATCAAGAGACCGTCATCGTCGAACTTCAAGGTAGTCTTTCTGTAAGGCTGGGAACTTCGCCGTGGATCCGCTATCTCGCGCTGCACAATGGATACGGAGCCTTTCATATCCGCCGTCTCTTGATAATCCAGGCCACCCTGCCAGATCACCGTCATCTGCGAGAAGATCGGCGGGTTTTTCGGCGGACCCGGAAGGTCCGCGATGGCTTGCGCTGCTGGCAGCGTCGACATCTGGCCTGTCGAAAGGCAGCACAGCAGCACGAAAGAACTGAGGTACAGCAACGAGAGTCGCCTCATATCGGCTTCCTGAAGGTTCGCCTCGGGCTTATCGGTCCTTTCTAAGTGCAATGTGACTTTTCGCAGCCACCGGATCCAGTTAACGATTCCCGCCTTTGGGCCCGCACAGGGGAACCTCAGACAAACCTTGGATGCTGGCCACCACCGGATGCAGCGGTTTCTCGGAGGCTGACGGGCAGATTGGCTGATCGCTCAGCTCGCGCAAGGTGAGGGGCGAGGAGCCTTGCGGCGCAAAATCCTGTAGCCAGTTAACGACACGCGCCACCGAATCTGGAAACGGGCGCTCATGATCCGGATCAATCCACAAAAAATGGACGATCTTTCCGTCGCGCATCACCTCCGCCGTGAGCGACTCCGAGGCTTTGTGGATCGTGCCAACCCCGGTCTGAGAATCGAGGTTCTTTAGCAGCGTACGGAAGCGCGTCACCTGATCCGGGGGCAGAGTTCCCTGGAGACTTTCGGTGCCGTCCTGGACCCGGCTTGATCGCTTCAATATGCGGAAATATCCGTCGCCGTACAAAGCAAAACAAATCTGCGGCGAACGGTCCTCGCTTACATCCCAGAAATAGGTACTGTTGTACGAGAGTCGAGCTAGTAGATCGTCTGGGGCGTGATCTTTTGATTGAGCAGTAGCGGGGGGTGCGTTCAGAAAGGTAAGAACGGCGAGCATCGCAATTATGCGCGGCAGCATCTGGACCTCCGATACGGACTTGGACATTGTACAAAACTGACTGGGGCTGAAGAGGACAAAATCACGATTCGTGCGCAGCGGCTTCCCTTTTTCCACAGCCGCAATGTGACGTCTGACCTTTCCTCCATTCCGCAATTGCGCCATCATAGTCGAGGTAGTGACGGTCCATAGAAGCCAAGTTCTGCCGTCCTAAGGTATTTGTTCTCAAGATTTTGATATCTAAGTTCTTTGACAACAGGATTTTGCAAAATACGCTTTCGCGAAGTCCGCGCTGGGCGAGGCTTTCGGAGCTATCGGAAGGTAAAATTTAATCCGAAATCCGGGTTCTTCACGCACTCCAGCCATTTACGCCAGCGTCGAAGAAGATTTATTTTTCGTACGAAATCCACCGTCCGGTCCGCGCACCAGTCCGCCCCCTCAGCCGACCTCCCTCGCACCCTGTGCTCCGCACCGCCGGCGCTCTCCCTCTTCCACTAAACTTAGACCGTAGCCAAACCGGACGCGGATTCAACTGAATGGCTGAATCGTTGGCAGAGTTTTTCTTGGCGAACTTTCAAGCGCATCGCGATGGGCGCGCATACGGGCAGCGGTGTGGATACCGGATGGAGTGGTTTAGTTACGGTCACGTTTTGGAGATGGCGGTTCGGTTTTCGCGCGAACTTGAAACGCAGGGGATCGGCAAGGGCGAGCGGGTGATGCTTTGGGGCGAGAACTGCGCGGAGTGGGTTGCGGCATTTTTTGGATGCGCACTGAGAGGCGTTGTTATTGTTCCGATGGATGATGGGGCGTCCGCGGAGTTCGCCGGGCGAGTCGCGGGGCAGGTCGAGGCGAAGCTTTGGGTTTGTTCGCGGCCGCATGCGGGTGAGGGTGGGGCGCCTTACGTGATTCTCGATGACTTATCGGAGAGAGCCGGCGGGACGCCGGCGCTACTGTCAGATACGCAGGTGGCGATCGGTCGCGATGACATTCTGCAGATTGTGTTTACTTCCGGAACTACCGCTGAACCCAAGGGCGTGGTCATTACGCATGGGAATGTGCTGGCTAACATCGCGCCGCTGGAGCGGGAGATGCGGGCGTACTTGAGGTATGAGCGGTGGGTGCATCCGGTGCGGTTTTTGAATTTGCTGCCGCTAAGCCATGTGTTTGGGCAATTTCTTGGGATGTTTCTGCCGCCGCTGCTAAGTGGGACTGTGATTTTTCAGGAAGAGTTTGGGCCATCGGAGATTGTGAATACGATTCGACGGGAGCGAGTGTCTGTGTTGGTGAGCGTACCGAGAGTTTTGCAGTCGCTGAAGCAGAAGATTGAACGCGATCTTGAAGATCGGGGGAAGATTGAGGATTTCCGACGGCGGTTCCGGGCGTCGGAGGGAAAACACTTCCTGCGCCGCTGGTGGATCTTTCGCGGGATTCGCCGGCAGTTTGGCTGGAAATTCTGGGCATTTATTTGCGGAGGCGCGGCGCTGGATGCCGAGACCGAACAGTTCTGGGATCGACTCGGCTATGCCGCGATCCAGGGATATGGGCTGACGGAGACGACCTCGCTGATCAGCGTGAATCATCCATTCAAGTTGGGGAAGGGGTCGATTGGGAAGGTGCTGCCGGGGCGGGAAGTGAAGCTTGCAGAAGACGGCGAGATTTTGATTCGCGGCGGCGGGGTCGCCGCCGGATATTGGGATGGAGACCGGCCAACTGCGGGCGGAGTCACTGATAAAGACGGGTGGTATCGCACTGGAGATGTGGGCGCGCTGGATGACGCCGGGAATCTTTATTTCAAGGGACGCAAGAAGGAAGTGATCGTGACTCCGGGCGGGCTGAATATTTATCCGGAGGACTTGGAGGCAGCGTTGCGGCGGCAGCCGGAAGTGAAAGATTGCGTGGTGGTGGGGATTGAGCGGGGAGGGAATGCGGAGCCGTGCGCAGTGGTGATTTTGCGCGATGACTTGCTCAACGGAACCAGTGTGGCTGCAGTGGTGGAGCGGGCGAACCGGTCTCTGGCTGACTTCCAATGCATGCGGATGTCGGTTGAGTGGCCGCAGAAGGACTTTCCGCGCACGAACACGCAGAAGCCGCGACGAAACCTGATTGCCGAATTTGCCGCGAAGGAAATTCTCCGGCCTGGTAGCAAGAGTGCAAGCGCGGCAGAAAGTCCTGTGGCGGAATTGATCGGCCGCATCACGGGCAGAAATGTTGGTGGGCTGGACGCTGAGGCGGCGCTGGATTCCGACCTTGGACTTAGTTCGCTGGACCGCGTGGAGCTGATCAGCGCGCTGGAAGATCGGTACCAGGTGGATCTGAACGAGACTCGTTTTAGTGCGGCGCGCACCGTCGGCGATGTGGAAAAGATGTTGCGTGGCGAGGCGCGGCCGCGAGCGGTGTATCACTACCCGGGGTGGGTTTTGCAGTGGCCGGTGACGTGGGTGCGACTGCTGGTCCACTATTTGCTGGGGAAACCGGCGATGATTTTGTTGGGCTGGCCGCGGATTGAAGGGCGGGAGAATCTGCGGGGATGGAGCGGTCCGATGCTGGTGGTTTGCAATCATATAACGGACGTGGATTTTGCGTTCGTGCAGGCGGCTCTGCCGGCGCGGCTGGGAAACCGGACCGCGACCGCAACTCGGGGAGAAGATCTGGAGGCGTTGCACACGCCATCTGCTGGCCGCGGATGGCTGTCGGGAATTTACGATCGGGTGCGATGGGCGCTGGGAGTTTCCTTGTTGAACTTGTTTCCGCTGCCACGCGAGGCTGGGTTCCGGCGGAGTTTCACTTACGCGGGCGAAGCAGTCGATCGCGGGTACAGCGTACTGGTGTTTCCCGAAGGACGGCATACGGCGGATGGCAAGATGAATCCATTTCGCGCGGGGATTGGATTGCTGGCAAATAATCTGGGCATCCCGGTGCTGCCCATGCGGATTCATGGGTTGTTTGAGTTGAAGCAGGCGGGAAAGAAGTTTGCGCCGCCGGGAAAAATATGTGTCCGCATCGGAGAGCCGATGCGGTTTGCGCCAGGAAGCGACCCCGAACAGATCGCACGGGAACTGCAGAGCGCCGTGGAAGCTCTATAGACGGCGGCGAAGTGAGATGCCGGTAGCGGCCTATTCTTCGTCCGTCGCGGCTTCTTCCTTATGCGGGTCCGATTCGATCTGGACCTCTGGCAAGTTCGCGGCGTGGAGTGCCCGATTGAGCGCGGAGAGATCCGTAGTCTTGAGCGCATCCCAGCGCTTCATGACATCCGATGCGTCGTGTTCGGTTGCAGTGGCGGCTTCAGACTGGGCCGCGGTCGGTTCTGCATCGGGCTGCCAGACCTGGCCGTATAGCACCGTGACCTGACCGTTTACTTGACCGAGAGTGACTTCGGCGGAAGGCGGCGCGAAGAAACCGGATGGCGCTCCAAGCACGGCTGTAAGTTTTGTCTGGAAAGCCTGCACGGAATCTTTGGTTGGGCCGGTGGCTTGCTCGCTCAATTTTTGCAGCGGCTCGCGAATCGATCCGGCCTGCAATACGGCCTTTGAAGTCTGGCTCAACAGCGTGGCCAGCCGCATTTCCAGTTGAAATTTCCGGTCGAGACCGCCGGCAGAAATTTTTATGCGAGGGTCCATCTTGACGATGAAGTTCGCGGTATAACTCTTTCCGTTCGCCGTGAGCCGGGCCGTGTAAGAGCCGGGCAAAACAGTGGGGCCGAGCGGGTAACGCGGTGTGTCGCCGGGAATCGCGGAGATGGGATAGTCGTGGCGTGTGGAATCGGGTGCAGGATAGTGTAGATCCCAAACCCAGCGGTGCATTCCGGCATCCGCCGACAACGAGCGGAAAGGACGCACCCAGTAGAGGGGGATGAGTTGTTTCCTCAGTTCGGCCTCGGTAACGTCTGGTTTGTCGGCGCTAGAAAACTTGCGGACGAGTTGGCCACGCGCGTCGAGGATTTCGAGAGTCACGGGAGCAGAAGCGGCGCGCCCCAGGTAGTAGTCGATGATTGCGCCATCGGGCGGATTGGCTCCAGTTGGTTCGTCGGGCGGAAGCGGGGTGTCGGTGTAGGTGTCGCGGTGAACGCGATAGGCGGGCCCTGGAGTAAAGAGATGGGCGTCGGTGGCGGCGAGCGAAGACGTAGCTTCGCGCAGAGGGGTGATGTCATCCAGAATCCA
>Ga0210388_10000586_pt1 | contig 29509 bp, 28 predicted proteins | sample IncBWC19OmetaG_FD_155485 | JGI IMG/M metagenome (GOLD analysis project Ga0210388, IMG submission 155485) | Forest soil microbial communities from Barre Woods Harvard Forest LTER site, Petersham, Massachusetts, United States - Inc-BW-C-19-O ...
CCGATGCGTATTTCGAGGCTGCGTCGGGACTCACCACCACCGGCGGCACGGTTCTGTCGGGGCTCGAATTCCTGCCGAAATCGATCAATTTGTGGCGCCATCTTTTGAGCTGGCTGGGCGGCATGGGCATCATCGTGCTGGCGGTGGCGATCCTGCCCATGCTGGGCGTCGGCGGCATGCAGATTTATCGCGCCGAAATGCCCGGCCCCATGAAGGACAGCAAACTCACGCCGCGCATCGGCCAAACCGCGAAGCTGCTGTGGACCGTGTACGCCGGATTGACGCTGGCCTGCATCGTCTCGTTGAGATTCGCCGGCATGGGTTGGTTCGACGCGGTCTGCCACGGCTTTTCCGCTCTATCGCTGGGCGGATTCTCTACTTATGACGCCAGCATCGGGCATTTCAATTCCCTGGCCATCGAGATGGTGCTGACCCTGTTTACGGTGCTCGCGGCGTTGAATTTCGCGACTCACTATCTGGCGTGGAGCCAGCGCGGCGTACTGGCATATTTTCGCGATGCCGAGGCCAAGGCCATCTTGAGCGTGCTCGCCGCCAGCTGCATCGGCGTGGCATTGTTTCTGTGGTGGAAGGGCAGCTACAGCAGTTTTCCCACGGCGCTGCGCTACACCACATTCAATCTGGTGTCGATCGCCACCGACAGCGGTCTGCATACCCAGGACTATTCGCGCTGGCCGATATTCGCGCCGATGTGGATGATGTTCCTAAGCTGCATCGTCGCCAGTTCCGGATCCACCGGCGGCGGCATCAAGATGATCCGCACGCTGGTGCTCGCCAAGCAGGCGCACCGCGAACTGAACCAGCTGGTGCATCCGAATATGGTGCGGCCGCTCAAGGTCGGCGGAACCATCATTGCCAACCGGGTGGTATTTGCCGTGCTGGCATTTGTGTTCCTCTACTTCATGAGCATCGTCACGCTGATTTTCCTGCAGCTGGCGAGCGGCCTGGATTTCATGACCTCCTTTTCGGCCATTATCGCCTGCATCAACAACGCAGGTCCTGGCTTGGGGTTGGTGGGCCCGGGCAGCAACTACGGCGTTCTGAACGATTTTCAGACCTGGGTGTGTTCCGCGGCGATGCTGCTCGGACGCTTAGAGGTTTTCACCATTTTGGTGCTATTCACTCCCACTTTATGGCGAAAATAGTGATCTTTTGTCGCCCGGTCGCCACATTTTTCTGCATTGGTCAAAAGTGGAGTCGAAATAGCGTGCAGGCCGTGAAAACATCAAAAAAGTGGGATTTCATTGTAAAATGATCGGTCTGCTGCAGCGCGTTTCCCACGCGGAGATCCTGATTGGCGACAAACGGGTAGCCGCCATTGGTGTGGGATTGCTGGTCTTGGTCGGTATCCTTCCCCACGATGACGAGGCGGCAGCTCTACGGCTGCTCAAGCGTCTGCTGCAGTATCGAGTTTTTCCCGACGCGGCCGGGAAAATGAACTTGAGCCTCACGGCGATCGAGGGCGAGCTGTTGCTGGTGCCGCAATTCACGCTGGCCGCCGATACCGCCAAGGGACTCCGGCCGGGCTTTTCCACTGCAGCGGCGCCGGATTTGGGCCGCCGTTTGTTCGATGTATTTGTCGCGGCCGCTCGCGCCGCGCATGGACGCGTGGCGAGCGGTGTTTTCGGCGCCCATATGCAAGTGTCTTTGACCAACGACGGTCCAGTAACCCTCTGGCTGGAAAGTTGAATTTTCCGGCAAAAACGGCAAATGCGACCGAACGCGCATCGGCCCTTTGCAGTCAAATGTCATAATAACTTTGGCGTATCATTGGCGCCCTGGTCGGTTATACCTTCGAATCGGAGAAGCGAGATGTTCGACACTAGAATGCTGATAGTCGTTTTGCTCATTGCATTGGTCATTTTTGGGACCAAGCGCTTGCGCAGCATCGGTTCGGACCTGGGCGCAGCCGTCAAAGGCTTCAAATCAGCCATGAATGAAGGCGAAACCGAAGAAAAGGCCAAGCAGCTCAAGCAGGACAAGGACGCAGACTTCGACCCTAGCGCCGCGGCGCGCGAAAGCGACGCCAAGGTACCCCCCAAAACCAACGCCTGATGCCGCATGCTTGATGTCGGGTTCTCGGAGATACTGCTCACCTCGGCCATAGCACTCATCGTGTTGGGCCCGGAGCGGCTTCCGAAAGTTGCGCGCCAGGTCGGCAACTGGATGGGACGCGCACGCGCGATGGCGCGACAATTGAGCGAGCAGCTGGAACGAGAAGTCAGCGCCGAAGAGCTGCTGCGAGAGCAGACCAAATCTGAGAAAAACAGTTCGGCGAACAACCCTGCATCGAGTAGCCCGCCGGGCAATACCGCGCCGCAGGATGCGGGCGCGGAAAGCGTCCCCGCCGACACGTCATATAGCCCGGCAACTCAGCTCAAGGACGCGGCGGCGTCGGCCCCGCCTACGCTAAGCGCGCCTGCCGAATACTCGCCCGAGGCCGCGGCAGCTCCGCACGGTGCCGATTGGCACACAAGCCCACCAGCTTCAAAAACGGGCAATGACTGAGCCCGGCGATCCGGGCGGCCTCGCCGAAGGTACTCTGATTTCGCACCTGCTGGAGTTGCGCGATCGCCTGCTCAAGGCGATGTTGGCGGTGGGCATTTGTTTCGTGCCCTGCGCGTTTTACATGAACCAGCTGTTCAGCTTCGTCGCGGTTCCGCTGAAAGCCAAATTGCCCGCCGGCGCGACCATCATCGCGACCAGCGTGGTCGCCCCCTTCACGGTGCCGTTCAAATTGGCGCTGCTGCTTGCATTGGGCTGCGCCATGCCTTTTGTTCTCTATCAGGCCTGGGCCTTCGTCGCGCCCGGCCTCTACAAGCACGAGAAGAAGCTGGCCGTGCCGCTGCTCATCTCCAGCATCGTGCTGTTTTACACGGGCGCGGCGTTCGCCTACTACGCGGTTTTCCCGGTGATGCTGAGTTTCTTCGTCGCCACCACGCCGCACGGCGTGCAGATGATGACCGACATGGGCAGTTATCTGGATTTCGTGATGGTTCTGCTGCTCGCCTTCGGTTTGGCCTTCGAGGTCCCCGTGGCTACTGTACTATTGGTGTGGACGGGTTTTGTTAAGCTCAAGAATCTCAAGAAGAACCGCGGTTTTGTGCTGCTCGGGATATTCATCTTTGCCGCTTTTGTCACGCCGCCCGATGCGGTGTCGCAGAGCGCAATGGCGATACCGATGTACCTGCTGTACGAAATAGGGATCATCATGGCCGCGATATTGCTCAAGGATAAAATCGCCGCACGCGAGAAAGAAGAAGCCGAACAGAACCAGCACAAAGATTAAGGACTCGAGTTGAGCAAAACCTTTTTCGGCCATCCGCGTGGACTCGCCACGCTGTTTCTCACCGAGATGTGGGAGCGGTTCACCTTTTACGGCATGCGCGCCGTACTCATTCTGTTCCTGGTCGCCACGATCGCAAGCGGTGGACTCGGCCTCGACGACAAGACCGCGGCGGCTATCTACGGACTTTACAACGCCGGTGTCTATCTGGCGGCGCTGCCCGGCGGCTGGGTGGCGGACCGGCTCATCGGCGCGCAGCGCGCCGTCATGCTCGGCGGGCTGGCGATCACTGCCGGCAACCTGCTGTTGGCAATCTCCACCACCCCGGGCGGCTTTTATATCGGCCTGGTGGTGATCATCATCGGCGTCGGGCTGCTGAAACCCAATGTCAGCGCCATCGTTGCCGGGTTGTATCCCGAGGGCGGCGCGCGCCTGGACTCCGCGTTCACCATTTTTTATATCGGCATCAACATCGGCGGCGCATTGGGACCGCTTGTCATCCCCTTGGCGCAGATCTATTTCGGACTGCGGGCGGGATTCGGCGTCGGCGCATTTTTCATGATCCTCGGCGTGCTGCAGTTTTATTTTACCCGCAAGTATCTGGGGGACTCGGGGGTACATCCCGCACCCATCCATGCGGCGGGCGGCTCGAAATCGTTGGTGCCGCGCTCCAAGGAATGGATGCGCTTGTGGATCGGCGTCGGTGCATTGATCCTCGGACTCGCGGCTGTGAGGCTGGGATGGATTCCGGTGAATCCCTTGGGATTGGCCCAGGGCGCCGCCTACATCATCGGCAGCACGGGCGTGCTGTATTTCGCGTACTACTTCCTGTTTGCCGACCTTACGCCCGAGGAGCGCAAACGCGGCGTGGTGCTCTTGGCTCTGTTCTGCGGTTGCGCGCTGTTCTTTTCCGGCTTCGAACAGGCCGGCTCGTCGATGAATTTGTTCGCCGAGAGATATACGGACCGGACCATCGGCTGGCTGCATTTCGTGATTCCGACCGGCTGGTTCCAATCGTTCAATTCCGTGTTCATCGTGCTGTTCGCGCCGTTTTTCGCGTGGATTTGGATCGCGTTGGCGCGCCGCAATTTGAATCCTTCCGCGCCGGCGAAATTCGCGCTGGGCGTGATGTTGATGGGTTCGGGATTCCTGGTGATGGCGGCGGCCGCGACCATAGTCGCGCACGGCTCGCAGGTGCTGCCCTACTGGCTGATCATGACCTACTTGCTGCACACCTTCGGCGAGCTGTGCTTGAGCCCCGTGGGCTTGAGCTACTACACCAAATTGGCTCCGAAACGTTTCGTCGGCCAAATGATGGGCATGTGGTTTCTTGCCACCTCGCTCGGCAATCTGGTGGCGGGATTGATCGCCGGTGAATTCGACGCCAACAACGTTGCCGCCATGCCTGGCCAGTACATGCACATTGTGTACTTTTCGGTCGGGGTGGGCGCGGTGCTCCTGGTGTTGAGCCGTCCGCTGAAAAAATTGATGGGCGGCGTGCAATGAGCGCGCCGGCAGGGTCAAGCTCTACTCCAAGCGCGGTACCGGCCGCGCAGTTCACGCTGAAGGCCATCATTCTGTCGGTGATCCTCACCGTCATTCTCGCCTCCGCCAACGCGTACGTCGGTTTGTTCGTGGGACTGACCGTAGCCACGGCCATTCCGGCGGCCGTCATTTCGATGGCCCTCTTGCCGCTGTTCGGTAAGACCAACATCCTCGAGAACAACATCGTCGCCACCGGCGCCTCCGCCGGTTCGTCGATCGCCTCCGGGGCGATCTTCACTCTGCCGGCACTCATCTTATTGCATCATTGGTTGAGCTTTGATTACTGGTGGACCGTAGCCATCGTCGGCTTGGGCGGACTGCTCGGCGTTTTGTTTTCGGTGCCGCTGCGCCGCTCTTTGATCATCGAGGAGAAGCTCAAGTTTCCCGAAGGGGTGGCGGCTGCCGAAGTCCTCAAGGTAGGGGCCAACCCGGGTGCGGGCGCGAAAGTCTTGGGCGTAGCCAGCGTTGTTGCCGGACTCTTCAAGCTCGTGACATCCGGCTTTGGCTTGCTGCCCGAGACCTTCGTGGCCAAGACCTTTGTCGGCGAGCGCGGCATTGCGTTTTTCAGCTTTTCCTTCTCGCCGGTGCTGCTCGGCGTGGGTTACATCGTGGGATTGAATGTCGCGGTCTTGATCGCGGCCGGCGGCCTGTTTTCCTGGTGGGTGGCAATCCCGGTATACAACAGTTTCTTTTTCAATCAGGATCCCGTACTGCTCCACAAGCTCGCAGGTCTGGATCCTGAGGACGCCGCCTTCGCCATCTGGCGGGCTCAAGTCCGCTACATCGGCGTCGGCTGCATGCTGACCGGCGCATTCTGGGCCCTATGGTCCCTGCGCAAATCCTTGTTAAAAGCCGTTCGCAGCGGCCTCAAGGCAAGCGCCAGAGGGGCCGCCAATAACCTGCATACCGAGCGCGACCTGCCCATGGGTGCAGTGCTGCTGGGCATCGCGCTGTTTGTCATACCACTGTTTGTTCTGTACTACCTGGTCGTCGGCAGTCTCGGCGTGGCGCTGGCGATGGCCGTGATCATGATCATCGCGGGCTTTTTGTTCTCCTCGGTGAGCGGCTACATGGCAGGCTTGGTCGGTTCATCCAACAATCCCGTGTCCGGCATCACGATTTGCACCATTTTGTTTGCCTCGCTGGTGCTCATGCTGATGGTCGGCGGCAAATCCGCGATCGGCGCAGTTGCCGTGGTGTTCATCGGTGCGGTGGTGTGCAACGCCGCGGCCGTCGCTGGCGATAATCTGCAGGATCTTAAGTGCGGGCAGCTGATCGGCGCCACGCCTTGGCGACAACAAGTCATGCTGGGCGTCGGCGTGCTGGCGAGCGCTGCCGTGATGGCGCCGGTGATGAATGTATTGTTGTTTGCCTATGGCATCGGCGAACCGGCCCACGCCGGGGTCAAGGCATTGCCGGCGCCGCAGGCCAACCTGGTCAAATCGGTGGCCGAGGGCATGTTCGGCGGCACATTGCCCTTTGCCATGATTGGCCTCGGCGCAGGCATCGGCGTGCTGATCATCCTGCTGGATTTGTACCTGAAGCACCGCGGATCGCGCTGGAGCGCACCGGTACTGGCGGTGGCCGTGGGCATTTATCTGCCGCTGGATGTTTCCACCCCGGTATTGGCCGGCGGCATCGTCGCGGAGTTGGTGGCCCGTTTTCATCGCAAGCGGCATGAGTCGGACGATCATGAAAAGCTCGCACAGAACGGCATGCTGTTTTCGGCAGGTCTGATTACGGGCGAGGCATTGATCGGTATTTTCATCGCCATCTGCATCTGGGTCAGCAAGAAGCCGGGGGTCCTGGCTCTGGGTGTTACCTTGCCGGCCGCACAATGGATCGCGGCGGTACTGTTGTTGGGAGTTTGCTATTGGATTTTCCGCGCCGGGACACCGCGCCGCGCCGCTTAAGTTTGCAGAACTCTCGTCACTCCACCAAGCTCGTTCTCTGCCTCGCCACCGTGTACCTGGTGTGGGGCTCCGCCTTCGTCTTCACCAAGATAGCGGTTACCAATCTGCCGCCGGCGCTGTTCGCCGGCGTCCGCTTCACCACCGCCGGAATTCTGCTCACCCTGATCGCCTGCCTCTACGGCGGCGACAAGCTGCCAGGCCGCACGATCGAGTGGCGCCACGTCATCATTGCGGGATTCTTCATGGTCTTCGTCAGCAACGGCTTGAATACCTGGGCCATGCAGTACATGCCGAGCAATCAATCGGCCTTGCTCAACGGAACTTCGGCATTCTGGATTGCCGGCCTCGGTGTGTTTGGTCGGCGCGGCCACCCCCTCACGCGCTCGGCGGTTTTGGGATTGGTGATCGGATTCATCGGCGCGGTGTTGATACTGTTGCCGAAAGGACCCTTGAGCTCAAAGGGGCTGCTGCCGCAAATGGCGGTGCTCGCGGCCTGTGCCTCCTGGTCCTTGGGAACGCTTTACTTTCGCAGCATTGATACGCGATTGGGCTCGATGCTGTTCATGGCGCTGCAAATGTTGATGGGCGGATTGATGCTGCTCGGCGTGGCCGCGGCGCACGGCGAATCGATGCACTGGCCGCCGAGCGCACCGGGGCTTATCGCCATGGGTTACCTGACTTTTTTCAGTTCCTGTCTCGCGTACACCGCCTATGGCTGGTTGAGCTTGAATGCCAAGCCCGCGGTGATTTCCACGTACAGCTATGTGAATCCGGCGATCGCCGCATTCTTGGGCTGGGTATTCCTGCACGAGAATCTTTCCGGAGTGCAGCAGGTCGGCATGGTGGTGATCATCGTCGGCGTGTGCATTTTGACGCTGCCGGGCGGCAGCCTCACGGATCCCAAGACCCTGGCGGAGCCGAAGACCCAGTAACAGCCATAAAAAATTGGCGAGAGCTCGCGGCCGGTCAACCGCGCCGGCGAATCACCTCGACCCGGCCCTTGCCGCCCACGAACCATGAGCCGACGGTGCTGACCAGGCTCACCAGAATGGCGGTCCAAAATGCAGGGCCGAAGCCCGCGACATGCATGCCCGGCAGCATCCACGCCACCAGCGCCACCATGCCGGCGTTGATGACCAGCAGAAACAAGCCGAGAGTAACTATGGTCATCGGCAGGGTGAGCAATATGGCGATCGGCCGGACGATGGAATTCACCACACCGAGCAATATGCCGGCAAGAATCAAGGTGGACGGTGAGTCGATGTAAACGCCCCGAACCCACGCTGTGGCCAGCCACAGTCCAAGCGCCACCAGCGCTGCACGCATGAGAAACCCGAGCATAGGCCTCCTTGTACTTCCGCTTGCGTGCGGAGCATAGCAAGGAATGCCTTGGCTTCAATAATCGAGCCCGGGCAGGGGCGGATCCTTGGGTAGGATTTGAACCGGCTTCTTCGGTTGTGGCGGACTTTCCAGCGTCACTTTGATGCGCGCCAGGAAGCGCTCCCAGCCCATGCGAATTTTCACATAGCTCTGGTCCCATTCAGGTGCATCGGGAATTCCGGATCCGAGCAGTCGCAGCGACGTCTTGCCTTCGCCGTGCCGCACATCCAGGATGAAATCGTCGACTGCGGCGCTATCGCTGGGCGGCGAATCGCGTCCGTTCAAATAAATGAGTCGCAAGCGCCGGTTGGGTTCGAAAACATCGATGTGAGCTTCTCGTGCACCCGCATCGAGCTTGCCGATGCGATACATGCCGCCCTTGCGCGGATCGATCTCGGACTCCTGCCCAGACCATACGCGTATCAAGCGGGGTTCGATCAAGGCGCGCCAGACCCGGGCGGCCGGTACTTCGACCTCAACCAGGTGGGCATAGCCACGGGTGCCATTTCTAGTGGATTTTCGGGGTAAGCTCATTGCGGACTTCGGCCCTCAAAGGTGGCATTGATACCGATAGCTTGACGGAAAGCTGCCTGCGGCGGAGTGCTAGAATCCAACAACAACAGGGGAAGATCCATGGCATATGTCGATATCGTGACTGCGCTCGCAGTTCTACAATTCATCGTGTTCGGTTTCAGAGTCGGGGGCGCGCGCGGACGCTACGGGGTAAAGGCGCCGGCCATGACCGGAAACGAGATTTTCGAGCGCCATTCCCGGGTTCAAATGAATACTTTGGAGCAGTTGATTGCTTTCTTGCCTGGAATCTACATGTTCAGCCACTACTTCAGCCCGAAGGTCGCGGCGGCGCTGGGGGTGGTGTACTTGATAGGCCGGGAACTGTATGCGTTTACTTATGTGAAGGACCCGGCCAATCGCAGCGTCGGTTTTGGTATGACCTTCCTGCCGGTCGTGATCCTGGTCCTAGGCGGTCTGATTGGCGCGGTGCGCGCACTGTTTTTCACATAAGACGTTTGTAGACAAACATAGCTGGGGTGGCCTTGAGGGCCTGAGATGCTGGCAGCTCGAACGAGCACACCAGCAAACCCATTGAACCTGATCCGGTTAGTACCGGCGGAGGGAGCATGGGTTTCAAGAATTCTGCCGTTGATTTGCTGCTTGCCCTGGCGCTGACCGCCGCGTCGCCGCCCTTGATGGCCGCCGACAACAGCAGCGACCAGCTCGTCGAGATCGTGGTCACCGCCACCCTTCGCTCAATCCCGCTGCAGGAGATGCCGGGCAGCGTTAGCGTATTGAGCGGCGCGACATTACACGATGCGGGTCAAGAACATTTCGAGGATGTATTGCCGCTGGTGCCGAATCTGAATTGGGCGGGAGATACCTCGCGTCCCAGGTACTTTCAGATCCGCGGTATCGGCGAGTTGCAGCAGTACCAAGGTGCGCCCAACCCGTCGGTGGCATTTCTCATCGATGACATCGATTTCAGCGGCTTAGGCTCCGCGGCAACCCTGTTCGACGTCGATCGCATCGAAGTGCTGCACGGTCCGCAGGGAACTGCCTATGGCGCCAACGCGCTCGCCGGGCTCATCTATGTAAAGAGTGCCGAGCCGTCCGACACGTTCGGCGGCCGCGCGGAGTTCGATGTCGGCGACTACAACGAGCGCTCCTACGGCGCGGTACTGACCGGTCCGGTAAGCAGTTTGGATTCCGCATTCAGGCTCGCCGTGCAGCGCTATACCAGCGACGGCTTCTACCGCAACGCCTATCTTGGACGCAGCAACACCGATGAACGCGATGAGCTCACGGTGCGCGGGAAATGGCGCTATCAACCGAACGATCAATGGCGCGTCGATCTGACGCTGCTGCGCGCGCAGATCGACAACGGCTACGATGCCTGGGCCATCGATAACAGCCGCACCACGCAATCGGACCACCCGGGCGTGGATGGACAATATTCCACCGGCCTGTCGGCGCGCTCCACCTACTCAGGCTTCGCGGCCGCGACCCTGACCACGATAGCGACCTATGCGGACACCACGGTCAACTATGGCTTCGACGGCGACTGGGGCAACCCTGTGCTTTGGGCGCCATACACCGATGACTTTACCGAGTATCAGGACCGCCATCGCTCGACGCGCAGTTTGGAAATTCGACTGGGCGATGCGGCGAGCGCGACCGCTCCCGGCAGCGCGAGCGGCCTTTCCTGGCTGTTCGGCGTCTATGCCTTCGAGCTGCGCGAGTCGTTGACCGATACCAGCGCCGGGCTGTATCTCGATCCCTTCGATGCGACGCAGAACTCGGACACGCTGACCGTGATATCGAGCGCCTATACCTCGCGCAACGGTGCGCTGTACGCGCAATTCGACGGCGACTTGAGCAGCAAGGCGCGCTGGTCGGTAGGCCTTCGGGGTGAACGGCACACCAGCAGCTACAACGATACCACCACCAACCTTGATGCCCCGACGACCGCCAACAACTTCAATCCGGCGGAAAATCTCTGGGGTGGCCATGTTTCGGTGGACGCGCAGGTCGCGGAGGGCCAGCACCTGTATGCGCTCATCGCCCGCGGCTACAAGGCCGGCGGCTTCAACTTGAGTCCGGGACTGCCTGCCAATCAGCTGCTGTTCTCCCCTGAGTCCGATTTGAACCTGGAGCTGGGCCATAAAGCACAGATCGACGACGGCCGGCTGCGCATCGACACGTCGCTGTTTTACATGATCCGCCACAACGAGCAACTGCTCACCGGCGAGCAGCTGGATCCGAGCAATCCCAACACCTTCATTTTCTATACGGGCAACGCACTATCCGGCTACAACTACGGATTGGAAAGCACGCTCGAATGGGCTGCCGCGCGCACGTTGGAATTCGGCGCCTCACTCGGCCTGCTGCAAACCCAATATCATGGCTTCGTGCAGAACGGCGTGGAGTTTCCCGATCGGGCGCTGCCGCACGCCCCGCCCTGGCAAGCGGCGGTCAACGCGACCTGGCGTGATCCGCGCGGTCCATACGCCCGGTTCGACTTCACCGGCCTGGGCGGGTTTTTCTACGACTTGCCGCCGAATTGGACGCGTTCCAGCGCCTATGGATTGGTGAACGCAAAACTAGGCTGGGACACCGAGCGCTGGGAGCTGTACCTGTGGGGCCGCAATCTGCTGGACAAGAACTACACGGTGCGCGGATTTTATTTCGGCGACGAACCCCCGGACTTTCCCAACAAGCTGTACACGCAATTGGGCGAGCCGCGCAACTGGGGCGTGCATTTCACGATCCGCTATTGACCGCTTGAGGGCCTCAAGGCGCTTTTGGCGCCATCGCCGGCGCGTCCTCCGCCAGCAGATACGAGTCGAGCACCTTGCGCGCAATCGGCGCGGCCGCCGTCGCACCGAAGCCGCCGTTTTCCACCAAAACCGAGACGGCTATCTTGGGGTCATCGACCGGCGCAAACGCAATGAACCAGGCGTGATCGCGATTGCGTTCCGCGACATCCTTGGCGTGATACTTCTCGTTTTGCTTGATGGCAATCACCTGCGCGGTTCCGGTCTTGCCCGCGATCTTGTACTTCGAGCCGACTCCCACGGCGTAAGCGGTGCCGCCCGGTCCGTACACGGCTCCCAACATGCCGTCATAGACGACGTTCCACTGTTCTTCCGTGGCGATATCGATCGGCGGCACCATCTGCGGAGCACGCGCAATGATGGTGGTGGAGCCCGCCGGGCGCATGGCAGTCACCAGCCGCGGCGCCGCGATGATCTTGCCGCGTTCCGCAATCTCGGCGGCGAAGTGCGCCTGCTGCAGCGGCGTTACGGTAATCGGACCCTGGCCGATGCCCATGCTGACGGTCTCGCCGGGAAACCACACCTGGTCGGCGGCTTTCTTGAATGCGCGCTTTTTCCAGTCCGGAGACGCATACAGACCGGGCTTTTCGCCGGGAATATCGATGCCCGTCAGCACGCCGTAGCCAAAAGTCGTCATGAACGGCGCCATGCGCTCGATGCCCATTTTTTCAGCGGCCCGGAAAAAATACACGTCGCAGGAAACGGAAATGGCTCTGCGCATGTCCAGGGTGCCATGCTTCTTGTCGTCCCGATATTCGTGCGCGCTGCCGCGCAGGGTGAAAACGCCGGGGCAGTATTCCTCTTGCAGGGGCGAAATGATGTTGTATTTCTGTGCGGCCAACGCATACAGGGGCTTGACGGTTGAACCGGGCGGGTAGGCGCCCCGCAACGCGCGGTTCAATAACGGCACATCGATATTGTTGGCCAACGCACCATATTGCGCGACGGAAAGGCCGCGGACGAAATCGTTGGGGTCGAAGCCCGGCGTGCTGGCAAGCGCAATGACATCGCCGGTGCGCGGATCGAGCGCAACCACCGCCCCGCGCTTGCCGATCAGCGCCTCTTCGGCGACTTTTTGCACGCGCACATCCATCCCCAGGATCAAATCCTCCCCGGCCACCGGGGCGCGAGTATGGAGTTCTGATGCATAGCCGCCTTGTTTTTCCACCGGCCGGCCCGCCGCGTTCACTTCGAGTTCCCGGTAGCCGGGTTTGCCGTGCAGCTGCGCCTCGTAAGCGCCCTCGACGCCCAATTTGCCGATGAGGCTGGTGCCGGCGTATTCGGCACTGTCGATCTGCTTCATGTCCTGTTCGTTGATCGCGCTGACATAGCCGATGGCGTGCACGCCGATTTCGCGCAGCGGGTAATGCCGTGCCAGCCGCGCGCGGATATCCACGCCGGTGAACTGATAGCGATGCACGGCGAACAGCGCCATTTCTTGCTCGTTCAGCAGCAGCTTGATCGGCACGCTCTCGTACACCTTGTGCACGAGGATCGTGCGGCGGATGGCGCCCACTTCATCGGCGTGCAGCAGGCCGATGCTCACCAGCTGGGCCAGCGTGGCATCGAGCGCCTTCAAGTCCCCCACCTGTTCGCGGACCAGCTCGACATTGAAGGCCGGAAAGTTGTCGGCGAGCACCACGCCATGGCGATCCAGAATCAGCCCGCGGCTGGGCGGAATCGGCTCGTTGCGAATGCTATTGCCCTGCGAAAGATTATGGTAGTAGTCGTACTTGAGCACCTGCAGATAAAAGAGCCGCCCGGCAACGGCGAGCAGCAGCACCGTGGCGATGATGCCCGCGACAATGCTGCGAACCGTGAACAGCCGGCTCTCGGCGAAATAGTTCTTGATGCGCGACTGACGACTTCTCACCATTGCGGGCTCATTGTAGGACATCCACCTTGAGTTCGACCGTGACTAGCGTCGAAGTTCACCGGCGCTCAGGTCACTCGCTCGGCAATGTGTTGCGTCTGATAGCGCAGCGTCGCGCTCCCATGGGCGGGAATCTGCAGCCGGAAAATCGGCCGGCCATTCTTCGCGCCCAGGGAATGATCGGCGCGGACCACGCGCGCGCCGGGCGGCAACTGCAAGCGTAGTTCGAATTGGACGTCGGTTGGCCTTGCATTGCTGATGTCGACGCGATTGACGGCATCGACCGCAACCCGCCGCAGCGTGACCCCCGGCACCAACGGCAGCATTTCCGTGCGCGCCGGGTCGATCGTGCTCGTCTCCTTCAGCACCGCAACCAGAACGTCGGAGCTTGTGCCCATGTTGATCTCGAGCTCTTCGCCGACGGCGGTATCGCGCAGGCCGGATTCATGCTCGAGCAGCGTTCCGCCCTGATGCGGCGCAAATACGGCGACCTTGCCCGATGGCAGGGGCAGGCCGAGGTGATTGGCTGTGGTGTTCATGGTTCTGATCAGCCGGCTTGCCGCGGCGGCACTGGCGGTCTCGTTCGCCGCGAGATCAGCGCTGTAGACCGTGGTAATTGGCACTTGCGCCCGGTCCATCAGCCGTACCTGCTTGGACTGGCGGCTGGCCACCGTGGTCCGATCGGGCACTCGATAGAGTTTCAAATCGCCGAGTTGCTCTTCCTGGACTCTATTCGCCGTGACCGTGACCGCAGCTTCCTGAAGGCTCAGCGCGCGCGCCGCCATCGGAAGCGCCGCTTTATCGGCTTCACGGCGGGACCCGCTGACGCGCACAATCATCAGCACATCGCTGGTGGAGCCGCGCGGCCAGCAATTCGCCAGAATGGGGCCGCCCACATCGATGGGCTGCACCTCGCCGTTCTCGCGGTTCAGTTTGCCGGCCACCACAAAGGTGCGCGCGCCGGGAAAGCCCACGCCGTTGGAATTTGCCAGCGTCACCCAGGCACCGAGATCCAGGCTGCTGCCGTCGGCCGAGAGAATGGCGCTGTAGTCCGCCGCCCAGTCGAAGCCGCGCGCGAGATACGACAGCGTCACCTGCCGGGTCAGGGGTTGAGGGCTCTGTACCAGCACTGACAAGGTTGCGTGGGCCGATAAACCGCCGCCCGGCGCGAAGCTGAAAGTTTCAGGCAGCCCCGAGCAGCGCAGGGCTTCGATGCCCTGCGCGGTTTGGAACAGCACCCCGCCCGCGTCCGACTCGAGGGTTCCGGCCAGGCGCTCCGTTTTGCCGGTCTTGCGGTTGCTGCGCAGCAGTTCCACCGGCTTGCCGAGCGCCGACTCGATCAGCGCCGAAGGACTCAACAGCTTCGCGTCGCGATTCTTTTCGATGACACCCTGTGGCAATCCCGTGACAATGGCGCTGGCCGGCTCGATTCCATCCGCGACGCCTTCGAATTTCACCAGGCTCAATCCTGCGGGCAGATGCACGGTACGGGTCTCGCTCACCAGCGCAAAACCCTCAAGATCATTGAGATCGATCGAACCCGAGTTGCGGTAGGGCGCACGGTACACGGTCACCGAAAGATCGGAGGGCTGCTCCGCCAAAACATCCGCGGCGGCGGGTGCCGCCACGCCTAGACCCACGAGCCACATCGCGCACGTTTGCAGCCGTCTCGCGCAGCGCACATGCATGGTCGGCGCCTAGTACTTGGTTTCGAAGCTGGCCGTCAGCGTGGTCTTGCCGTTGGCGGGCACCGCGACCGCCCACTCGGCCGCATCTGCACTCCGCCGCGTACTTTTTTGACTCTCGCTCTTGATGCTGGAGTCGCCCCACAGGCCGTCCTGAATCAATTTGACCACCACCGCCACAGGTCGCGCATTGGTCAATTCGTAGCGCATGTCGGTCTGCCAGTCGAACGGCGACTGGCGCGTGCGCTTGTCGACTATCGCATGGACCTTCACGTCGAACGCATCCCCGGTGGCGAGCGACAGGGTCGATCCCATCGGCGTGTGATCGATCCGGCTTTCGCCGATGAACTGCGGGTCGCCGCGCTTGTCGCGCATGTAGAAACGCAGGATTCCCGCCGGCAGCTGATCCCCGAGGCCCGCATGCGCGCTGGTGGAAAAGCTGTAGACGCTCCTGGCGCTGATCGGCATTTCGGCCGTGCCCAGCCAGTGATTGCGATATTCATAGCCGTGCTCGGCAGGCACGCCTTGCACGTCGAGAAAGCTCACCTGTTTGGTCTGCAGGTTGGCGATGGTCGTGCGTTCCGCGAGCGGATACAAATAATAGTCGCCCAGGCGCTCCCGGCTGCCACTCTCGGTCCCCGCTTCCTGCAGGGTCCCGCGGCGCGGCTGGGGCCGATACACCACCGGTCTCGCGCCATCGGCTGCGGCAGGCGAGCCGGCGACCAGCAGGGTCTGCGCGTTGTCGTAGGTGGTGCCGCTGGAATTCGTCAGCGTCACCCAGCCTTGCACGTCCAGTTTGCTGTTGCTCTCGTTGTAGAGCGCCACATAGTCCGCCCTCCAGCCCAAACCCGGAGTGAGATAGCTCAAGGTGGCGCGGCGCGTGCCGCTGTGCGCGCCGATGACCGTCACCGAAAGAGTCGGACGCGCACGCAGGTTATCCGGCACCTTGTCGAAGATCACCCGCACCGGCAGACCATCATCGCGCAGCACCTCGATGCGCTGCCCGATCTTCAGCACCACGCCGCCGTTGGTGGCGAGCACCTGCGCCAGCTCCCTGGTCTCCGCGCCGGTGGCCGGATTCACGCGCACGATCGTGACTTCCTTGCCCACCGCCTTTTCCATCAGTTTGGCCGGAGTCAGCAGATCGAAGTCGAAATTCTGCTCGACGATGCTGATATCGGCCATGTTCAGCGACACGGTCTCCGGCCGGATTTCCGCCGACACGTCCTGAAACTCGATTCGCTGGCGGCCGTCCTTGATCTCAATGTCCCGCAGATCCTGGATCAGCGCGAGATCATCGTTGTAAATCGTGACGGATAGTGCCCGGTCGGCGGCTGCGGCCGGAACGGCCAGCATCAAGATCGCCCAGCCAATGCCCAGGAGAAGTGCGCGCATATAGACCCCCGTTACTGGCAGGCAGTCTCCCAGAATGCCCGCCGTGTTGTCATGTAGCGGCGGGCGCCGCCTTACGGGGTTAACGCAACGATACCTGCTGCATGTGGGGTTTGGAGCTGGCGCCGGCGGCCGCCTCCATCCACACCTTGATGCGCTTGGCGTCTGCGACTCGGGTGTACTTGCCGAGCGAATCGAGCAGTACGATCACCACCGAACGGCCTTCGATGACAGCCGCCATCACCAAGCACTTGCCGGCCTCGGCGATATAGCCGGTCTTCTGCACGATGATGTTCCAGGCGGGATTGGCCACCAGATTGTCGGTGTTGCGATATTCGATCAAGTGGCGGTGGACCCGCACGGCATAATTCTTGTCGGTCGAATACTCGCGAATGGTGCTGTTTTTCGACGCGGCGATCACCAGCTTGCTCAGGTCTTCCGGGCTTGCCACGTTCTGGCTCGAAAGTCCGGTCGAATCCACGAAGTGCGAGTTGCTCATGCCCAGTTCCGCGGCCTTGGCATTCATGGCGGACACCATCGCGGGCATGCCGCCGGGATAGTTGTTCCCCAAGGCGTGTGCGGCGCGATTTTCCGAGGACATCAGCGCCAGGTGCATCAGATCGCCCCGCGTCAGGGTGACGCCCACGGTAAGCCTGGAAAACGCCGCCTTCGGGAAGTCACGGTCCGCATCGCTGATCTGGATGGGTTCATCCAGAGGCTGCTTGGCTTCCAACACCACCAGGGCGGTCATCAACTTGGTGATTGAGGCTATCGGCGCGGCCACGTCCGGATTGCGCGAATACAGCACCGTCGAGTCGCGTTCGTCGACGATGAGCACCGAACTGGACTTCAGTTTCGGATCGCCGATGTCCTTGGCGGTGGCGCTGAGCGCCAGAATGCCGAGAAAAATCCCGGCCAGGGTGCGCGTTGCAAGAAGATGTGCCGCATGCTGAGGCGAAGACGCTCGATGGAATAACCGCATTAATCTCTCTTTGGGGAATGACCTAACAATCGAAAGCACACCATATGTAAACCAAGCCTTGGCGTGACGCAGCGCTAACTTTGCCATTATTTCTGCAAAAGTCCAATTTCTTCAGGCATTTGCCTCGGCGCCGGGGGTTCTTCGCAGCTCCTTGTCGCGATACATCTTGTGTTCGGCAAGGCTCAAAAGCTCGCGCGTGTCGCGCGCGTCCTGGGGGTAACTGACCACACCAATGCTGACGCTGCAGCGAATCATGCGCGAGCGCAGATCCAATGTGGTCTTGTAGACGTTGTGCCGAACGCGCTTGATCACGGCCTCCGCCACCTCGGGCGAAGCGCCCGGCAGCAGCACGGCAAATTCGTCGCCGCCGAAGCGCGCGGCGTGATCGGTATTGCGAATGCTTCTCTGCAGACATTGCGCCACCAGCGTGATCGCGCTGTTCCCCGCCTCGTGGCCGAATGCGTCGTTGATCTCCTTGAGCTTGTCCATGTCGATCATGAGCAGCGAATACATGCCGCGATTGCGCTCCGCGGCGCTGTGTTCGCGCTGCCACAATTCGTTGAACATGCGCGGGTTGAAGAGCCCGGTGAGCGAATCGGTCTGCGCCAAATTCTCGATGCGCTCGCGCGCCTCGGTGATGTCCGCCGACAATGTCGTGGTCAAATACGCGACCAGCAGAAACGGCGCGAGCTGCCCGACTACCTGGCTGGCGTACAACAACGAGACCACCTCGACACCGGGCGTCGCGAGCGCGAGCAGGAAATGGCAAACCGCAATGACGGCCACCTGCAGCAGGGTGACCAAGCGCCCCAGGGTGAGCGCGCTCAATATGATGGGCAGGAGATACAGGTTCAGCAGCGGGCTTGCGCCTTTCCCCGTGAACCACAACACCCCGGTGATGAACAGCAGCATCGACCAAGATTCGATCAGCAGTTTGGTGCGGGTGCGTCCCGGAAGGAAACGGCGCGCGCGAAAAACCACGATGGCGGCGGCGAATGCAGCGAGCAAGCCGAGAACCGGCCAAAATTGGCTGATCAGCGCCCGTGACCAGACCAGCACCAGCGCCGCGAGTACCAGACACAAAATCTCGATGGACCGCGTGCTGCGCACGGGCTTATCCGACTTGAGCCGCGGTGGTCACGGGCCGCGCGTGCGGGCTCGGCGACGTCTTCAGTTCCTCGAGGGCGCGCCTGACCTCGGCGTCACGCTGCAGCAGAGGCGCAGTCTCGGCGGCAGGCGCGGCCGGAGGTGCCGGATCGCGCGGCAGCTCGATGTCAGGTGCAATGCCGCGATGATTGATGGATGCGCCGGATGGCGTGTAATACAGCGAGGTGGTGAGCTTGACCGCGCGGTCGTCGGCCAGCGGCACTATGGTCTGCACCGATCCCTTGCCGAATGTCGTGCGCCCCATGAGTTTGGCGCGATGTTGATCCTTGAGGGCGCCGGCGACGATCTCCGCCGCCGAGGCCGTGCCGCCATCGACCAACACCACGATCGGCGCGCCGTTCAGCGCATCTCCAGGCGTCGCGTCCATCTCGAATTTGGAATCGGGAGTGCGCCCTTTCGCCGTAACGATGACGCCGCTATCAAGAAACGCATCGGCCACCGCGACCGCCGCCTCCAGCACGCCGCCCGGGTTGTCGCGCATGTCGAGCACCAATCCCTTGAGCTCCGCGCCGTTGTGCTTGCGCAGATCTTTGAGCGCCACACCCAATTCGTCGCCGGTGGTTTCGCTGAACTGCGAGATCCGCACGTAGCCGAAGCCGGGTTCGATCAATTCCGCCCGCACGCTATGCAAATCGACCCGCGAGCGCTTCAATGTGAACAACATTGGCTCCGCGACGCCCTCGCGCATGATGCCGATCTTGACAGTCGTCCCCTCGGGGCCGCGCATTCGCCCAATCGTGTCTCCCAAGGCGCTGGTATTCACGGCGACACCGTCGATGGTCACGATGACATCGCCGCTGCGAATGCCCGCCTTCGCCGCAGGCGATCCATCGAAAGGCGCGATCACCACGACCTGTTCATCCTCGATCGATATCTCGATGCCGACGCCCGAATAACGGCCCGAGCTGCTGATCTTGACCTCGTCATAGTCCTCGCCGTCGAGATACGCTGAGTAGGGATCGAGCGAGGACACCATGCCGCGAATCGCCGCCTGCAGCAGCTGATGGTCGTCGACCGGATTCACATAATCATGCTTCACCCGCTCCAGCACCTCGGCCAGCGTGCGGGCGTCCTGCCAGGGCAGATCTGCGCCGAGGCCCGGCTTGTCGGCCAGTACGCCGTGCGCCAGCCCCAGCGATAGGCCAATGGCGATGCCGATGGCCAGCACTAGGAAGTTGCCAGGTTTCTTGATCATCAGATGTCGCAGCATACGTGCGCAGAAGGCGCGCCGCCAGCCGGCGTTTGTGACTACGGTTTCGACCTGAGCCAGATCTTGGGGTCGACGGTTTTGCGACCCTCGCGGATCTCGAAATACAGCTGCGGCTCGGCGCCGTCGCCATCGTTCAAGGCGGCGATCACATCGCCCGGCGCCACCCAGTCACCGACGGACTTATACAGGACCTCGGCGTGTCCGTAGAGCGTCATGTAGCCGCCGCTGTGGCCGATGATGAGCAGCAGTCCAAGACCTTGCAGCCAGTCGGCATACACCACGCGGCCAAAGAAGGGTGCCCGCACCTTGGCGCCACGCGCGGCATCGATCATCACGCCGTTCCAGCGCACTCCGGCAGCGCCGCTGTCCCGCGCCGCGTTATAGCGCGCGCTCACGTTTCCCTGCACCGGCCAGGGCAAGCGGCCGCGCATGGCGACGAAGCTCTGCGTGGCATCGACCGGGAAGTCCTGCATGACCCGCGCGAGTTCCGCCACCAGCGACTCCACGGCCTGTTCTTCGCGCTTCAAATCGCTCAGCTGCTGATTGCCGCTCGATAATTTTTTTGTCAGCGCGGCAACCGCCTCGCTGCGTTCGGCGCGCGCGCGCTGCAAGCCCGCAATTTCGCGATTCGCATCGTCCTCCAGACCCTGCAATTTTTGTGTCTGCTGCTCGATCTCCGCGACCAACTGCGTAAGCCGGGTCTCTTCGGCTCTGATGGATTCGATCTTGGCGCTGCGCTGCTGTGCAAAATAGCCGTAGTAGGCGAGAGTGCGGCCGAGGCCGGCAGGATCGTTTTGATTCAAGAGCAGCTTGAGTTCGTCCTGACGGCCGAGCATGTATGCCTCGCGCAGCTGCGCGGCCAGCGTCGACTGCTCCGCTTGCAGCATGTTTTGCGCGCGCGTTTGCTCGACTCGCAATTCCGCGCGGCGGCGCTCCGCGGCGAGTTCGGCCGTGCGCAACTCGTCCAGACGTTGTCGCTTCGCGGCAATCACCAGCTCGGATTCGCGAACGCGCGCGCTCAAGGCGTCGCGCTGCTTGAGCTCGGCGCCGATGCGATTCGTCAGCTCGGCGATTCGCGCGCGCACCGCCGCGAGTCTGGCTTTCGCAGCGTCCGCGTGCGCCGCGTCTTGAGGTTCGGCGGCTGCGGCCAGGCCGCCGGCGCACAGCAGCACGGCCGCGGCGGCGGACGCGCACAGGCTTCGAACCAGCCGATTCACAGGAAGGCCTTCATGTTGCGCCCAAGCATACAAGCCTTGCGCCCGCTGCTATACTTGCGCGCCCGAAAATCCCATACGTGCGGCACATGCAGAGACTGTTAGAGTACATCGGCAATCATCCCTATCTCGCGGCCGCGGCCGTGACCGCCGCCATTGTCGTGCTCGTGTATGAGCTGCGCGCCCGGGTGCAGGCATTTGCCGCATTGAGCGCCATGCAGGCTGTCAGGCTCATGAATCAAGGCGCCCTGGTCATCGATTTGCGCGCCAAGGAATTGTACGACGCCGGGCATATCGGCGACGCGCGCCACGTGCCTCTCGCCGAACTTGATTCGCAGGCGGAAAGTTTGAAGAAATGGCGCGATAGGAACGTCATTACCTATTGCGACAACGGCGTCAATGGCGCAAGTGCTGCGCGCGCGCTGATCAGACTCGGGTTCACCAAGGTATTCAATCTTCAAGGCGGACTCAATGCCTGGGTGAAGGACAACATGCCCCTGGCGAAGACCGCGTCCGGGGGCAAAAGTAGTTCGAAATGACGCGGCCGGCCGTTACGCTATACGTATCGGACTGGTGTCCGTATTGCCAGCGAGCCAAAGGCTTGCTGACGCAGAAAAATATCGACTTCAGCGAAATCAACGTTGATGAGGACGTCAAGTTTCGCGACGAGATGATCGCGCGCAGCAACCGGCGCACGGTTCCGCAGATTTTTCTCGGCGACAAGCACCTCGGCGGGTGCGACGATCTCTACGCACTCGACGACAGCGGCGAGTTGGATCGGCTAATTCAGGGGGCAGGATGAACGAGGTTAGAACGGCGGAGGCGGACAGCAACGCCGGCGGAGTCCAGGTGAGCTTGCAGAGCGTGTACTTGAAGGACTGCTCCTATGAGTCGCCGAATGGTCCGCGTGTGCCGAACAATCAGGCCTGGGAGCCGAAGTTTCAGCTCAACATGAATACCTCGGTGGAGGAGCTGTCGCCCGAGGTGCGCGAGGTTTTATTGACCATCACCGTGGAGGCGAAGCAGGGCGAGGCGACGCTGTACCTGGTGGAAGTCAAGCAAGCGGGATTGTTTTCGATCATCGGCGCATCGACGGACGATTTGAAGCGCTTGATCGGCAGCTTCTGTCCCAGCGTGCTGTTTCCATTTGCGCGCGAAGTCGTTTCCGACTTGATCATCAAGGGCGGCTTTCCAAATTTTGTGCTGCCGTTGGTCAATTTCGACGCCTTGTTGGCCCAGGCGCCGCGATCGCCGCAGCCGGGTTTGGTCAATTAAGGAGCCGTATGCAGACCCGGCGCGCGGAACCGATGACGGTTATTGGCGCCGGCAGCTGGGGCACGGCACTCGCCATTCTGCTGGCGCGTGAAGCACACCCGATCCAACTCTGGGGACGCGACGCCGCACAACTCGATGCCATGCGCCATGCGGGCCGTAATGAGCGCTATCTACCGGACGCTTCATTCCCCGACACGCTGCGCATTACCGCCGACTTGGGCGAAGCGCTCAAAGATGCGCGCGACGCGCTGATCGCCGTGCCCTCGCATGCCTTTCGTGCCACCTTGGAAAGCATACGGCCGCACTTGGACGCGGAGACACGCATCGCTTGGGCGACGAAGGGATTCGAGATTGCGACGGGAATGCTGCCGCACCAGGTGGTGCAAGAGGTCCTGGGTGCGCGGCCGGGGGCGGTGCTGTCGGGCCCCACGTTTGCCCGGGAAGTCGGCGCCGGATTGCCCACGGCAATGACTGTCGCCTCTCGCGATGAGCATTTCGCCAAGGAGCTTGCCTCAAGCCTCTCGGGGCCGAGGTTTCGCGCTTACACTCAGAGCGACATCATGGGTGTGGAAGTTGGCGGCGCGGTGAAAAATGTCATAGCCATCGGCTCAGGAATAGCCGACGGCATGGGATACGGCGCCAATACGCGCGTGGCGCTGATCACCCGCGGGCTCGCCGAAATGATGCGCTTGGGGGTCAAGCATGGAGCGCAGCGCGAGACCTTCATGGGTCTCGCCGGTCTCGGCGACCTGGTGCTCACCTGCACCGACGACCAATCCCGCAACCGCCGCTTCGGCATGGCGCTCGGGTCGGGGGAATCGCTGGCCCAAGCACAGGGCGCCATTCATCAGGTGGTGGAAGGCGTGCCCGCGGCGCGCGCGGTCCGGGACGTGGCGCGGCGCCTGGAGGTGGACATGCCCATTTGCCGGGAGATTTACCACATCGTTTACGAGAACAAGCCGGTTCGAGCCGCGGTCCAGGCGCTCATGGGACGGGAGCTGCGTTCGGAACCGGAATGACACCTTGCGAGTCTTCAATATCTCAACTTGGCGGGAGCAGGACATGAGCAGCATGCGACTGAAAGCGAGCGCGGCGTTGATGTTAAGTTTGGGGGTTGCCGCAATGCCGGCGTCGGCGCAATCCGCTGCCGATGTTTCATTGACCCGTCTCGATTGCGGCAAGACCACCACGGTAGCCGATGTGAGCCGCTTCTCCGATGTTGCCGCCTTTCCTGGATTGAAGATTCAACTGACCTTCAGCTGCTACCTGATCAAGCATGGCAGCGACTACCTGGTGTGGGATGCCGGCAATCCGGCGGCCAACCCCGAAAAACCGTTGCCCACATCGCCCGCGGCAAGCCTGGTGGAGCAACTGGCGCAGCTTAAACTGACGCCTGCGCAGATCACCTATGTCGGCATCAGCCACTACCATGGCGACCACGTGGGCCAGGTAGCGTCCTTCCCGCAAGCCACGCTGCTGATCGGCAAAGGTGACTGGGATGTGTTGACCGATCCGAAGCCGAATCCTGCCGCCAATCCGGCGAATTTCGCTCATTGGATCAGCGGTGGCGGCAAGGTCGAGCCGCTATCCGGCGACAAGGATGTATTCAGAGACGGCAGCGTGATCATGTTGAATACGCCCGGGCACACCCCCGGCCATCACAGCCTGTTGGTGAGACTCAAAGACTCAGGATACGTGCTGATCAGCGGCGACCTAGCGCATTTCCGCGAAAATTACGATAGCAACGGCGTCCCGACATTCAACACCAACCGCGCCGACACATTGGCATCGCTGGATCGCTTCAAAAAGCTGGCAGCAAATTTGAAAGCCACGGTCATCATTCAACACGATGCGCGCGACATCGATAAATTGCCGGCTTTTCCGGCCTCCGCCAAATAAGTGAGCCACACAATGCATGCAACTCCCGATCCTCGGCACGCCGTGCGCAAAACCGCGGTCCTGTTTGTTCTAGCGGCGTGTTATTGGGTTGCCGCCTGCTCGGCATCGAACTCCGCCGCCTCGAGGCTCGCGGCGCAGAACGCGCTGTTCGAAGAGTACTACCAAGCCGATCTTCTGGCTCATCCGGAGCGTGCAACCGCAATCGGGGATTATCGTTATAACGATCGCCTCGATGATTACTCTCCTGCCGCCATACTGCAACAGCATGAGCGCGACGACAGCTATCTTGCGCGCCTGAATGCGATTTCGACCGCCGATTTTGCGGAGCAGGACAAGGTCTCGCACGAAGTTTTATTGCGTGCGCTCACGCAGCGCAATGCAAATTTCAAATTCAAGGAATACGAGATGCCGGTGAATCAGATGGACGGGCCGCATCTGCGCCTCGCCGATCTGCCATTGTCCGCTCCGCTCGACTCCGTCAAGCACTATGAGGACTACGTGGCGCGATTGCATCAGATACCGCGCGTGTTCACCGAGACCGAAGCCGTACTTCGCAGCGGCATGGCCGACAAGCTCATGCCGGTGCGGTTTCTCATCGAAAAGATTCCGGCGCAGTGCGACGGCGTGATCGCGGCGGAGCCATTTTTGCTGCCGACCAAGAAATTTCCGGCGTCAATATCCACCGAGGACCAGCAGCGCCTGACCAAGGCGATCTCCGATGCGGTCGTCAACGATGTTATTCCGGCGTACAAGGAATTCGCCCAGTTCATTGCCACGCAATACGCGCCGCAGGGCCGCACCAGCTTGAGCGTCGAGTCGCTGCCCGACGGCAAGGAGCGCTACCTTAACGACATTCGCAGCCGCACCACGGTCAGCAATCTGAGCCCCGCGCAGATTCACGAGATCGGTTTGCACGAGATCGAACGCATCCAGGCCGATATGCTGGCCATCGCCAAAAATCTGGGCTTCAAGGATCTGGCCTCGTTCCGCGAATCGCTGAAGACCAACACCAAGTACATTCCCGCATCGTCCGACCAGATTCTGGACGACTTCCGCAAATACATTGCGCAGATGCAGCCCAAGCTCAAGGATCTTTTCGGTTACATCCCGGGATCGCCGGTCACCGTTGAGGCCATACCGGAATTCCAGGCGGCGGCAGCCACGCACTATCAAACCGGCACCCCCGATGGCAAACGCCCCGGGCGCGTCGTGGTCGCCACCTCGAATTTCGCGCACCGCACGCTGGTTGACGATGAGGCCACTGCCTATCACGAAGGCATACCCGGACATCACATGCAGCAGTCGGTGGCGCAACAGATGACGGGATTGCCGAAGTTTCGCCAGCACGCCGGCAATTCCGGCTATATCGAGGGATGGGCGCTGTATGCCGAGCAGCTCGGCAAGGAAGTCGGTTTCTACCAGGACCCGATCAGCGATTATGGCCGCTTGAGCAGCGAGCTATTTCGCGCGGTGCGGCTGGTCGTTGATACCGGCCTGCATTCCGAAAACTGGAGCCGCGATCAGGTGGTCGAATTCTTCCGCAAGTATGAAGCGGTGGATGAGCCCACCATCCAATCCGAAACCGATCGTTACATCGCCTGGCCGGCGCAGGCGCTCTCCTACAAGCTCGGCCAGCTCAAATTTCGCGAGCTGCGCGACCGGGCGCAAAAGGAGTTGGGCGCCAAGTTCGATATCCGCAGCTTCCACGACGAGATGCTGAACGGCGGAGTCCTGCCGCTCGATCTCCTGGACTCGCGCACCGACAGCTGGATCAGGGCGCAGAAGCTTCTCGGCAAACCCGCGGCCAATTGAGGACGCGCTTACGGCGAGGACAACACGAATTGATTGCCGTCGGGATCCTTGAACACGGCGAATTCGCCCCACGGCTGCTTTTCGGGACCTGAAACGAATTCCACGCCGCGTGCGGTAAGCTGCCGGTAGGTCGCCGCCACATCATCGCAGGCGAATGAGCCGTTGAAAAATGTGCCGATGCGGCTTTCATGCCCGTCGGGGGTGAACAACACCACGCGGGTGGCTGAATTGGCAACCCGCAGCTCGATCCAGCGCTGCTTCTCGTTGAAGACCTGGTCGGTGGCCACGTCGAATCCCAATTTCTCGGTATAGAATTTCAGCGCCCTGTCCTGATCCTTGGTCGGTATGCCGACAAACTTGAGCTGGGTAATCATCCAAAACCCTCCGTTGACGTTGGCGACTCGAGGGAATTATTCAACATTTCCGGGGTGCATAGCGCCGATTATCGCTATAGTAATTAACGATGCAGCGCTTCAACTTGGACAGCTATGTGGTGGACGTGCTGATGCCCGATCTCGTGGGCCACGATCGGCGGCCGGCAACATTCGTCGTTTATCTATTTCTGTTGCACCGCGCAGCGGCGGCCAAGCGCGACTCGGTGTCGGTCAGCCTGCAGACCATCGCCACGCGCACCGGACTGTCGAAGTCCACTGTTCAGACCGCGATTCGTCATTTGCGCCGCCGCCGGCTGCTGGATCCTACGGTCACGGCGACGGTGAACGACCCGGTGCGGCGAATATTGAGGCCCTGGAATCGGGGCTAGTCCGGCCGGCTATCGCAACAGATTTTCACAATCACCGCGGCCGGCGAAGCCGATCTGACGCCAGGCCTCAAAGGCAACGATTGCCACGGCGTTGGAGAGATTGATGCTGCGGCTGCCTGCCCGCATGGGGATGAACAAGGAATTGTCGCGACCCACCTTGGCTAACACGGGCTCCGGCAGCCCGCGGCTTTCCGGTCCGAACAGGAACGCGTCGCCTTCGCGATATGCGACATCGCTGTAGCAGCGTTGTGCCCGGGTCTCGACGCAGAACACACGGGCGTCCTTGAGCGCCGCCAAACAGGCGTCGAGGTGCGGATGAACCAAAACCTTCGCCAAATCGTGATAGTCCAGTCCGGAACGCTGCAGGCTCTTGTCGTCGAGTCGAAACCCCAACGGTTTGATCAAATGAAGCGCGGCGCCGCTATTCGCGCACAAGCGTATGGCGTTGCCGGTGTTCGGCGGAATCTCCGGTTCCAACAGCACGATGTGAAACATCGTCCGGCGACTCAACCGCTGCGGCGCGTCGGCTCTTGGAGCATGACCAGCTGCGTCGGGTACGCGAACTCCACACCTGAATGCCGCAGCTCATCGATGATGCGAAAATTGACTGCCTGCTGCAAATCCAGCACGGGGTTGAGCGCGGGTTGCTGCACGAAGTACGAAAGCTCGAATTGGAAAGCGCTCTCGCCGAGCGTTTTCAAGTGGCAGCGCTCGAACCGCGCGTTCGGCTGCTCGCGAACGATGCCCGCCAGCAATTCCGGCACGCCTTTGAGCTTGTCGCTCGGCGTGCCGTAGGGCAGGCGAATCGTCGCCAGTACGCGCTGTTCCTGCAGGCGGCCGAAGTTGCGCACGCGGCTCTTCAGGATGTCGGCATTCGACAAGATGATCTGCTCGCCGCTGTCGCTGCGCAGTCGCGTGGTTTTGATGCCGATGTGTTCGACCCTGCCGATGCAGGTATCGATGGTCAAATTGTCGCCGACCACGAATGGCTTATCGAGGGCGATCGACAACGACGCGAACAGATCGCCCAACACATTCTGCAGCGCGAGTGCCACTGCGACGCCGCCGACTCCCAAACCCGCCAGCAGCGCGGTGATGTTGACGCCGAGATTGTCGAGCGCCACCAGGATCAACAGCGACCAGATCAGCATGCGCGCGACGAAGTTGATGATGTCGAGCGATCCGGAGAAAACCCGGTCGGCGCCGCGCTCGAGCTGCTTCGTTTCCAGGTAAAAGCGCACGCTCCGGGCGGCCCAGAGTCCGACCTGGATCAGGATCAGAATGAGTACGGTGTGACCCACGGCGCGCTGAATCCCGTCGGGCAAGGTGAGGCTTTCCTGCGCCGCATCGAGTGCAATCGCTAGAAACAGAATCTGCTTGGTGTTGTCGATCAGATGGGCGATGAGTCGGATCAGCGTCGGATTCTGCGCGCTGGAGTAGCGTTTGAATCGCGATGCGATGGCCTTGCGCAAAACCCATAGCGCCGCCCACACCGCCGCCGCCACCATGGCAGCAGTCATCCAATCCTTGAGCGAGTTGCCGAGCAGCAGCCCGTTCACGGCGCCGATTTTCTTTGCCAGATAATCGCCCATTTGCAAATTATAGGCTGCCGCGCCGGGCCTCGCGGAACGCTAGTTGACGTCTACCATGCCGAGCTCCTTCATCTTGCGCGTCAGGGTATTGCGGCCCCAACCCAGGAGTTTCGCCGCATCCTGCTTGAGGCCGTCGGCCTTGCGCAACGCCACGCGGATCAATATTCGCTCCACTTCGGGCACCGCCTGATCCAACAGTCGCAGCGTTCCCGCGTCCAGCTCCTGTTCCGCCCAGTGCGAAAGCTTCGCCATCCAGTCGTGATTCGTGGCATGCCCGGCCGCGGCGCCGCCGAGATCGGGAGGAATGTCCTCGGCGCGAACCTCGCGCCCCGGCGCGGTTACCGTGAGCCGGCGGCAGGCGTTCACCAGCTGGCGTACGTTGCCGGGCCAGTCGTAAGTCACGAGCGCGGTTTCTGCCGGCGTAGTCAATATTTTCGGCTCGACCCCAAGTTCCTGCCCGGCCACCGACAGGTAATGGCGCAATAACTCCGGGATGTCCTCGCGCCGCTCGCGCAGCGGCGGGATTTCGATGCGAATGACATTGAGCCGGTGCAGAAGATCCTCGCGAAAATGTGCGGATTTCACGCGCGCCTCGAGATCCTGGTGAGTCGCCGCAATCACACGCACATCGACCTTGACCGGCGTCTGCCCGCCGACGCGATAAAATTCGCCTTCCGCCAGGACCCGCAGCAGCCGTGTCTGCAGGGCCGGCGACATGTCGCCGATTTCGTCGAGAAACAGTGTGCCGCCGTCCGCTTGTTCGAAGCGGCCGCGGCGCAGTGTATCGGCGCCCGTGAACGCGCCTTTCTCATGGCCGAACAACTCGGACTCGAGTAGGTCCGCGGTGAACGCCGCGGTGTTGAGTGCGACGAAGGCTTTGCTGGAGCGCGGGCTATGGCGATGCAATGCACGCGCCACGAGCTCCTTGCCGGTGCCGGACTCGCCGGTGATCAACACCGTCATGCTCGAGCGCGACAACCGGCCTACGGCGCGAAACACCTGCTGCATTGCCGCCGCCTGCCCGAGAAGCTCCGGGATGCTGCGCCGGGTGGCGTCGACGTCCGTGGAGACCGTGGCTTGCTGCGCAGCGCGGCGCACCAGATCCACCGCCTTGTCGATATCGAAGGGCTTTGGCAGATATTCAAACGCTCCA
>Ga0210388_10000589_pt1 | contig 29384 bp, 42 predicted proteins | sample IncBWC19OmetaG_FD_155485 | JGI IMG/M metagenome (GOLD analysis project Ga0210388, IMG submission 155485) | Forest soil microbial communities from Barre Woods Harvard Forest LTER site, Petersham, Massachusetts, United States - Inc-BW-C-19-O ...
TGCTCACGGCCGATCACCGAGCCAACGCCGATGATGATGCCAAGCATCGTCAACAACGAACGCATCTTGTTGCGGCGCAACGCGCGCGCGGCAATTTTAAATGGTGCAAAAAGCCTCACGCGAGTTTCACCGCCTCCTGCTCTTGCCGCAATTTTTGCAGTTCATTTTCCGCGCTCAGACGATTGGAAACCTTTTCGTCGGTGAGAATCTTGCCGTCCTTCAAAATGATCATGCGTTTGCAATAACGCGCCACATCGAGTTCGTGCGTCACCATGATCACGCTCATGCCGGCGTCATTCAATTTCTGGAAAACACCCATGACCTCGATGCTTGTCTGGCTATCCAGGTTTCCCGTCGGCTCGTCGGCGAGCAACAACGCCGGACGGTTCACGAGCGCGCGCGCGATGGCGACGCGCTGTTGTTGTCCGCCGGAAAGCTGGTTCGGCTTGTGGTCGAAACGTTTCGCGAGACCGACCAGATCGAGCGAGTGCATCGCGCGTTCGCGCTGTTCATGCGACGGCACGCGGCTGTGGTTGTAAAGCATGGGCATCTCGACATTTTCCAGCGCAGTCGTACGCGCGAGCAGATTAAAACCTTGAAAAACGAAGCCAATCTTGTCGTTGCGAATTTTGGCGAGGGCATCGCGGTCCAGCATTGAAACGTCAATGCCGTCGAGTAGATACGTTCCTTTGGTGGGCCGGTCGAGACAGCCGATGGTGTTCATCAAGGTGCTTTTGCCGCTGCCGCTCGAACCCATGATGGCCACGAATTCGCCCGGAAGAATGTCCAGCGACACACCGCGCACGGCGTGGACGTCCACTTCACCAGTATGATAAATCTTGTGGATTTCCGAAAGCTTGATGACGGGATTCATAGAAGGAAATTTCTACCTTCTGGGGAATCCGCCGCCGCCGAATGGACTCGAACCGCCGGAGGAAGCGGAGGAGTCGCCGCCAATCGTGCCGTTGACAATTTTATCGTTCTCGTTCAGGCCTTCGGTCACTTCGGTGAAAATGCCGTCCGTGATGCCGGTGCGGATTTGCACGGGCTTGAGCGCGGGCGAGTGTTCATCACCCGTCGTCATATAAACCGTGCGGATGCCGCGGTTACCCTTGCCATGCCCGCTTTTGCCGGCAACCGGAGCGTTGGTCGGCTGCGGCAGCTCCACGAGTTCGTTGGTCAACACCTGGGCACTTTCCGGCACGCGAAATCGCAACGCGGCGTTCGGCAGTACCAGTGCGTTGTCGCGTTGCGCGACAATGATGGAAACATTCGCGGTCATGCCGGGTTTTAATTTGTAATCCGCATTGGTCACGCTCACGACGATGTCGTAAGTGACCACGTTGTTGATGGTCGTGGGCGAATTGCGGGCCTGCGTGACCTGTCCGTGGAAAGTGCGCGTGGGATAGGCGTCCACCGTGAAATCCACCGCCTGTCCCTCGATCACGCCGCCGACATCGGCCTCGGCCACGGCGGCATCGATCTGCATTTTGGTCAGGTCGTTGGCGATCTGGAAGATGGTTGGCGTATTGAAACTGCTGGCGACCGTCTGCCCGAGTTCCACCGCGCGCAAAATGACAACGCCGTCCACCGGTGAAACAATCTTGCAATAATTCAGGTTCACGAGCGCATTGCTCAGCGAGGCCTGCTTGATTTTCACCATCGCCTCGGCCTCGTGCAAGTTGGCCAGCGCCGTGTCGTAATCCGAACCGGAAATCAATTTGTTCGTGAACAGGTTTGCGCTGCGGTTGAATTCCACCTGTTGCAATTCCAGGTTTGCGTTGGCATTCGCGAGGTCGGCGTCCGCCTGCTCGACCGCGGCCTGATAGGTGGCCGGATCGATCTCGGCGATGACTTCGTTGGACTTCACGACCGAGTTATAGTCCACGTACAGTTTGCTGATGCGCCCGGACACCTGTGCGCCGACCGTCACGTTCACGACCGGATTCAACGTTCCCGTGGCCGTCACCGTCTGGGTCAACTCACCGCGGGTGACCGGGGCCGTGTTGAACGACAGTTTGTCGCCGTGCCGGCCGTGAAAATAAATAATACCGACGACGATCAAAACCACCGCCGACATGGCCGCGATCCATTTAAATGAGATTCCACCTGAATTTTCTGGCATAAAACTGTCAATGTTGAGACTGATAGCGCAAACGACAAGTTACGACAAATCCGTCCATCACTGCAATTTCAGTTTGTGACTTTTCTGGTTCGGCTTAAAATCGCGCGTGCTCGAAATCCTCACGAAACAGCTCGCCGCTGGAAAAAATCTTGCCGCCGGCGAGGTTTTGTCCGCCGTTGAACACCTGTCGGATGAAAAGATCGACGGGATGGTGAAAGCCGATTTTCTCATCGCGCTGGCAAAAAAGGGCGAGACGCCGGAGGAAATTTCCGCCTTCGCCGCCGCTTTGCGCGAAAAATCAATCCAGCCGCCGATTGAAAAAAACTGGCGCGAATCGCGGGAGATCCTGGACATCGTCGGCACCGGCGGCGACCGGCTGGGAACTTTCAACATCTCCACGAGCAGCGCCATCGTCTGCGCCGCCGCCGGCGTGACCGTCGCCAAGCACGGCAACCGCGCCGTCACCTCACAGGCCGGCAGCGCGGATGTGCTCGATGCGCTCGGCATTCCGGTGAACCTGTCGCCGGAAGACGCCGTACGGGCGTTGCGCGAAAAGAATTTCGCGTTTTTCTTTGCGCCCAATTTTCATCCGGCCTTCAAAAACATCGCGGCGGCGCGAAAGATCTGCGCCGAACGCGGGCAGCGGACGATCTTCAATTTTCTCGGGCCGCTGCTGAATCCGGTGCGCCCGAGCGCGATGCTCGTCGGCGTGCCGCGCATGGAATTGTGCGAACCGCTCGCGAAAGTGCTGCAATCACTGGGCGTGCGCCGTGGCTTCGTCGTCAGCGGGAGTGTGGGAACATTCCGGATAGACGAGCTTTCGACGCTCGGCGAAAATCTGGTCGCGGAATTTTATCATGAGCGCGGGTTCACGGTTTCAAACCTGTCGCTGGAAAATTTTCCGGTGCAGTCCGCGCGGCTCGAAGACCTGCTCGGCGGTGACAAATTTCAAAATGCCGGGATCACGCGGCGGATTCTGGCCGGCGAAGACCGCGGCCCGAAGCGCGACGCCATCCTGTTGAATGCCGGGGCGGCGCTGTTTGTCGCTGGAAAAACCAAATCCATGGCCGAAGGCTGGGAACTGGCCGGGGCAACGATTGACTCGGGCAAAGCGAAACAGAAGCTCGTGGAACTGGCAGCTTAATAATCCGGCGAGGCGGAACTCTTCGCCGCTGTGAAAACTTCAACGCGGCGTGTTTTTGGCTATTTCGATCGCCGCACTTTCCGCTGCTTCCATGGATGCGTAATGCAGGCCGAGATTGTGCTGCGCCGTCTTGTCGCCCTGCCGTGCGGCCTTGATGAACCAGCGCACGGCCTCCTGCGTGTTCTGTTCCACGCCGCGGCCGGCTTGATAGCACAGGCCCAGGTTGCATTGCGCCGGAGCAAGTTCCTGTTCGGCGGCGCGCAAATACCATTTCGCAGCCTCGGCAAAATCCTGTTCCACGACCTGGCCTTGTTCGTAGAAAACGCCAAGATTGAATTGGGCCGCCGGATAGCCGCGTTCGGCTGATTCGCGATACCATTTGACGGCCTCGGCGTAATTTTGGGGCACACCCTGACCGGTCTCGTAAAGCGTGCCGAGATTGAATTGCGCGGCCGGGTCCTCCTGCTCCGCCGCCTCGCGCAGCCATTTCGCGGCCTCGGTGAATTCCTGGGGGACGCCCTGCCCCATCCAATAGCAGACGCCAAGATAACATTGCGCCACGGGATCGTTTTGTTCGGCGGATTTTTTGAACCACTTCACCGCCTCGGCGTTATCCTGATTTACGCCCTGGCCGTTTTGATAACAGACGCCGAGGTAACACTGCGCCTGCGCGTCACCCTCTTGCGCCGCCAGGCGCATTGCATCAATGGACTCCCAGGATTTGCGGATATTGGTCATGGTCACGAGCCGGGAGAGAGCATAGCTTCGCTCTTGCCAAAAACAAGCCGCGAATGGCCGCGTCAATTTCGCTTCCGCGAAGGGCGGTTGCCTGCTAAAAGTCCTGCATGGCACAGCTCAAAATCGGCTTTCTCGGCGCGGGTAAAATGGCCACCGCGCTCGCCAGGGGGTTTGTCCGCGCGGAAATCGCCTTCCCGCGCGAACTCATCGCCAGCGATCCCGTGGCCGCCGCGCGCAAGCATTTCAGCGACGAGGTCGGCGCAAAAACGACTGAATCCAATGTCGAAGTCGCGAAGTTTGCGAATATCCTGATTTTGGCGACCAAGCCGGACCAGGTCGCATCCGTGCTCGCGGAAATTTCCGGCACATTCGGCAAAAACCATCTGCTCATCTCCATCGCCGCCGGCGTGACGATCGCCAAGCTGGAGGCCATTCTGCCTGCGAACGCCCGCGTCGTACGCGTGATGCCGAACACACCCGCGCTCGTCGGCACGGGTGCCAGCGCTTTTGCCCCCGGCAAAAATGCGACGGCGGCGGACGCCGAGCTCGCGACGAAACTGTTGTCCGCCGTCGGTGTGGCGATGCAAGTGAAGGAAAGTTTGCTCGATGCCGTCACCGGCCTGAGCGGCAGCGGCCCGGCCTATGTTTATCAATTCATCGAGGCGTTGAGCGACGGCGGCGTGGCCGCCGGCTTGCCGCGCGACGTGGCGACCCGGCTGGCCGCGCAGACCGTGCTCGGCGGCGCCAAGATGGTTTTGGATACCGGCATGCACCCCGGTGCGCTCAAGGACCAAGTCACCAGCCCCGGCGGCACAACGATTGAAGGCCTGCACGAACTGGAAAAAGGCAAGCTCCGCGCCACCGTGATGAGCGCCGTCCGCGCCGCGACGGAGAAATCCAAGAAGCTTGGACAATCCTAATGAACGACGAAACCCCGGCACGGCTCGGCAAGATTGAATCGCACCTCGCCCACCTCGAACGGCAGGTCGAGGAGTTGAACGGTGTTATCATCGAGCAGGGCAAACTGCTTGAGCGGGTGAAGAAGGAGGTGCAGAAGCAATCGTCGGCGATGCAGACGATGGAACTGGAGAGCATCAAAGGCAATACCCAGAAACCGCCGCACTATCAGTAAAAAAACCGTCTCGGGTCATTTCAGCAAGCTTTTGGCCCGGCGCACCCATACCCGGTCTCGTTTCCGTTGAAACGAAGGGGCATGGATATCATCGGCAATCACTTCGTTCAATTGGGTTTTGGCGAGGTCGTTTTGATTGCGCGCCAGGTAGATCTCCGCGAGCTGCACCTTTGCGCGAGGATAGGAATGGCGCTCCACGACGTGCAACCAGATATTCAGTGCGGCATCGGTTTCGTTCAGCGCGGTCAGCGTTTCGGCGTAGGCCATCAATGAATAGCCGAAATCGTGTGCGGCGTTTTCGCGACAAACGCCATCGAGCAGCGGACGCGCCTCGGCGGGGCGTTTCAAACGTAAAAGACATTGACCCAAATGGGCGCGCGTATCGATGTCGTTCGGCTCGCGTTCCAAGGCGGCCCGATAGCACTTTTCCGCCTCGGCGAACCGGCCTTTCTGAAAATAAATATCGCCAAGCTGGAAGTGATGGTAGGCGTTGTCGAGATGGTGAATCTTCCCTTGAAGTTCGCGGATCCGCGCGCGGCTCCCGGCGCCGGGCAGTTCAAAACCCCGCGCGCCAGACGACCCGTCCTGATACTTTGTGAAGTAATACCAAAATGCGGCGATGCCCCAGCCAATGAAAATAAAAAGCGCCCAAACCCATTCCCGGTTGCGGATTGCATGCACAAACATCCAGATTTGAAACGCTGTCAATGCCAGCCAGAACGGACTGGTTGATAGCAGGTCCCAATTCTCAATGTCGTTGATCAACGAAGCGAGCATCAGAACAGGCTAAATTGCGGATTTGGACGTGGCAACTAACTTTCGGGACCATGCTGCTTCGCTCGACTTTGTCCAATTTTTTGGTAAATTTGCAACGTGAGTTTTGTCGCTGAATTCAATTCGTTGCCGCTGGCTGCGCTGGTCCGGAAGTCGCTGAACGCGGATGGCCGTTCCGTTCAGGCCAGTTTGAACAAATCCAAACTGTCGCTGGATGATTTCGCCGCGCTGATTTCCCCGGCCGCTTCGGAAAATTTGGAGGCCCTGTGTGCGCGCTCGCAAAAACTGACCCAGCAGCGTTTCGGCAAGACCATCCGGCTGTTTGCACCGCTGTATCTTTCCAACGAGTGCATCAACAACTGTTCCTATTGCGGTTTCTCGCGCGACAACCCGATCCTGCGCGTGACGTTGTCGATCGACGAAGTGCGGCGCGAGGCGGCGGAACTGAAGGCGCAGGGTTTCCGCAATGTGCTCCTGGTGGCGGGCGAACACCCGAAATTTGTCTCAAACAATTACCTGCGCGATTGCATCGCCGCGCTGCATGCGGACTGGCCGAGCGTATCGCTCGAAGTCGGGCCGATGGAAACCGAGGAATACCGTCCGCTGGTGGCGGCGGGCGCCGATGGACTGGTCGTGTATCAGGAAACCTACGACCGCGAAATCTATGCGCGGATGCACACGGCCGGACCGAAACGCAACTTTGACTGGCGGCTGGAAACACCGGAACGCGCCTACGCCGCCGGTTTCCGCCGGCTGGGCATCGCGCCGCTTTACGGGCTGGCCGAGTGGCGGTACGAGGCGTTGAGCCTGGCGGCCCACGCGGATTATCTCCTGCGCAACTGCTGGAAAGCGCAAATCACCGTTTCCCTGCCGCGGCTGCGTCCGTGCGCGGGCGAGTTCGAGCCGCTCACACATATCTCCGACCGCGAGTTTGTGCAGGCGGTCTGCGCGTTGCGGCTGATGTTTCCGGATGTGGGCATCGTGCTGTCCACCCGCGAGGAACCGCGATTGCGCGACGGTTTGATTCCGCTCGGCGTGACGATGATGAGCGCGGGCGCGCGCACCGAACCGGGCGGGTATACCGGCGCCGGCAAAGAAAAAATCCATCACACGGAACGCGGCATCATCAAGGATCTGGCGGCGGGCGCCAGCGAATGGGCGGCACGCGAGGACCGGCCGACGAATGCGACCGGCCAGTTCAACATCGGCGACGAACGCACCCCGCAGGAGGTCGCCGCGCACATCCGCAGACTCGGCTACGAGCCGGTATGGAAAGACTGGGATGCTGCGCTGACGATGTGATTTTTTGACGACCGGCTAATTGCCTTGCACCCTGGTCTTGTGCTAGAGTCAGGTCGTGATTGCACTCATCGAACAACACAAATCGCGCATCGTTGAAGCCTGCCAGAAATTTGGCGTTCAACGGCTGGAGGTTTTTGGCTCCGCGGTACGCGGCGATTTTGACGAGCAAAAATCCGACCTGGATTTCATCGCCCAATTTATCCCGCCGCTACATCCGGGCGTGGCCGACCGGTTTCTTGGGCTGGCGGACAGCTTGGAGGAAATTTTTTCCCGCCGCGTGGATTTGCTGACCGAGGCCATGATCCGCAATCCGATTTTTCGCGAGGAAGTGAACCGCGACCGTATGCCCATTTATGACCACCGAGGGACGGAAACGCCTGCATGACATCCGTATGGCCGCCGAAGCTCTCGGCCGCTTCACCGGCGGCAAAACTGTCGAGGTGTTGAAGGCGGACGAAATCTTGCTGGCGGCGGTGGAACGTAAACTGGAAATCATTGGTGAGGCCTTTGTTCAGCTTCGCAACGAAGACCCGGCCACAGCCGAGAAATTCCCCGAACTGCGGCAGATTGTCGGGATGCGTAACCGGCTGGTGCATGGCTACGACCAGCTTGACGCGGATGTCCTCTGGGATGCCACCATCAGGCATGTCCCCAAATTATTGAGACAGGTCGAAACACTCTTGACATAACTGATGCACCATGAAGAACGCACCCCACAGGAAGTCGCCGCGCACATCCGCAAACTCGGCTACGAGCCGGCATGGAAAGACTGGGATGCTGCGCTGACGATGTGAAAAAATGAAAAGAACTTTACAACGAATTTGCTTCTTTTTCGTGTTAGGGTTTCTTGGGGTTGTGTTAATTCAAATGCTTCTTCCCTTCGGCTCTGAATATCGTGTGAGAGAAAAGGGAAGGCACATCAAAGCCAAATACGATTTGAGGCAAATTACCGCTTTGTTGAAACAAAACACGACGAACGGGGCTTATGTTACCAACGTGGAAAGCTATTTTAATTTTCTGGGAGTTTCCGAAGGGGACTTTACGTGGCACACGAATGGGCAAGGCCAAATCCTTGATCCTTGGCAAACTCCTTATCGAATTGAAATTTTCCGACAAACGAATTTTGTCATTCGGTCTGCCGGAACCGATAAAGTCTTCGGAAATGCGGACGACGTCGTTTTCAACAGTATTTCAAACGATTTTGTGAAACCATGATTTCGCGGCTTGCATTCATTTTCGTTTTTCTCGCAGCGGTCCTGGTTTCGTCCGCCGGGGAGACGAATTATTTCTGCGTGGTCTGCGGCAAGGGGCCGTTGACCGGCAAAATCTGGATGTCCAAGTGGGGCCCGATCTGCAATGACTGCTACAAGCTGCCGGATCGTTGTTCGCTTTGCGGCCTGCCGGTGCGCGACGGCGACGGCAACGTGAAGACGGGCGACGGACGGTTCATCTGCCGGTTCGACAAGACGAACGCGGTGCTGGACCCGGACGAGGCCCGGGAGATTTTCCAAAGCGCACAGGACGACCTGGCGTCGTTGTTCGGCAGCGGTTTCGCGCTGAAATTCCCGGAGGTGAAGGTGCAGTTGTTCGACGTGGATTACTGGTCGGAGAAAGGCCGCGACGACGGGCTGCACAAATTCGGCTTCTCCAGCACGCGCCGGAGCAAGACCGGCGACTGCACCCACGAGGTGGTGATGTTGAGCGGACAACTGCGCGACAACCTGGCGGCCACGGCGGCGCACGAATACACGCATTTGTGGATCAATGAGAATCGTCCGGCCGACCGGGTGATCGACCAGGACGTCATCGAGGCCATCTGCGAAACGGCGTCATACGAACTGATGGATTTGCGCAAATTACGCGGGCAGCAGCAGCGCATCATGACCAATCCCTACACCCACGGGGCGATCTTGAAATTGCTGGACGTCGAAAAAGAGCACGGTTTCCGCTACGTCCTGGACTGGGTGAAAAACGGCGACACGCCAAATTTTGATTCGACGGCAACGACCGCTGCGAAAGTTGCACCATTGAAGATTCCCGTGATGGTGTTCACGAATCCGCCCGCGCCGCTGCCCGATTCGTTGAAGCTGGGTGGATTGCTTTTGAGCGGGCGGGAAAACCGCGCCATCATCGACAATGTCTCATTCGCCGCCGGGGAGACCAAAAAAATCAACCTGCGGAACGGCGGGGTGAACGTGCATTGCCGCGAAATCCACCAGGACGAGGTGGTGCTGGACGTGGAGGGATTTTCCGGGACCGTCACGCTCAAGATCGGCGAGGAAAGGTTTGTGCCATGAGTGAAGTCATTGCCAACGGCGAAAAGGTCGCGGCCCGCCTGCCGTGCAGCCTCGAGGAATTTTTGGTCGCGCAAGCGCTTTTGCCGCGCAGCGTGGTGGTGGAGCACAACGGCGAGGCCGTGGCTCCGTCGGAATTTTCCAGCCGCCGGTTGCAGGCGGGTGACCGGATCGAAATTGTGAAAATTGTGGCGGGCGGATGAGGTGTTTGCTTTTGGGAGGTTAAAGACTTATTGTGTATTGCCATCGAATAGCCAACTTTGTCTTGATTTTTCACTAGAAAATAACCTAAAAGTAACAAAGCACGTTCTTCATTTTCAGAACGATACCATTTTTATGAGCGATACCGCCATGTTTGGAAGAGCCGCCGCGAGCCTCGGCGGGATTCCGCATGGTTGTCAGGTGTTGATTTTGGCGGAGGATTTCACGGCCTACAACCGCGCGATGCATGTCTGCCGGCGCATCATGGACCAGATGGGACAGGAGGCCGACTTCGATTTTCGCTGCTGGAATTTTTCCGAGTTGACCGACCCCGAATGCGCGCACTCCGCGACCAAATACGCCGCGACCGCGGACATGGTGATCATCTCCACGCAGGCCGCCATATTGCCGGCACCGCTGGATAACTGGTTTGAGACCCTGCATCAGGCGCGCGTGCGGCCCGCCGGCGTGCTCGCGTTGATCTTGAACAAACCCGCGCGCGAAGCTGAAATCCAGAAGCTGGTGAATCGCATGGAGGCGGTGGCGATGCGCGGGGTCATGGATTTCCTGCCGCTCCTGCCGCCGGTCAACGAACACACCGAGTGGCAGCCGCAATCGCCGGAAAACTGGGACATGATGCACGGCCGTCCCGAAACAGACACCCCGCCGGACGACCGCTGGGGCTTGAGCGAATAATTATCACGGGCGTTTTTGCGCGCTTGCAGCCCGGCGGCTTCTCCGCAAACATTTGCCGATGCGATTTCGGTTTGATTTCATTTACCGTGCCGGCCTGCTCGTCTTGTTTTTGACGGCGTGCCGGGCGGTCTGGGCGTCGGCGCAGGAGACAAATTCCACAATCGCGACCAATGCGCCCGCGGCCACGACCAACGCGCCGCCGTTCGTTCCGTTCTTTCATTTCGTTCTGCCGTCGCATGCATTGTCATTCGGGCTCGACCAATTTCCATTTCTCTGCAACAACACGCTGCTCGACCAGCCGCTGTGGAAGTATCTCTCCTTCCTGATTTACATCGTGCTGGCGTTTTACGCGGCAAAATTCCTGGATTTCGTCATCAATTCCTGGCTCAAGAAATTCGCGGCGAAAACGAAAACCGTTTACGACGACCTGATCCTCGATCTGTTGCGCGGGCCGGTGAAGGTCGTGGTATTCGTGATTTTACTGAACATCGGCCTTGGCGTGTTCAAATGGCCGGGACGCGCGCAAATCTATTTTGCACACGGGCTGCTGGTGATCGTCGCGTGCTCGATGACTTATGTGGCGTTGAAAATCGTGGATCTGTTCCTCGGCATCTGGCGGGAAAAAGTCGTGTCACCGCAGGACAAGATCTTTGCGGAACAACTCTTCCCGATTTTTAGCAAAACGGCGAAAATCGCTATTGTAATCATCGCTATTTTGCTGACGGCGGATAACCTGCACATTGAGATTAAAACCCTGCTAGCCGGGCTGTCCGTCGGGGGCCTCGCGCTCGGTCTCGCGGCGCAGGACACCATTGCAAACATGTTCGGGGCGGTGTCGATCCTTCTGGACAAGCCGTTTCACATCGGCGACCGCATCAAGATCCTGGCCGTGGACGGCACGGTGGAAAGCATCGGGCTGCGCAGCACGCGCGTCCGCAGCCTGGACGGCCATCTGGTGACCATCCCCAATAAAACCATGGGCAACGAGATCATCACCAACGTTACGCGCCGCCCGACCATCAAGACGGAGATGAACTTCGGCCTGACCTATGACCTGCCGGTGGAAAAAGTGAAGCGCGCGACGCTCATCCTGGAGGAGATCTTCCAGTCCAACCCGAAAACCGGCGACCTCATGGTCAGCTTCAACAAATTTGGCGACTCGGCGCTCAACATTGGTGTCGTCCATGTCTGGAACGGCACGGACGCGAAACAGCATTCCAAGGAGATGCAGGAGTTGAATCTGAAGATCAAGGAACGCTTCGACGCTGAAAAGATCGAAATGGCGTTCCCCACGCAGACCGTGTTTGTAAAAAACGAAAAACCGAATTGAATTGCCGCCGTGCGCCGTTGAAGATTTAATTTCCCGATGGATTTGATCCACAATCTGCTTTGGTACCACGACAAATTTCTGGGCGTGGATTGGAGCATCTGGAAAATCATCGGCTACGCGGGCACCTTCATTTTTTCCTCGCGGTTTCTGGTGCAATGGTATGCCACGGAAAAGAAGGGACAGGTCGTCGTGCCGCAGGCGTTCTGGTGGTTGAGCCTGCTCGGAACCTGGCTGCTGCTGGCCTACTGGATACACAAACGCGATTCGGTCGGCATCCTTTCCTACGTCGCGGCGTGGATTCCCTACATCCGCAGTTTGATCATCCATCGCCGGCACAATGCCGCACACAAGAACTGCACCGGCTGCGGGCAAAAAATTCCGCCGCAGTCGAACTATTGTCCGAACTGCGGCGTGAAGGTGGTCTGAAATTCTTACTTCTTGGTGGCGGCTTGAAGGGCGGCCTCCGTCAGGCCGTATTTGGCCAGGATGGGCTTGAGGTCGGGATGTTTTTCCGAGTACGTGACCAGCTTGGCGGCAAACGCCCCCATGTTCTGCTCGTTCTGGTTGAGCACGGACGCGAGCTGCTGCCCTTGGGCGATGTCCTTGTTCGCCTGGCTGGCCTGCTGGTAAAGCATGGCCGTCATCGTGCCGCTCACAACGATGAGCGCGACGAGCAACGTGAACACCTGGTTCTTCAAAGCGGAGATTTCCTGCTGGGAACTGTCAGAGATCATATGATTCCTTATTTAGTGGCCGACGCCGCCGCCGGGGGCGTCGAGGCTGCCTTGATGATTTCGGCCAGCTCGGGGCTGTTGGCCGTTTTATTGTAATTGGCGACTTCGTTCAGCAACGCCGAGGCACGCGCCGCATCCGCCTGCACCCGTTGGCCGGCGAGCACCAGTTGCGGCTGCATGGCGCGCACAGTATTGGTGCGCCGCATCGTCATCAGCGCGAAAACCACGCCAAGGATCACCAGCACGGCCAGCACGAAATTCAACATTGTCGTCGTGGTATCGTTTTTCATAGTCGGAAGGCGCAAGTTAGCCGAAGACGGCGAAATGTCCAACTCGTTTTTGTGAAAATTCCATGGCGGTTTTCCTCCACTCGGCTAAATTCGGCACGTGAAAATCCATTTCCTCGGCGCCGCGCGCACCACCACCGGCTCCATGTATCTCCTGGAAGTGAACGGCAAAAACCTCCTGCTCGAATGCGGCCTCTTCCAGGGCCATCGCGACGAGACCACCCGGCGCAACCGCAATTTCCCCTTCGACCCGCGCACGATCGACGCCGTCGTCCTCAGCCACGCCCACATCGACCACGCCGGCAACCTTCCGAACCTCGCGGGTAAAGGTTATAACGGCCCCATCCATTGCACCGAGGCCACGCGCGACCTGTGCAGCATCATGCTCATCGACTCCGCGCACATCCAGGAGCAGGACGCCCTCTTCGTCTCCAAGCAACGCGCCAAAAAGCATCAGCCCCCCGTCGAACCGCTGTACCGCATCCCCGACGCCGAAAAGGCCGTCGGCCAGCTCGTTGCCCACGGCTACGAAAAGACCTTCTCGCCCGTCCCCGGTGTGAATGTGACCTACCGCGACGCCGGCCACATCCTCGGCTCCGCCCAGGTCATTCTCGATGTGCAGGAAAAAGACCGCAAATTCCGCTGGCTCTTCAGCGGCGACGTCGGCCGCGGCGGCGATGATTTGTTGCGCGACCCCATCCCCGTCGACAATGTCGATTATCTTCAGATCGAATCCACCTATGCCAATCGCGAACACGCCGCCCGCGTGGATGCCGATGCGATCGTCGCCAGGCTCGTGGACGAGACCATCACCGTCGGCGGCAAGATCATCATCCCCGCGTTTTCCGTCGGGCGCACCCAGCAGATCGTCTATGTGCTGCACGAACTCATGTGCGCCGCCAAGCTCCCGCGCATACCCATGTTTGTGGACAGCCCCTTGAGCAGCAAGGCCAGCGACATCTATTCCAAACGGCTCGGCGACCTCAAGCCCGACCTCGCCAAGACCATGTGCAACCATGAAAGTCCGTTCTACATGGACAACCTCACCTACATCACCTCCGCCGAGGAATCCAAAAAGCTGAACGACCGCCACGACCCCATGGTCATCATCAGCGCCTCCGGCATGGCCGAGGCCGGCCGCATCCGGCATCACCTGAAAAACAACATCAGCGACGCGCGAAACCTCATCCTCTTCATCGGTTACTGCGCCGAAGGCACCCTCGGCAACCAGATCAGCAACGGCAAGACCCCCGTGAACATCTTCGGTGAACCGTACAATGTGAAGGCCAGGGTTGTCTCGCTCGACACCTATTCCGGCCATGCCGACAAAAATGAATTGCGAGGCTACGTCCAGAAGCTCACCGGCGACATCCGCAAAATTTTCTGCATCCACGGCGAAGAAGATTCCTGCCTCGCCCATGCCGTGACCCTCCACGCGCTCAAACCCAAGGCCGAAGTCATCGTCCCCCAATACCTGCAAGCCGTGGATATTTGAATCCAAAAAACTTTGTCCGCAGCTGGCGCGGATTTGCACAATTTTTTTAATGAGACTATTCGTTCTTATTCGTTCTTATTCGTAACTGGGAAGGACGCCCTGCCGCCGTCCCCGTTTGGGAGCGCCGCGCCCTTCGCCCTTGCTCGGCGAGACTTGTTACTCTTTTTGTTTCAGCGATGGCTTTTGGGTTCGTTTTCACCTCCAATTTTTCAAAAACCCGGATTTTACGCGGGATTTTTGGGTTCGTTTTGAATAAAAAAACACGTTTCCGGGTGCCGGGAAAGATGGCGTGCCACCGTCTCCACCACCATCGGTCGTATCCGTCCCCTCAGTCCTATTTTCCCTCCGTGCCAGCAGTGTAGCGTCAAGGCCGGGCCTCGATTAACCCGAAATCCGGGACCCAAGAACCGGGACCCGATTCCGCCGCCGCCCGGCTTGGCCGGCTATGTCAAAGAACAAATTTCAAAACCCTTGTCGCGCCGAAGCTCAGCGTAGGCGGGCTTGTCGCGCCGAAGCCCGGCGTAGGCGGACGTGGCGCGTCCCGCATGCGGGGCGGCGCCTCGACAGACAGAGAATAAGCCATATTGTTTACATTGTCAATAATTTTGCATCCAGTGTTTACATCTGATCGGCCGCCGCTCCAGCATCCGCGCCGGCTCTCGGCATAAGCAACCCCCTCCACCGAGATGAAGATGAGCTTGCCAATTGGCAGATGTTTCCCCCGGTCGAGGTAGCGGTCGAATGAAGTCATAGGTCGTCAGGGATCCAACCGGGTTCCAGAAAGACGGCTCAAAAGTTCTTGAAATCGCCTTCCAGCGGGATTTCACTCTTGCGCTTTCCTGCCGTCCCCGTCGCCGCGTGGGCATGGCCATGGCCATTCCCGTTACCGTGGGCGGGCTGTTTTGCCCTGGGCATGACTGCGCGAAATTCTTTTGCGCGCACGGCCTGGGGCGCCGGGCTGCGGGTGGTCGTTCGCGTTTGCCCGCCCACCAGTTGGAGCAGTTCGTTCACGGAGTGCTTCATGGTTTCCGCCTGGGCGTTCAGTTCTTCCGCGGCCGCCGCGCTTTCCTCCGCCGTGGCGGCGTTGGATTGCGTCACCTTGTCCATCTGGCCGACGGCGGTGTTGATCTGGGTGATGCCCTCGGTTTGTTCGCGCGAAGCGCCGGCCACTTCGGCAATCAATTCATCCACCTGCCGCACTTTGGAAACGATTTCGTTCAGGGCCGACGCCACCTTGTTGCTGATCTCCACCCCCTGGCCCGTTTTGACGATGGCCCCTTCAATCTTGGCGGCCGTTTCCTTCGCCGCCTGCGCGCTGCGTTGGGCGAGGTTCCGGACTTCATCCGCCACCACCGCAAAACCCATGCCGGCCTCGCCGGCGCGGGCTGCTTCCACCGCCGCGTTCAACGCGAGGATGTTGGTCTGAAAGGCGATCTCATCGATGGTCTTGATGATCTTGGCGATGTCGTCGCTGGAAACCTTGATGGCGTGCATGGCGGCGTTCATGGCCGCCATGTCGCCCACGCCCTTGTCGGCGGCGGCGCGGGCTTCCTTGGCGAGGTCGTTGGCTTTCCGGGCGTTCTCGGAATTGCGCTTGGTCATCGAGGACATTTCTTCCAGCGAAGAACTGGTTTCCTCCAGCGACGCCGCTTGGTCGTTGGCCCCCATGGCCAGCGTCTGGCTGGCGGAGGATACCTGGCCGGAAGCGGAGGATACCTGCGCGGAACCATCGCCGAGCGCAGTGCTGACAGCACCCAAAATGCGGGTGACTCCCCGGACGATGAAGAAGGCTGTTCCCATCCCGGCAAGGAGGGTCAGGCCTAATCCGATCAAAATGCCGGCCTTGGAACCGAGCACTGTGGATTGAATGCCTTTTGATGCATTATCCGTATCTGCTTTGACCGCAGCCATCATAGCATTCAGGGCCGCAACATACTGGGCATGGGCCGGGTCGAATTGGGCCCGGGCCAGGTCATAAGCCTGGACGTTATTGGTGCCTTGCCGGCTCAATTCAAGCACCAGTTCGCGCACCCGGTTGTTCTCGGTACGCGCGGTTGTCATCTTATCCAGCAAGGCGCGCTCATCCGGGGCGGTGATGAGCTTGTCCAGTTTCTCGTAAAGTTGGGTGTTCTCCACCGAGCCGGCATTCATCTCCGCTTCCAATCGCGCCATGTCCGCCTTGTCACTGCTGCCGATGTGCTGGTAAATGATTTGAACCTGGTCGTTGGCATTCTTCCGGATCTGAACAACCTTTTCAGTGATGGGAATCGAGCGATTGACGATCTGGTCGGACTGGTCATTGATGACCAGCAACCGGGTGAAGGCAAAAGTTCCCAGACCGGCGGTGATGATGATTATGCCGGCAAAGCCGAGCGTGATGCGTTTTCCAATGGTCCAATTGTTCATAAAATTTTCGATTTTTGTTCGGTTAAAGGTTTATGGCAGGGGGATGTTGATGGACTTCAAGGTGTCGGCCCCGATCACGCCGTCAATGTCCAGCAGCGCCTTCACCTGGTCTTTGACCTTGGCGATGCCGATGATGTAAGCGGCGCAAATCTGCCCGCCGAAATTCGGCGTCTCCTCAATTTCCGCGGCGGCGATGTTGATGACTTCCTCCACGCCATCCACCACCAGCCCCATCTGGGTGGATTTGCCGTCCGGCAACTTCACCTGGGCCACGACGATGCAGGTCTGGTCGTTGCCGTCCACGACGGGAAAATCAAAACGCATCCGCAAATCCATCACCGGGATGATTTTGCCGCGCAGGTTGATGACGCCACGCACATACTTGGGCATCTGTGGCACGGGCGTGATGGCGGCGTGCCGGATGATTTCGCGCACCTTCAGTACGTCAATGCCATAGGACTCGGTGTGCAGGGTGAAAGTGAGATATTTGCCGGCCAGGGTCTGGCTTGCGGCCTTGGTTTCGAACGGGGCTTGGGTCATAACTTGTGCATTTTTATTGTCGGTGTCGTTTGGCATTTAGACACATGACCCATCGGCGCAAACTGTTGAGCCTTGAATAAAAGTTGAAGGATATTAATGGTAAAAAAGCTGCATTTTTTGCTGCCCTTGGGTTGAACCGGCTCAAAACTTGTATTGCGCGGCAAATGGAAACCATCGGGCGGTCGAATTGGCGGTGACCCGCAGCGGCCGCCGCCGGGGGCTGCCGGTGCTGGGAAGATTTTCCTCCAGGTTGCGGCCCGGATCATAGGCATAAGTCAGATTGACGCCGAAATGCGGGGGAAAGCATGGCTCACGCCGGCCGGGACCGGGTATTCTCCGTCGTCGCGGAGGCCTCCCGCGGTTAACTTCATGGCCCGTATAACGGCAGGAATCGGGGAAGCCACCATACCGTTCTTGCCCAATTACTAACCATACTAACCATTTATTGTCCTTTGTTCGGTTGAAACATCGCGCCTCCGGGGTTTCCCAATGTTTTCGGTGGAGCGATGGTCTTGCCAAGCCATTCTGTCAGGCCTGAAAACGGCGTTTCCCCGTCCCCAATCATAAATGTCAGCATTCATACAAACCGTGGTTAAAACCCGTTTTCAAGTTTCAGGTCTAAAGTTTCGAGTTCATCCGCATCCACCTGTGAATTATGGCAAATCACAACAACTTCGGCACGGGTGAGGCGGGTAGCGCGCGTCACTCCGTGCGCGCCGTCGTGTGTCTGGCCAAGGGCGGCCCGCACGGAGTGACGCGCCCTGCCTTTAGCCTCTCTGAACACGAATGCGTCAATGTCATTGTGAAATGCCATAAGCCAACAACCCGCTTTCCCCCCGGTAGGGTTACACCCCATGGCATTATGCCCGGTCAACTGTCAGCCTGACTCCAGTGTTAAAAACAACCAACGAAAGTATTAAAATGAAATCCATGTTCCCCATCACGCTCGCGACCATCGCCGGCGCGATCTTAATCAGCAGTTCCCCGGTCCGCGCCGCCGATACGGACAGCCGCATCGAATCCGCCGCCAACAAGTCCTATGTCTTTAAAACCTATCTCAAGGATGATTCCATCAAGACTGAATCCAAGGACGGCGTCGTCACCTTGACCGGCACGGTCGCCGAGGAATCCCACAAAGCGCTCGCCGAAAACACCGTGGCCGGCCTGCCCGACGTGAAACGCGTCAACAATGAACTCGTCGTCAGCGGCGAACAGCCTCCGGAACATTCCGACGCCTGGATCACCGCCAAGGTGAAAACCGCGCTGTTGTTCCATCGCAACGTGAGCGCCACCGGCACCACGGTTTATACCAAAGACGGCGTCGTCACCATCCAGGGCGTGGCCGGCAGCATGGCGGAGAAGGAACTCACCACCGAATACGCCAAGGACGTTGACAATGTCAAAGAGGTCAAGAATGACATGACCATTGCCGCGAACCCGGCCACGGCCGACACCGCCGCCGGCGACAAGGTTGATGACGCGTCCATCACGGCGCAGGTCAAATCGTCCTTGTTCTCGCATCGTTCGACCAGCTCCTTGCACACCACCGTCACCACCACGGACGGCGTCGTCACCGTGAGCGGCATTGCCAAAAACGATGCGGAAAAGAGCCTCGTCACCAAGCTCGCCACCGACATCGTCGGCGTGACCAGCGTGGTCAATAACATGACCGTGCCCGCCGCCTTGAACTGAACTTGCAACTCGCCGGCGGGCGCCAAACCGCCCGTCGGCGAAACCAACCAGGCAAATCTTTTATGTTATACACGATCGCAGTGATCCTGATCATTTTGTGGGCGCTGGGCCTCGTGACCGGAACCTTGGGCGGCTTGATCCACATCCTCCTCGTCCTCGCGATCATCTCGATTTTGCTCCAGGTCATCTCCGGCAGAAGACCGGTCTAAACGAACCAAACCATTTTCCAATTAAACATGAACACCAAAACCATCGCTGCCGCCCTGCTGATCACCTTGGGCATTGTCGTGCTCGCCTATTCGGGCTTGAGCTTCACCACGCCGGGAAAAGACATCAACTTCCTGGGCATGCACATCGCGACCACTGACAACCATTTCATCCCGCCTGCTGCCGGCGCGCTCATGCTGGTCGGCGGCATCGTCCTGTTGCTGGTCAAACCCAAAAGCGTATGATGGACCAAACCAATACCACCGCCGTCGCCACCACCCCGGAAATGTTTCGTCCCTTGGAATGGGACGAACTGGCCAGGCGCGGCGACTATGTCAAAGATGGGAACAACGGCTTTGAACTGTGGGTCGGGCCGTCCGGCTTCCATGCCGGCTCGTTCAACAAGCAAATTTACCGCCGGAAGTCACCACCCCCGGTCGTGGAGAAACCGGCCGAATGAAAATCTTGAAGCAAATCGGCCTGACGATCGGGGAATGGATCAAGCAGATCTGCGCGCTGCCGGCAACGGTTGCGAAGGCTTTCGGACAGCACAAACAGCAGGCGGCCCGGGCCGAACTCGAGGCCGAGCGGCTTGATCGCATCCGCAACCCGGAGAAATATCGTGGAAAGTGACTCTCCCTTGACTGGAACGATGCAGGGGAAATTTTGGGAGCACAGCCGCCCCGGCTGTTGTTCGGCGCGCCCTCGCGCCGAACACGAGCGGCGGAAAGCGCTCCAAACGAGTCGGTGTTCGCGCGTGCAATCGTGAGTCGCCAGGGCGCGACCCACTGCGCCCGGGGCGGGCACGCTCCCTTTTCTCCTGAATCGTTCCGGTTTGACGGTAGGGTTTTACCCCATATCCGAATCCTTGCATTTGAGGAATACTGTTACAAACCGTCACCGCCGTACTGGTGGGGACATTCCGTCGCAGTTCAGAAAATGGAATCCGGCAACAAACATGAAACAAAAAGCAAACGGGTTTTCACAAAGCTATGCGGTCGCTTTGGAAAAACAGTTGAAACGCGGGCCGGGCGCCAGCCTGGAGCCGGCGTTGCAGTTGGGGCGCGAAGCCGTCGCCCTCAAGCTCGAGACGCTCGACCTGGCGCGCATCCACGAGCAGTCGCTGGTGGACATGGGCTTGTCCGGGGTGAACAATGCCTTCACCAAGCTCGCCGGAATTTTTTTCACCGAGGCCAATACGCTCATCGAGGAGACCCATGGCGCCGCCCGGGAGACCCGCGGTCAACTGGACCGGATGATGGCCGCGCTCGACGAACGCACGGAACAACTGGCCCTTTCCAAAGAGCAGTTGCAAAAAGGCGTCGCCCGGCGCAAGGTCATGCAGGATGATTTTGCCGAACGCGGCCGGCAGCATCAGAAATGCCTCGAGGAATCGCTCGAGTTGCAGGAGAACCTGCGGCGGCTCACCCATAAGGTGCTCGCGGCGCAGGAGGATGAGCGCAGGCAGATCGGTCGTGAACTGCAGGACGAGATCGCGCAGACTCTCCTGGGCATCAATGTCCGGCTGCTGTCCCTGAAACAGGAGGCGCGGGGCAACAGCAAGGGATTTAAAAAGGAGATCGCCAGCACCCAAAAGCTGGTGGCCCGTTCCGCGCAGGCGGTACGGCAGGTCGGGCGCAAGATCAGCCATTTATGAATCGTCAGCACGTCAAGTTGTCGCGTTCCTACCGGAAGGCGTTGAAGACGCATCTGCAGCAGGGACGGTCGGCGAGCCTCGAACTGGCGCGCGGGCTGGGCGGCCAGGCGCTGGCCGCCGGCTTTCAGACGCTGGATCTCGCCAAGCTGCACGAGCAGATCCTGGTCACCGAGGTGCTGCCGGGCTGCCGGACACGCCGCCGCGCCGCGCTCATCAAGGCCGCGGGAATTTTCTTTGCGATGGCCATCACGCCCATCGAGAAGACGCAGCGCAGCGTGCGTCAGGCCACCGGGCAGTTGAAGAAATTCATCGAGACGCTCAGCCGGCGCACCGTGGAACTGGCCGCCTCGAACCTGGAATTGAGCCTGGAGATCGCCCAGCGCAAGCTGGCGGAGGAGGCGTTGAAAAAAAGCGAGCATCATTATACCGAGCTGCTGTGGAAATCGGACCACCTGCGGGAACAGTTGCGCCGGTTGTCCCGCCAGATTCTTCTGGCACAGGAGGAGGAGCGCAAACGCATCAGCCGCGAGCTGCACGATGTCATCGCCCAGACGCTGACCGGCATCAACCTCCGGCTGGCGACCTTGAAGAAGGAGGCGGCCATCAGCACCAAGGGCCTGGACCGCAATATCGCCCGCACCCAGCGGCTCGTGGAAAAATCCGTGAAGATCGTCCATGAATTCGCCCGCGAACTCCGCCCCGCGGTGCTGGACGACCTCGGCCTCATCCCCGCCCTGCATTCGTTCGTGAAACTTTTTTCCAAACGCACCCGCATCCATGTTCATCTGAAGGCCTTCGCCGGCATCGAGCAGCTCGATAGCAACCGGCGTACGATCCTTTACCGCGTGGCGCAGGAGGCGCTCAACAATGTGTCCCGTCACGCCCACGCCAGCCACGTGGAGCTGACCATCCAGCAGCTCGCGGATGGCATCTCCATGAAGATCAAGGATGACGGCAAGTCCTTTCAGGTGGAAAAAGTATTGAATGGACGCGGTTACAAGCGTCTCGGCCTGCTCGGCATGCGCGAGCGGTTGATCATGGTCGGCGGCCGTTTTGAGATCGTGTCGAAACCCGGCAGCGGTACCACCATCGAGGCCTTTCTGCCCGCCGACGTATCCCCGAAACCTTCCCTGCCGGTCAAACCCTGATTATCTATGAAACGAATCACCGTCCTCCTGGCCGAAGATCACATGATCGTGCGCGAAGGGTTTCGCAAGATGTTGGAACTGGAAAACGATTTCACCATCGTCGGCGAGGCGCAGGATGGCCGCAAGGCCCTCGCCCTCGCCAAAAAATTCAAGCCCGACGTGGTCCTGATGGACATCGCCATGCCCTTGCTCAACGGCCTGGAAGCCGCGCGCCAGTTGCACAAGGAGATGCCCGCCGTCCGGATCCTCATGCTTTCCGCCCACAGCGATGACGCCTATGTCGAGAGCGCGAGCAATGCCGGAGCCGTGGGTTTTCTGCTCAAGCAAACCTCCGCGAACGAAGTTTGCCGCGCCATCCGCGAAGTCCACGCCGGCCGGACCTTTTTCAGCCACGCCATCACCAAACGCCTGAATAACCAGAAGACCACCTCCCGCGACGGGTTGAAGGGGAAAAAAGCCTCCACCCTGACTTCCCGCGAGGCGGAAGTGCTGCAACTCATCGCCGAAGGCAAGGCCAACAAGGAAACCGCCAGCGAACTCGGCATCGGCATCAAGACCGTCGAGAAACACCGCGAACACCTCATGGAAAAACTCGATATCCACGACACCGCCGGCCTCACCCGCTACGCCATCAGCGCCGGCGTCATCGAGAGCAGCGTCCAGTTGACCATCGTTTAATGATTCGCAGTTGGGCCGTTTCGTTGGTAGGGACGGCGCGCTGCGCCGTCCGCGCCCGTATAGCGGGCGCAACGAACGTGGTAAAATCCGCGTTTTGCCCATTCCTTCCGGCGGCTTTACCGCCGGGGACATCGCAGCGCGCTGTCCCTGCCAATCAAACTGACCGCTACCGAAAAACAGGCTGGTTTGATGTCTCTTAACTTCAAAAAAACCGGTGGGGCGAGCGTCCTCGCGAGCCGCTTAAGCCCAAGGCTCACGCCGGCTCGCGAGGACGCTCGCCCCACCAGTTTAAGACACCACCACTGCTTTCTCCCGATTGACTTTCCTCCCGTTCCACGGCTAACTCGGTGTCATTAATCTATTCGAATACATCCTGCTCGCCGCCAGCTCGCTCTTCGTGATCGTTGACCCGCTGGCCGTCGTGCCGGCGTTCCTCGCCATGACGCCGAACGACACGGCGGAACAGCGCATCCGCACCGCGCGGCTGGCCTGCTGCGTGGCCGCCGGCGTCCTGCTGTTTTTTTCCTTCGCAGGCCGGCTCATCTTCAAGGTCATGGGCATCACCATGCCGGCGTTTCAGATCGCCGCCAGCATCCTGCTCCTCATCGTGGCCCTGGACATGGTGCGCGCCCGGCGCTCCCGCGTTCAGGAAACCCGCGAGGAAACCACGGCCGGCACGGAAAAAACCGACATCGCCGTCACCCCGCTCGCCATTCCCATGCTCGCCGGCCCGGGCGCGATCTCCACGACGGTGCTCCTCCAGAATGAAGCGAAGAATATCCCGCAACATGTCGCGCTCTGCGGCTGCATCCTGCTGGTGTCGCTGGTCAGCTACCTGATTTTGCGGATTTCCGCCCGGGGCGCGCGCTGGTTGAGTCCCATCATCATGAACATCGCCATCCGCATCATGGGCCTGCTGCTCGCCTCGGTGGCCATCCAATTCATGCTCAACGCCATCAAATCTTTCCGGCTCGAATTGTTGACGAATACCTGACCGGTTCGGCGGCCTCGTTGCTTGCACGACTAGAGCGGTTTAAGATAAATTGTAGTCGTTGGTTTCCGATAGTTTTCTCCCTCACCCCGCCCTCTCCCTCTGGGAGAGGGAGAAACGCTCCCAGCTTCAGACGAAAACCAACGGCTGGATTGGAGAATGTCATGCTCAATAAAAGAAAGGCTATCATGGCTGTTCCCTCGCCCAGCGGGAGAGGGTTAGGGTGAGGGAGATCGTGCGGATACATCTTGTTTTAAAATGCTCTAAGAAATGGGTGAAACACCCCATGGTACAAAAACACACCCGTCTTTAGGATGGGTTCATGACAGCGACAGAAGACTTTCAAAACGCGGAGCCGGCCCCTGCGCCAGCCATAACCGAACCCAACCAACGCCAGCACATTCTCGTGGTGGATGATGACCCGGACATCCGCCGTCTGAATACCGAGTTATTGCGGCATTGCGGCTATCAGGTGGACGCCGCCGCAGACGGGGCCGCGGCCTGGGCAGCCATCCAGGAGACCAACTTTGACCTGATGGTCACGGATCATCAGATGCCCGGGATGACCGGGATTCAGTTGTTAAAGAAACTGCGCGCCGTCCGGGTGAGTCTGCCCGTGATTATGGTCACGGGCCATTATCCGCAACTCGAATTCGACCAGGACTCGCAGTTGCAGCTTGAGGCCTGCCTGCTCAAGCCCTACAGCTTTGATGACTTGCTGGCCGTGGTGAAAAACGTGCTGCTGGCCCATGCGGGCGATCAGTCGGAACAGGTGCCGCCGCCAAACTGGATGAAACAACCGCCGCCCAATAATCTACGCGGTGGAGATCGGTCGCCATGAACACCCGGCTTGAACGTTCTTCCCGCACGGCCGGAACCACCGGCTTCCGTCGGCAATCTCCGGGCTGCGCCCGGCGGCCCTTCCAATTTTCCCCGGGCCAAAAAAATCCCGCCACGCTCTGGCAGCAGGCGCGGGTCCGGGCCATTGGCTTCAGCCGCGCCGACCTCGAAAAGACGCACTGGAAAAAGGTATGGCATTCGATGCTCGAAGTTTGACGCCGCATGTGCTTTGTAGAAAAAACCGTCCGATTGCAAACCACATTGCGAGCCATCCTGAAATCGCACTGCGAATTCCTTCTCCCTCCCAAAGAGGGAGAAGGCCAGGATGAGGGAGCCTCGGTTTCGCCCGGATTCCAAATCAATTATTCAAGGTGGTTCTACATAGCGCGCCGCTCGCTGAAGCCCGTCCAGTGATTCCGGTAGGGTAATACCCCATGGAAAGAGACACTCCACCAAGCCACACTGCACTCATGAAAAATAAAAACGTGTTCCTCACGCTTCTTTCCCTCGCCGCCCTTGGCATCGGATGCGACAAGGATAAAAACGCGGGCCGGCAGATTGAGACGGTCAAGGCCGGTTCCAAATCCGCCTATGACTCGCTGGCCAAAAGTTTCGCCGACACCCGCCAGTGGGCCGGCGATAAAATCGCACCTTGAACCGGCTCGGAAAACCTTCAACCCAAAGAATTAAACTTTATGTCCCTTGTCTCCCTCGTGGTCACCTTGATCGTCGTCGGCGTGCTGCTCTGGCTGGTCAACACCTACATCCCGATGGACGGGAAGATCAAAAAAATTCTCAACGTCGTGGTCGTGATCTGCGTCGTCATCTGGCTATTGGTCGCCTTTGGCGTCATCAATCGCGCCGGCGATATCCGTGTCCCGACCGTCCATTGATTTACCCATGAAACACAATCACAACCATGACAACGCCCCCGGCCTGAAGCTGCAGCCGGTGCGTTTTGAATATACGAACCCGGCGGCCCGGGCCGTTAGTATCGCGGGAACCTTTAATCAGTGGCGGCCCGAGGCCAAGACGCTGCATTCCTCCGGCGTCGGCAACTGGTGGAAGCAAACCGAGCTCGCGCCCGGCACCTACGAATATTGTTTGATCGTGGACGGGCAATGGATGCCCGATCCGCTCGCGCGCGAATCCGTGGCCAACCCGTTCGGCGGAAGAAATTCCATCTTGAAAGTCGCCGCTTCACCCGCCGCCGCCCAGCTTGCCGATGCGGAAAATCTGCCGTTAAAAAAAGCCTCCAAATAAAAACATTTATGCATAAACCAACTGAAACCACCCACAACGATGCCGGAACCCTGGCGGCGGATGCCCGCGACCTGCTCGCCGCCACCGCGGATGTCGCCGGCGAAAAAGTCGGCGAAGCCCGCAAACGTCTTTCCGCCGCGCTGGACAATGCCCGGCAGATCGCCGGCAGTGTCCGCGACCAGGCTGTTGCCGGCGCGAAGGCCGCCGACAAAACCGTGCGTGAAAATCCTTATCAAGCCATTGTCATCGGTGTGGGCGTCGGCGCGCTCGTCGGTTATCTGCTCGGTCGGCGTTGTTCCCGCGACTGAACAGGTTATGGAAACTTCCACCGCCAGTTTGCACCAGCTTGCCACGACCTCGAAACAGTTCGTGCGCCGGCTGGCCATCATCGGTGAAAACCGGCTTGAACTGCTGGCGGTGGAAGTACAGGAGGAGCGTGGGCGCATGCTCCACGCCATATTGCTGGCGCTCGGCGTGGCGGCCTTTGGCCTCCTTGCCGGCATCACCCTCACGGCGGCGCTCGCGCTGTTGTTCTGGACCTGGTCGCCGCTGGGCGTGCTTGGCCTCTTGACGGTTCTTTACGCCGCCGCCGGATTTTTTCTTTACCGGCGGCTCAACGGATTGCTGCGGGACTGGCAGTCGTTTTCCGCCTCGCTGGATCAGCTGCGCAAGGACCGTGTGTGTCTGGATGAACTGCTCCCATGAACCAGCTCGACTCGCGAAAAAAACTTTTGATCGTGGAGAGCGAACTCAATCGCGCGCATCTCGTTCGGGACTGGCAAGACATGACGGACGATGTCCACGCGCTGGCCGGACAGGCAAACACCCTCTGCTCCCTGGCGTCCGCGGCGACAAATTTGGTTTCCGGCTGGTTATCATTCCGGCGGAAAACCTCCTCCGCGCCCGCCGCTGAAAAAACTTCGTGGTTGCAAAATATATTGAAAGGTGCGCAACTGGCCGGCTCGCTTTGGTCGGAATTACGATCACCAAAAAAATAATCCATGCCCCCGCCGTTGACCATCCGCAAGGTCGCATTTCTTGGCGATTACCTGCCGCGTAAATGCGGCATCGCCACGTTCACCACCGATTTGCGCTGCGCCGTCGCGAAGGAGTTTCCCGCCCTGCAATGCCTCGTCGTGCCCGTCAACGACCTTGCCGACGGTTACGATTATCCGGCGGAGGTGCGTTTTGAGATCGCCGAGCAGGACCTGACCTCCTACCTGCGCGCGGCGGATTTCCTGAACATCACCGATGTGGATGTCGTGTGCGTGGAGCATGAGTTCGGGATTTTCGGCGGCCCGGCGGGCAGCCACGTGCTGGCGCTGTTGCGCGAGTTGAACATGCCCATCGTCACCACGCTGCACACGATCCTGCGCGAGCCGAACGAGGAACAACGCCGCGTGATGCGCGAACTCATCCGGCTCTCCACCCGGCTCGTGGTGATGAGCGAACGCGGCCTGGATTTCCTCCGCGAGATCTATCACGCGCCGGAAGCCAAGATCGACCTCATCCCGCACGGCATCCCCGACATGCCGTTCGCCGACCCGAATTATTTCAAGGATGAATTCACCGTGGCCGGCCGGCAGGTGGTGCTTACGTTCGGCCTGCTCTCGCCGAACAAGGGGATCGAATACGCGCTGCGCGCCTTGCCGGAGATCATCAAGGCATTTCCAGACGTCGTCTACATCGTGCTTGGCCAGACGCACCCGAATCTGCTGCGCCATGAGGGCGAGGCATATCGCTTGAGCCTGGAGCGGCTCGCCAAGGATTTGGGCGTGCAAAAGCACGTCGTGTTCTTCAACCGCTTCGTCGAGCTGGAGGAATTGATGCGCTTTATCGGCGCGGCGGATATTTATCTCACGCCGTATCTCACGGAATCGCAGATCACCTCCGGCACGCTGGCCTACGCCTTCGGCAACGGCAACGCCGTCGTCTCCACGCCCTACTGGCACGCGGCGGAATTACTCACGGCGGAACGCGGCAAGCTCGTGCCGTTCCGGGATGCGCCCGCCATCGCCACCGCGGTGATCGAACTGCTGCAGGACGAAACGTTGCGCCATTCGATGCGTAAGAACGCCTACAAGCTCGGCCGCGACATGATCTGGAGCCGCGTCGCGCAACTTTACGCGAATTCTTTTGAACAGGCGCGGCGCGACCATAGTTTTGTCGGACGAAAATCTTCGCCGATCAAGACGCTCGATGAATCGCCCGGCCAGCTGCCGGAGTTGAAGCTGGATCATCTCTTCCGCATGAGCGACTCGACGGGAATTTTTCAACATGCGAGTTTCACCGTACCGAATTTTTCCCAGGGCTACTGCACCGATGACAATGCCCGCGCGCTGGTGCTGACCGTCATGCTGAAAAAATTGGGCCACGACTCACCGCGGCTCTGCGCACACGGCGCGACCTACGCGGCGTTCCTCAATCACGCCTTCGACGCGAAACGCGGACGCTTCCGCAATTTCATGGGTTTCGACCGGCGCTGGCTGGAGGACGTCGGCTCGGAAGATTGCCAGGGGCACGCGCTGTGGGCGCTGGGATTGTGCGTGGCGCAGGCGGGACAGGGAAGTTATCAGATGCTCGCCGCGCAGCTCTTTGAACTCGCGCTGCCCGTGGCCGCCGAATTTTCCTCGCCACGCGCCTGGGCGTTCACGCTCATCGGCATCGATGAATACCTGCGGCGTTTCGGCGGCGACCGCCGCGCGAGCCAGATCCGCGAATCGCTCACCGCCAAGCTCACGCAGCGCTACGCCGATGCCGCCACGGACGAATGGGACTGGTTTGAAGAAGTAGTTTCGTATGCGAACGCCAAGTTGCCGCACGCAATGATTCTCAACGGCCGCTGCCTGGGCAACCCCGTGATACTGGAACTCGGACTGAAAACTTTGCGCTGGCTGGTGAAAATCCAGACCTCGGACGCCGGCTCGTTTCGTCCGGTTGGCTCAAACGGATTTTTCCCGCGCGGCGGCGAGCGCGCGATGTTTGACCAGCAACCCATCGAGGCGCAGGCCACAATTTCCGCGTGCATCGAGGCGTATCAGGCCACGGGCGACATGTCCTGGGTGGCGGAAGCGCGCCGGGCGTTCGAATGGTTCCTCGGCCGCAACGACCTCGGCCTCGCGCTTTACGATCCCGGCACCGGCGGTTGCCGCGACGGCCTGCACATGGACCGGTTGAGCCAGAACCAGGGCGCGGAATCCACGCTGGCCTTTTTGCTGTCGCTCGCGGAGATGCAGGCGCTGCAAAACACCCTGACCAGTTTCAAGGAGCCGGTCGGTGAATAGTTTGATTCGTGTTTCAAGGGTTCGCGCCTCCGCAAGGTTTTCCGTCCAGCATGGAATTAAGCGGCGGAATCAATGCTCGCTTTCCCGTTCGTGCCGACGAGACTCTAGCTATTGAATACCACCACCCTCCACGCCCAACGCATCGGGCCGACGCTCAAGCCGGATCCCTCGCGCGTCCTGTTGCGTGCGTTTCGACCCAGCAGCGACGACATCGCACGGCGGATCGTGGCGCGGGTCATGGCCCTGCCCGAGGAGACCGCCGCCGATCTGCTGGGCCGGGTGATGGACAAGTTTACGAACCGGCATTGCCGGGTTGAGGAATTTTTCCAGAATCGTTTTAAGCAGGTGGATATTTATCTGGATCCTGGCGCACAACCTTCGCCACCGCGCCAGCAACTCATCGGCGCGCATTTCACGACCGAGTAT
>Ga0210388_10000592_pt1 | contig 29246 bp, 28 predicted proteins | sample IncBWC19OmetaG_FD_155485 | JGI IMG/M metagenome (GOLD analysis project Ga0210388, IMG submission 155485) | Forest soil microbial communities from Barre Woods Harvard Forest LTER site, Petersham, Massachusetts, United States - Inc-BW-C-19-O ...
CTAATGGAGCTACGACACAGAACTCCACGGCGTCAGCAGTCCAGATGTCTGCCGTAGGTCTTGTAGGATCTACCGGAGCAGGCCCAGGGTTGTGTGGTACTCTTAGGATATACAATCCTACAGCTACCTCAGGAGTAAAGGTAGTCACAGGTCAGACTATAGGTCTGTATCCTACTACTTCAGTACCTATCGGATGTAACGTCTCCGGGTGGTACTCAGGAGTTACTACGGCGTTAAACGGTTTCTCAATCAGCTTTTCAGGTGCGACAGTCAGCTCAGGTACTGTTGAAGTATTCGGGATAACATAATGCGACAGAACTACAACTACGCTTTACAGCAAGTCCTTAAGTCAGAAGGAGGTTATACCAATGACCCTAAAGACCCAGGAGGTCCGACTAATTTTGGTATTACTATTGCTGACTATAGGATGTACGTTAATAAGAACGCTACTGCCGAAGATGTAAAGAATATGCATCTGGCAGACGCCCAGGCCATCTACAGGAGTAAGTACTGGAATGCTCTTAACTGTGATTCTCTCCCCTCGGGAGTGGACTATTGCGTATTTGATTATGGTGTCAATAGTGGGATTGGCCGTGCTCGCAAGGTATGGAATCAAGTAAAGACTGACGACTCGGTAGCCACGATTAACGCCATTTGTGACGAAAGACTTAGGTTCTTGAAATCCCTCAGTACTTGGTCTCATTTCGGTGCTGGATGGGGTTCTAGAGTCGCTACGGTGCGCTCTGGTTCGTTAAAACTTGCAGGAGGTACCAAAGTACCTTCCGTACAAACAAACGCACCCACGCCCTCCCTAGATGATATAAACGACAAAGTAAACACAGGTACTTCTATCTTTACTACGATTAAAACATTCTTCAAAGATAACTTCAAGACTAACATACCTTTAGCCTTTGGGTCTGCTTCGGCATTCTTCACTAAAGACTGGCCGTTCATTCTCGGTGCTGCCGTCTTAGTGGCAGGCATTATATGGCTTGGGTTCTATCTATACGAAAGGAAAACTTCCTAATGGCTACTCACACAGCCGCTCAGTTGGCACAGTATTGTGTCGACCACCACTACACTCTTCAAACACAAGGAACACACATGACTTCTTGGATTAATTGGACTATCGCAGGCGACGTCGGTATCTTCGCCGCAGGCTGGGTTCTAGGTCGCTGGGGCTGGGACGTAGTAGTCTCTTGGATTAAGGCGGCAGCCACTAAGATCTCCGGCGCAACGTCTACCGCTGTTACCGAAGTGAAGGCTGTTGTTTAGTCTCATCTCCCTACTCTTCAGTGGTGTAAGTAAGTTACTCTCTAGCTTCTTAGGATACAAGACTGCTGTAGATAACGACGAGACTACTATTGCTGCAGCCAGGATAGAAGGCTTCTCTACAGTAGAAAGTAAGTGGTGGTTCGTAGCAGCCCTGATGGATCTGTTCGCCATACCTTACGCAATTTACATATGGAAGGCTGTAGCGTGGGACAAAGTAATAGCACCACATTTGTCTTGGTGTCACCACGCGTGTGCAACTACAGATCCTATTAGTGGCTATCTAATGACTGTCTTCGGTATTATAGTAACAGGCTTGTTCATGTACGGAATAATTAAATGAAGATGACTTTACTACAGATGGTTCAGTCCATCTTAAGCTCTATGGGTTCAGACGAGGTAAACTCGATATCTGACACCACCGAGTCTCTTCAGGTTGCTGACATAGTCAAACAAACCTACATGAACATGCTAGGCAGGTATGACCTGCCTCAGCATAACCAACTGTTTCAACTACAGGCGTCAGACAGCGTGACTTCTCCCGTCCTAATGACATTCCCTCAGGGTGTGACTCGTATCGAATGGTTGAAGTATCTAGACACTAACCCTGCGGATAACGCAGAGACTCAGGTAGATCAATACGGAGCTTACTCACCTCACGACACCAACACTGACCTTGTATCTAACGCTAACGGCTGGTCTACTACTTCTCTTTCTTCTAACACGGTAGCTACAGGGACATTGACATTCACTGTCGGCTCAGGACTTAACATCAACGTCAACGATACTGCGTATATTACCGTCGTAGGTAACTACAACATCTTGATGACTGGTAATGTCCTTAGTTATTCAGGAACTACTTTGGTGATTAACGTCACTAACGCCGTCGGTTCAGGCACATACGCTAATTGGGTGATCTCACAGTCAGGATCATTCACCGGTCCTATCTACAAGGAGGTTCACATCATCCCGGTAGAAGACTTCGTAGTGATGACTAACTCGATAGGACCTGATTTCTCAGGTAACGTAGGACAGTTTAACTTCGCTACGACAGAGAATGCCACTGGACTTCCTATGTCGTTTAGCTTCTATTACTACACCGACAGACAACCTCAATACTGTTGTGTCATAGGCAACCAGTATCTGATATTTGACTCTTATGATAACTCTCAAGACTCAACTTTGCAGTCTTCAAAGACTATGGCATGGGGTTGGGTATATCCTCCTCTGGTTATGCAGGACAACGTATATCCACCCATAGAGGATCAAACATTCCCGCTCTTCTTCAATGACGCCAAGGCTCTTGCGTTTGCCGAGCTTAAGCAGACACCTAACCAACGGGCTGAGGAAGAAGTAGGACGACAAGTCGTAAGCCTACAGAAATGGAAGGCTATCGCTAACAAACCCGGATACTTCAACGAACTGCCTAACTTCGGTCGTCGTTGGTCCGGTCGATACGGAGGTAACTACTGGTGAGCGGTCGACCAACCAATCTCATAAAGAATCATTCTAAAGACAGGACGTTAGTCCTTAAACCAATAGAAGGAGCAGACGTACTTAATTCCAAAGGAATGGTAGACAAGAACCTGTTTACAGGTAAGAATGAACTACACGCCCTGATGGATGAAGAATACGGACACTGGTCTGTTCAATACAAAGATGGCATCATACCGCCTGCCTTTAAACAGAAGTGGACATCCTTCGCTAAACTACACAAGTTTGTCTCCGAGTATTACAGACTCAGGAACATACAGATAACGGATATCATAGACAACTAATGGTTGCTTCTGCCTCTTTAATGAACTCATTTATCGGGGGACTTAAGACCGAATTCACCGGGCTTAACTTCCCCGAAAATGCATGTACTGACACCGAGAATGTTGTCTTTTCTATTATTGGGGAAGCTGTTCGTCGTGAAGGTATTGACCTTGAAGTTAATGCCGTTAAGTCGGCTGTGATGCAATCCAGCGTTGCTTTTAACACATACAAATGGACTAACGTAGGTGGAGACGGTCTTACTCAAGTTCTAGTCGTTCAGATCGGCAACACGTTATACTTCTTTACGTCTAGTGCTGCTACGGAATCTAGTCCGTTATCCGCACAGCTCTTGGCTTCTACAGTCACGGTGTCTACCTACCAAGCCTCTGGTAACACAGCTACGGTAAATCAGACTGAGTGTCAGTTCACAGACGGCAATGGTTATCTGTTTGTCTTTCATCCTGACTGTGATCCCTTCTACTGCACGTACAACGCAGGGACTATAACGGCTAACTTAATCACACTTCAGATCAGAGATTTTGCTGGCATATACGAACCTGGAGTTCCTATTAACTTCAGGCCTGCCACACTGACTCCTGAACATAACTATAACTTAACTAACCAAGGATGGATCACAGGATCTCCGTGGGTGGCTCAGGTATCTACCAGCGGCATCTTCCAAATGACTGTGTCTTCCCAAGCATTTCCCACAGCTAGCGGCATTACAGGTGTGTCTAACGGCCAGCCAGTAAACGTCGTAGTCATACCTTGGGAGTTATCTCCTATATCTCCCGCCGCAGGCGGTACTGTAACGGCTTACACAAACTCAACGATGACCGTTAGTATCACTTATGTTAATACACCTTCCAATCAGAGATACGAAGTAACATCTACAGACCAAGGACAAGGGCCCCCTATAAGCTGCTCTCAAATTTATCTATTTCCGGCAGACTCTGGGTATATATCAGAATGGCTGTCTGCAGAAGGTAACTATCCCAGTAACGCAGACATCTGGTATGAGTACAAAGACGACACCGGTGAGTTTAATCCCGCAACCACCGAACCAAACATTTCTATCGGCAGTGGTCAAGCTCCGCAAGGACATTACATACTAAACCCGTTCAACCAGAACAGAGGCCTTGTGTCAGGCATATCTGGTCTTACTGCCGTGACTACAAGTACACGTCCTAAGTGTGGTACGTGGTTCCAAGGCAGGGTGTGGTACTCAGGCGTAGACGCATCACAGCAGGCTACCGGTGACGCAATATATAACACCTGGACTGAGAACATCTATTTCTCCCAGATCGTACAGACTCCTCAAGACTTCGGCTCATGTTACCAAGTCAACGACCCTACCGACGAGACTCTGAACGAAGAACTCCCTACTGACGGCGGTGTCATTGTCATCCAAGGCTCAGGCTCAATCTATAACCTATTCTCAATCCAGAACGGCGTCTTAGTCTTCGCGGCTAACGGCATCTGGATCATACGTGGTAACCAAGGACTAGGATTCACGGCTAACGACTACTCTATAAACAAGATCTCCGCAGTCCAGAGTATATCCTGCACGTCTCTGGTAAGCGTCAACGGTCTGCCTATGTTCTGGAACGAAGAAGGCATCTACTCGGTTACTCCAAGCAAGGGGGAGTCTCCCTATGGCTTTGGCGGCATGCAGGTAGAACCTCTGACTGTCGGAACTATTCTGACTTACTACAACCAAATACCCAGAGATTCTAAGAGATTCGTCCGTGGAGACTACAACCCTCTGACTTATATAGTCCAGTGGGCCTTCAGGTCTACCCAAGAGGCTGGTATCTCTAACCGTTATCAGTTCGACACGATACTTAATCTTAACATCTATAACAAAGCCTTCTACCCTTATACTATAGCTTCAGACAACGTCTGGTATGTGTCTGACGTGATATACATGTCTTATCCTTCAGGAGTATTAGATGCCACATTTAAATACTTTGCTACTGACGGTACTAATGTGTCCTTCGCTGAGGAACTGGACTCTACTAACTGGGTAGACTGGTTCTCGGTAGATGACGTAGGGGTGAACTACGTCAGTTACTTCGTGACTGGGTATAACCTACACGGCAAAGGTCTTAAGAAGTGGAACTCTAACTACATCCAGATGTTCTGTAACAACGACGTACCTTACGCGTATACAATCCAAGGCATCTGGGACTACGCTAACTCTGGCAACTCTGGCAGATATTCTACCATCCAAACAGTGACTAACTTTAATCCTAACTTCAACAGGACATACCGTAGACATAAACTACGAGGACAGGGAATGTCTTTGCAGATTGCTGTCTCGTCGGTACAAGGACAACCATTCAGCTTTGATGGTTGGTCTATGTTCGAAGATATACGACAGGGGCCGTAATGGATCCGGATGATATTTCAGGCGGTAAAGACGCCTCTAGTGCTGGCGGAGCAGGCGGTGGCCTTGGAGGCTGGACAGCCGGGATAGGTCTCGGTGGTCTTGCTCTGTCTGCGATAGGTCAAGCTCAACAGTCTAAAGCCCAAGGGGAGGTCTATCAGGCTGACATAAATACAGCTAACCTAGAGATGCAGGTTAATGCCCAACGTCAGCAACAGATGCAGTTAAACTTCCAACGTCAGTCCATAGAGAACCTCCGTAACGTCCAGAAGACTCAAGCACAAGGCATGGCTGCAGCAGTAGCCGGCGGTGCTCAGTTTGGTTCTGGTGCTAAAGGTGGACAAGCTCAGGCTGCTGCCCAAGGCGCATGGACCATGGAGAGTCTCTCACAGAACCTCCAGATTGGTCAGCAGATGTTCTCCCTGGATAACCAGATTGATCAACAGAAGATTGCTAAAGCTCAGGCTGAAAGCTCGGCTAACAAAGCTTCTGGCATAGCTGCACTAGGTGGGGACATAACTAAAGGTGCAGGCAATATAGCTCAACTGCTCTCTCTGGCTCCTATGTTGTTAGCGTAATGGTAGACACAGTAAACATAGGTCAAGCTCCTGAGGATACTCAGACTGTCTCGATAGGTCCTTCAACTCCACCTGTTGATGTCGATACCGCACGTCTGCGTGCCGAGAAGGCTCAGTTTGGTCTAGGCTCTTACATGCCTAACATGAATAAAGATTCTTGGTATTCAGGCATCCTGTCAGGACAAGAACCTGAGATGCGTCAGTCTGCCGCCGCAGCAGTAAAGCTTCAAGATACTAACAACAGGCTGGCTACCTTAGGTCAGACGGGACAACTGCCACCTCCTAAGAACGCCGATCCGCAATCTATTATCGAACAAGAGTTTGCTAATAAGTTCATGTCTCCTATGAAAGACATGAGCAATGAGTTTTATGGAACGTCTTTATACGGTCAGGCTAACATCCAGAATGCTGCCGCTGTCGATCAAGTGTCGGCAGACGCAGCTCACGCAAGTACGATGTGGGATGTAGCTAAGACATGGGGTACTGCGTACGCTCAGTCTTTCCAAGGTGCTTCGCAAGATATAGCTAGTCAGATACTGCATCCGACTCCGTACGCTACAGCGCCTTTCTCGATAGCTAACGACATAGTTTCAGCCATACTTGGTGCGCCTATAGAAGCTACAGGGGAGACGATAGAGAAGTATTTTCCGTCTCTCAAGAAAGCTCAGGAACAAGGACAAATTTTACCTCTCGAATCTGTAGCTAACGTGATTGGTACTGGTTTGTTTATCATGGGGTTTGGTACGAAGGCTACCGGAAAGTACGTCACGACTGCGGACTCAACCACTCTTCCTGAAATGAAGATGGAGACTCAGTCTAAGCTCGACAAGATACGTGCCGTCGCTAACGACACCAGGGCTGACCCAGCTACTCGTGCTGTAGCCCAAAGCATTCTAGACAGGATGGAAGGCAGACCTACAGGTCCAGTTCAACAGGCTGCTGACGAGGCTGTCAAGGCGTCTACTACTGTAGACAACACTAGGCCTGCAGAAGCAGTCCAGGCATCTACTCATGGTGATTTAGAGAAAGCGGCAGAAGTACAGACTGCTGCTAACATCGACGCAGGTACTAATCCGCTGTCTGAACAGCAAAGAGATCTTCAGTCTCTGACTTCTAACTATCGGATAGACATGGATCTTGTTAAGACAGATCCTACTATCGAGAGAGGAAGTTTCTACGGTCAGGATCTGACCAACCGTATTCAAGACGCTAACGACTCGTCTGTCGCAGGCTTTACCGAGAAGATTGCTACAGTCCAGAAAGTTAATCGCACACCTTACGCTATTGCTCAGTCGGACGTCGTGCGTGAAGAGATGGATCGTATCCGCGGTAACTACCGTGGATGGGGCAACGCCATCCTAAACATTGAGTTTGATCCAGTAGCTGACTACAACAACGTCACAGGTACGTATACGACTAGAAGTTATGCCGGTACTTACGACGGTACGTTATTCAAAGATAAAGAGACTGCAGAACTACAAGCTCCGTTGATGGGGGTACATCTTAAGACTGATCCTAACGACGTAGGAGCCATAGTCGTAAACAAAGGCTCTGGCTGGGCTATTCAGCTCAGGACTCCATTTGTTGAGAACTCAGAGGCTCTCTTAGGTAATTCAGAGACAGGACTAGCGTCAACGAAGGATACCCGTACTCCACGTAGTTGGCTGGACTCTTTGGCCAAAGGATGGGTGTCGTCTCCTGGCATGTCTATGTCTAAGACTGAGATGCAGAACCGTATCGTTACGGCTATGACCCCGTCAGAAATAAAAGAGACAGCTCTAGGTGACTGGAAGATCATCAACGACATCGACAAAGACAACTGGGGTAAGTTCAACCAACTCCTAGAGTATGGACGTGATCTTTATGACAAAGACGGCAACAAAGGATACTTCTTCGAGTCTCCAGGTGAGATAGAAGACTGGCACACGCTGTTCTGGCCTAACGCCGGTATGTCTAACATATCAGACATGATTGAAGGTTATTTCGCGTATAAGCGTCTGTACAACATGGACCTTGCTTTACGTAACATCTCTGCCTACCAGTTCGCTGCCCGTTTAGGGACAGAACAACATCAGTTCTCGGTAAAAGACAGTAACAGCGGACAACCTATTAAGTCCGACTGGGTTAAGGCTATCCGAAGAAATACGTTACCCGCCGGTAATGATCCTGTTCTAATCCTAGGTGATACCAAAGGCGTCGACGACGACCTCGTGTCTGCCAAGAAACTAGGCACGACTAAACGTGGACAACAGATTAAGGAAGACATAGAGACAGGCAAAGCTTCTGTCTTTGAGATGTATGACACCTCGTTAGACGACCACGGGTTGTCTGACGTCTCGTACAAAGCCAGAAACAAGAAGGTTAGATACGTAATCAATTACGGCAAGTCAGAGACTAAGCCGTTAGACGTAGGACAGATGATCCCACGTAGAGGCGGTGGACACTTCGACTATAAGTTCCAAGGAGCAGCCGTCCAACCTAAGTTCAGATACGACTCCACGACAGATACGTGGATATACGACGGCGACAGAATTATAACGATGCACGACAACCCTGGTGAGGGTAAAGACTTTGCTTGGCGAATGAATACTGTTCGTAAGTATATGGTTGAAGGTATGCATGACGTAGGTCAGGCTACGGCTAAGTCTCTACTCCATATGGGACCAGACAGGTTTAACGCATGGTTCAAAGAGATGCGGACTCCGCAAGGTGGCCGTGTACCTCCTTATCTGGATTACGACAGTCCTATAGTTTATATCCACAGAGGTGAGGCGTCTATCAAGCATCCTGTGATTGCCAACCTTGTCGAAGACAGGTTTGGTAAGAAGTTTAGAGATGGCACTACGTCAGGCTCAGCCGCAGCTCAGTTCAAAGTTCAATACACAGGCGAACGTGATTCTGAAGATCTGTTCACGGCTCGTAACAAAGGTACGTGGAACAACCCGTTGTGGGAATACGAACCCACAAAGATGATTGATCCTTTGCCTGTCCTCGGTAGGGCTGTCAACCGAATATCTAACTCACAAGCTTCTGATCCTATGAAGATTGCCTCTATAACCCATTGGTTAAAGGAGGCGTATCCTCTTATGAAGCCTAGGACTCAGAAAGAAGTCTGGGCCGCTCCGTGGCGTATATTTAACAGTGCTGAGATAGACTGGAATAAGACTACAGAGAATCTGCCTGCTATCAGAGCTATGGAGGGTACACGCAGGAAGATCAAGTCTTTCTCAGGGGCATTCAATCCTGAAGAACGATTTATGTACTCTGTGACGTCTAAGCTTGCTGAGAGTCTGTATGAAGGCAAGGTAAGAGTCGGACACTTGTATGTAAATCCCAAAGCTTCTGTCGTAGCTTCTTGGATGCTGCCTGCCATGTCAGATCCGTGGACTATCGCAAGGTCTATCGCAGTCCACCCAATCCTAGGGTTGTTTAAGCTGTCTGCTCTTCCGATGCAGCTAACGACATTCACTAACGTCCTAGGTATAGCTGGTCCCAGACACGCAGGCGCTGGTTTCGTCGCTGCCTTGATGCATGAGTTCACCCGAGTTAACGCCCATCCTGAGTTTCTTAAACTCCTAGACACCTTCGCTCAAGCGTTTGGTTGGAAGCGTGGGGAACTTATGGAAGCTTACGAAGGTATCCACACCACAGGTTTCTGGAACGTCGCTGGCGAACACGGTCTCGTAGACACGAATAACTACAATCCTATTAAGTCTGTAGCCCAATCAATACTTAACGCCGGTATGAAACCGTTCCAAGAAGGAGCTCAATTCGTCAGATATGCCGCGTGGTATACTGCATGGCACGAGTACAGACGTGGAGGTGGAGGTCTGACTAACTTCGAAGGTACTCCTCTTGAATTCAAGAAGAATGCCAAAGGTGAGTACGAGTTAGATCAGTCTTCTGGTATGCCTATAAAGAACGAAGTAATCCGCAGAGAAGACATGGCTAAGATTCTCTACCGTGCTAGTATTCTAGACCACGGCATGAACAGGGCACACACCGCTGACTATCAGAAAGGTCCTGGTTCTATCCCGTTTAACTTCTGGGCTTATAAGCTCAGGTTGACAGAGTTCATGCTTGGTTTCGGTCGTAACAGACAACTTACTAACGCCGAGAAGCTCCGGTTATTCGGGGTTACTACGATGATGTTTGGACCTCTGTATGGACCTCTTGGCTTGTTGGGCGTAGGTCTAGACGAGTACATACGTCGAAGTATGTTGTCTGGTAACTGGGACATTAACATCCCGTTTACAAACATAAACATCGCCCATCCAGGACACACCAACAAGTTTATCACTGGAGACAACTGGTGGCTGTCTACATTCATCCACGGCCTGCCTGCCGGTATGTTAGCTTGGTATACGTCTAATCCTAAGTCTAAAGATCCAGCCAGACGTAGGGGTAATTGGTACGACTTCGACGAACACTTTGGTAATCCAGGTCTGTTAGAAGACATGGTTAGAGACCGTACGATTATGACTATGGTAGCCGGCGCTCCTGGGTCTAAGTTTGCAGAGGCGTTTGCTAAGGCAAGTCCTTTGGCTTACGACTTCTGGAACTGGGCTGCTAACGGTAACAAGGGGACTACCGTCAACGACCTTATAGAAGCAGCCAGAGTTATCAACGGTTTTAATTCTTTGTATGTGCCTCTGACTGCAGCAGGCACCCACACTGTGATGACGAAGAGCAATTCGTTGTTACAGACTAACGTTTCAACAAAGAATGCTTGGTTTATGTCTACGATGGGAGTCCAAGACCTTCAGACGATAGATGCGTTTGATCGTTCTAGAGTCATGCGCATCCAAGATGCAGCCAGAGACGATGCTGACAAACAGGCTACCAAAGAACTTCACTTTATGTTTGATGCTTTACGTAATCATGATCCGGATGCAGCCCAGGCTCATCAAGTCAAGGCGTATTCTTATCTAGCTGTCGTACAACATCCTGCTTTAGAAGACCCCAAGAAGATGGTGTCGTTCTACGAACGTGCAGTCCAGAGTTATACCCAATCCATACCGTCACAGATTAACAAGAAGTTCTTCTCGTTGACCAGATACCCAACAGGTGGATTGAGTGACATCCAGATCGTTGAGGATCACCTCAGGGCTGAACAACAGGGATTGATCGAACCTGACAAAGACACCGGAACAACAATTAAAGCCAAGAGACGCAGAAGGTAACCATGCCCGAAATCTTTAACCCAGACGTACCCAAAGAACAACCCGGTAATTACATCGGATGGTCTAGGCCTATCTCTAGCTTCCAAGGCAACCAATCTCAAGGGACTCTCCTTAAGGGCATAGGTTCTGACATAGACGAGGGGGCTGACGTACTTAACAAGTCCGCCAAGATGTATATCTCTGACGAGGAGAACCGTGGTATCTCTGCATTAAGAGATCAGCAGAAAGAGCGACTCACGACTGTCTACAACCAGTCGGTAGACAACCCTGACAGTCTCCTGCCAGACCAAGCAGGTGCACCTCCTGCGCACATTGCCAATCAAGTAGATCACAACCTGGATACACTGCATGCTGCTCGTATTTCAGGTAAATATTCTGACGCATACATCGACATGCAATACGACGACTTCTTAAAAGGCATGCGTGCTAAGTACCCAGGCTACCGCGAATACATAGACGAGTCCGCTGCAAGGTCTCTAGATAGAGGGTTACCAGCTAACAGAGAGATACGACAACTTACGTCAGACATCAACGCCAACATCCAGACGGCTAAACAAGATCGGGATAAGGCGTTAGACCTCCAGATAGCCAAGATAGCTGCCGGTGGAGACCCTGAGGGTGCAGCCGTATGGCAGTATAAACATCTTCTTACCGAACAAGAGAAGAATGACTTCGTGAGTCGTAAGGTAGGTGACCAGGCTAACATCGACCGCTACAAGAATGCCAGGGATGCTACAGACGATCCCGGAGCCAGGGCAGCCGCCGGTAAACAAGAAGCCAACCTAAGGCTAGACACAGCGGTGTCTAACTTCGTCCATACGTTCACTATGGGTCAAGGTGGTGCCACGCCCGAACAACTGGTGGCTGAGATAAGAGACACTAACACTTCAGACGAAGACAGAGCTAAAGCTAAGCTGACACTACAGACGTATATGCAAGCCTTCAAGGCTAAGCAGATGCGTGACTTCAGTCAGGTAGACCCTAAGACTAACAGGTCACTAGATCAAGACATAGGTGGTCGAGGTGGAGACCTTATAGACCAACACCTAGACACACTCAAGAACTTCACTAAGTGGGTAGACAACGGCCAGGGTGGTGCCGTGGCTGCAACCGTAGAACACGTCAAGGCTTCTAGTAACCCAACGTCAGCCCCACTGATGCCTAACTCTGCCGGCACTCACGCCAAGAATGTAGACGCTGTCGTCAGAGACAATCCCAACGGAGACGGTTTCTTAGTCGGTCTGTCTACTAATCGTATAGGTTCTAACAGCACTAGGGCTGCAGCCAACGCCAGACATATATCAGCCGCCGCAGGGACAGACTACTCTGGCAATCCTAACAACCCTCTGACAATCAACCACGTCTTAGACGAGTCTAAGGGTAAGTTCTCGCCTGACAAGGTAGGTAACTCAGAGGCTATGAACTACTTCAACAACGTCGTGTCGTGGTACAAAGACACGTTGTTCCAGAAAGACAACCCGGCTCTTCAGAGGAACATGGGTTACATGATGTACGGCCCAGGGAACGAAGACGTCATGAAACACTTCGACCCTGAGACGTCTGACAAGAAAGGTCAGGCTTCTGTCTTTAACATGTGGTTCTCTCCTTCGGTGGACAAAGAGATGTTCACCAACCTAGGCAAGCAAGACACCAACCTACTTAGTTCTTACGAGAACCTTAAGAAAGACTCTTTCGGTAAGTATGTCCTTCCTGGAGAGATCAAGAACATGGACGGAATGGCTAGCGTCAAAGACCTCAAGTGGTCTTATGACAACATCGGCCATAAGCTTACTCCTTACTACAACGGCGACACTCCACCCGAAGGGTTTTCTAACGTCGTGGCTGCGACTGCCCGTCTAAACATCGGTCTTGCTAGCATGGATTCGATGAATAAGTACACCAAGGAAGACACTAACGTCGAGATGTTCCAGTGGCTCAAGGACGCTAAGCTAGGCAACGGTCCTGCGTCGAAGGCAGTCCGTGACGCAGTCACCCAATCCTTCTCCGCAGAACAACAGAAGAAGCAAGACGCGGCAGACAAACTGAAGAAGATGCTCTTAGACCTAGAGAAGGGTAAGGGAACCGATGACGACGACAATTAAGGGCTTAGTTCCTATCTACAAGGGCTTATTGGCATGGCTATAGGCTTCTCCGACGGCACCTCCTACGAGGATATGCATGACTTTTACTTAGGTCAGCCTCACTCTGAGCAACAGGCTCCTGACCGTACTTCTAGTAATACCGAAGAAGGTCAAGACCCTCAGGAGTCATTCGAGCGTTCAGCCAGGAAGATCCGGGATAGTATCCCTGCTCCTAGAAGGCCCTCCAGTGACCCAGAGAAGCCCACTGGTGAGTTTAATATCGACAGAGCACATAATGTACCCCTGATAGCTTCTGCCCTCACTAAGGACGGTTCTACGCCGTATGGGATAGCTATCGACCACAGGGTAGACACGAATATGGAGTTCGAGGGTAAAACCCACGACATAACTCCGTTCCTGATCGCCCACGAGAATGCAGAGCTCCCGGTGATGGGAGACCTAACCAAAGGCGGTATGGATGCTAAATCAGCGTATGAACTGGCACATGACAAGGTTGCCAACCCGACAGAAGCTGCGGCTAGGTTTGCCTATGCGGCTAAGAATAATCTAGACCCCGACGAGTTCAACAAGGCTTATTATTCTCATATAGCCCAGCAGGCAGACATAGCCTCTCAACCGTCAGACAAGGATAGACATCCTGATGCGCATACTACTAGGTATGGGTTAGACCCAGGTACTAAAGTGGCTATGGATTTGCAAGATAATGATCCCAGACATAATAAGTCTCAGTTTGATATGCCAGGAGGGTTTGGCGGAGGCGGGGGTGGCTTCAGAATGACTAGAGCTATTAAGCCTGATGTTATGCCTGCTGCTAATGAGAATGATCCCAACTTTAATAAGGTTACAGAAGAGCAATTTGAACGTCTTAGAGATCGTTTGCTGGGACCTAAAGTTAGAGGAACTATTCCAAAAGAGGTTATGACATCACTCAGAGGTTTAGGACACTTAGGCTTTGATCGTCCTAGTGATGCTTTGAATGCAGTAAGAGATGATATTAAACGTGGAGTTGATCCAGAGAAGAATTGGGATATTCATCCAGAGGATGCTCTAATGTGGAAAAGAGTGATGGATTATATTAAAGAAAATCCTTAATAAGACCTTAAATATCATTTAGACATAAAAAAGCCCCCTAAGGCCGAAACCCTAGGGGGCTTTTAGTTTGTCGTGGGCGCCGTCGTCTACAGTCGTTTAAGATCTCCGGACAGCACGGTCGATCCCCATTTTTAGTTAATCCGAGTTTCTTTCGACTCGGTTCCTACTTGGTCTTCCGTTTGTTCGAAGACTTTGACTTGGCCTTCTTTCGGAGTGACCGGGCTGGAGGGGACGATTGGGTTAACCTCCGCCATAGATTGATTAATAGACTCATTCATTAAATTACCTTTCTTATACTTTTCTCGCAATTCATTTTGGAGATCTGTAAATGTTTCTGCTTGCATGTTTATTCTCCATACATAACTAATTGCTTTAGTTTTAAACTTGAATGGAGGAACTAAATATAGTGTAAGCTTTCTTTCTCCGTTATCCTTCTTATAGGGGTATTTACCTTTGGTGTAGTGGACTGAAATCGAAGGCCATTTAATTACAGGACCTATTCTAAATATATAAATTCCTTTATAACTTTGCCAACGTTTCTTTCTAAGTCTACGTTGTTTTAAATTCCACTCAACATTAAAAATCCAATGCTCAGGGAATCTAATTAAATAACCATTTCTTCGATCTAGATAAGGGGTTTTTCTACAAATACCTATGTGGGGGTTAAGACAACTAGAATACTTTCCTTTGGTAAGATGAATGGATAGACACCAACCGAACCAAATAGGAAGCTTCATAGAAACCTCCCTCAGTTATGAGCGTTTAGGTTGTATCCTACGATTCGTTGCACGATCAACAACCCTAACCTTGGTATTATCCAATAGTCCGGTCCGTCTGGCTCTGACATGATGCACCTCACGACCGTCGCCTTTAGATACAAGACCTTTGCGCTCCGCCTCACGACGGGCGGCAACACGCGCGTAGCGACGTTTACGTTGAATGGGCTTTTTATGATACGCATCATATTCAGACCCTTTCTTCCCAGACTTGTATATACGTTTAGCTCTAGCCATAGTTTACAGTTTCATTAACCTCCTCTGGTTTATTTCCTCTTAACCTAGCTGCAGCTTCCAAATACACAAACCATATACCAACATGGTTACCTAAGTCTGTATACGGTCCTCCTACAGACCAAATATGGTTCTCTATTCTGTCTGCAAGTTCAACATTAGTAAGCGAATCAATGGCAGAGGTATCAACTAAAGCTTTTTTCTTCAGATAAAGTTCACTATACCATTTATCCGTAGTTAATAGTGGCAGGCTCCTCTTCTCCTTCGATCCAAAACTGAATAGGGATGAGATTTTCTGTAAGAGTTCCGAAGGAGACATCTGCGATTACCTCATCTTTGCCACGACCGTAGCCACGCTCGTAGAGATACCTCTTGAAGACTTCCTTAAAGTTGTCTAACGAGACTTCCAACGTCTTCGGTTCTGGCCCGCTGAAGTTCATTTTGCGCCTCTTTGGCCTTGATGTATTCTTTAATCCTCCGAACTTTACCGGAGGGCTTGACTTTCGCTTCACTTTTCTTAACTTTCAGTGCCATTCTTTCGGCACGATTACTGGGATGAATCATAGTCAACAGGCTTTATAAAATTAATCAACTCTTGTTCGATCAGGATAGACAGGACGTCTTCCTCAGTGAGATCATTCATTTCAAGCAATTCACTAAGGTCGTAAGTCTGAAGCAGTCTACTTAAATCATGGACCAATATACATTCCGACGACAGTGAAGAAGACGGTACAGGCTACGACACCCACGGCGAAGCCGAACCAAAAATCTTTGCTCATCGTTTCCTCTTTCTCTTCTTTGGGACAAACAGTCCTGTGTGCCTCTCTAGGTAGTCGGCTACCCGTCTTAAGAGGTCTGGGTCTGTGTGTCTCCCGACGACTCTGTGGTTACAGTATCCACAAAGTACACCTCTGAGTTCACCCGTCTTATGGTTATGGTCGACGTGTGGTTTCCTGGGAATAGACTTAAAAGCTCTAAGACAAACCGGGCAACGCCATGCTTGTTTGCGTAGCAAGCTTTGGTAGTCTTTGACGGTAATTCCGTATCGTCTGACGAGGTAGTATTCACGTTTTGTCTTCTTCAAACCAAGGACGACTTTCTTTCCAAAGAATGCTTACTAACTCCATAGTTAGTTTGTGTAACTCTTCGTCAACTTCTCTAATACGTCTAATTATAAATGATTTTTCCATCTTTGTCTACTTCTACAACATCTGGCTTTCGTACGACGTGAGTTAAATAGACTGGTCCTGAGGCGTAGAGGAAAGTTCGGAGACCAGGGAAACAGCAATACTTTTGTGCTGAGTAACTAGCTTTCGTATCAAGCTTGATATTTCCGCTTTTTCCGTCGGCAACAGTACCGCATCTGCACTGAGGAGGTTCGCGTAAACTAACAATTTGTTTATGCTCCGTGATTCGACTCTTGATACTATCGGCCCTGATTCTGTGCTCATAGATCACCATATGCCCAAGTTGTTTGTCAATCGCCAGAAGATACCCTCTGTCTTTGGTACGAACCAGAGGGTCGTCAGCTGATGCCACCAGATAGCCGTCCAGCTGATCCAGATAGCCAAAGCTGTCGTCCAGTCGTATGGTCCCATCGCGGAACTTAGCAAACGCCCGACTAGAACTCGACTTAACATCCACGACACAACCATCAATAACGCAGTCTCGATGGCCCCGTATCCCGTCAAGTATAAGTTCATCTTGCTCTCCCGTCACTTCATGACCGGAAGCCTTAGCAAGCGTGATTGCAAGAGCTTCTAAGATATGTCCGAAAGAGTATTTGATCTCTGCCCAAGGTGGCAACGGTTCTGCTAACTCAGGTCTGTGTATCGAATACCATAAAGCGCAAGGACAGCGTGGTCCCATTTGACTTAAACGCAGGCTAGCACCACTGCGCTGTTCACCAAGCTGCGCAGACAAACGTTGAGCAACATCAGTGGAGAACCCTGCGGCCAACTCCGGAGTGAACCACCCATCCTTGCGTTTAATCAGGTCGTAGACGTCGGGTATTAAACTCGAAATATTCATACGTTATTGGAGACTGACTTTCACCAGACGCCACATCAGAGCCATACACATAAGATACATAGGCCCTGTAATAGGCATGGTTACTAGAGCAAGGGTTATTAGTTTACCTGCGTCACCAGTACCCGCGGTGACACGTTCGCATAACCCCTTCTTCTTTTCCTTCTCTTTTTCCTTTGCTTTCTTGGCTTCTTCCTCACGCATGAGGAACTTACGCCACTTCTTCATCGTCTTGAAAGGATCCTCGGATTGCTGAGGACCTACGTTCGGTGGGGGATACATCGGAGGATATCCCCAAGGGGCTCCCCACATAACTGTCTCCTCTCTTAAATGTTTAAAGTAAATGGGGGATTATAACGAGGGACCCCCACCCTCGATTAACTTAAGGCGGACGAATGTACCGGTGGATTGTAGGATGCATCTTATCCTCCTTCCGGTTGTTAATCGTAGGGTAGACTTAGTCTCAAACTGTCCTTCATAAGGAGATTACGGTTCCGGTGCTTGATGCGCGCTTCCCATGTAACGGGTTACTTGCACAGCGTACTTAGTTTCTCTCTTTGTCGATCCCAAATCTGTCGGCTTTCGCCTAACGCCACGGGGTCTCCGGAGCTTGCTACTCTGCCTATTCGCATCAGGATCTATATGAAGCGTCTCATGCCCGACCAGCGCTGGCTTAATGAAGCCATCAACAGTTCCAATTTAACGGGACTTGTAGAACCTTCCTTATTAACCTCCATACCGGCCTCGCATTTTCCTGCGGAACCTCAGAATTTCGGCTTTACGGAATAGCCCATACACGGGGTCTCTGCCCATTACTGATGGAGTCGAACCACCAGACCCTTAAGGCTTATCCTGCTTACTATTAGAGGCGGCTTTGGATATTGGCCCTAGGTGTGTGCCTAAGGGGAGCTCTTTGGGCGTTTCAATCTACTTAGCCCTAGGGACGGTTCTTGGCTTTGCTCAATCTCTACCTGCACTTGGCTTCCCGCTAGTCCAGCGGTACTAGAGACAGACGGCCCACTGCTCTGTCCAAGAGATTGTACTTTCCCTTGCAATGGCCCATAGAGTGGCTTGCATTACGGGCATCTTCTAGCTTGTATATCTAGGAGTGAGGCTCCCAGTGGCCCTAGCGTTCGTTCCACAAAGATCGTTCTGAAACGGTAGACTGCCGTACCCTACTAGACCTTAGTTTCGACATCCCTTTGCTCACGAGCCTTACAGGTCTATATTTACCCACTCCATCTCCTGACGCAACGTCACTTGCACAGGCCTTGGTAGGACTAACCGGTCTCGTCGAGCTGACTGATCACGTCTGTCACCGGAGGGACGTCTTCGACACGCGGAACCTTCTCGATCCCTAAGTCCCACAGGGATCAGATGGGATAGCAAATCAGACTTCTTAAGGTCTCACCCTTGGAAGGAACACTCAGTCAGGTTGTAAGCCTGGGTGTCTGCAAGAGACCTATAGGTCCTCAGTATTGCCGTACCGGCTAGCGGCGTACGCAAAGGCCCACATTCACGGAGGCGCCACCTGTTCTTATGTCCTGGACTCGAACCAGAACTCCGTGTGTGTCCTACCCCTTCACCCGTTAGGGTCACAGTTCACCACTGCTTAGGGGGTTTCGTGCGGTTTGGAATTAGCTAATGAAAAGAAAGGGTAATGGGTACTTCGCGAACCGTCCAGGGAAATCACCCGCATGCAACAAATGCGCTCCTCGTACCCAAAAGCTCAACGGACTGGATAATCCGGCAACCGCCGTTTATTGCTCTGTCCCCTTTAATGAAAGATATGGTTAGCCATAACCACAGTAAAATAAGAAATAGACAACATAAATACTGCGAAACTCAATTCTACCAAACCTACACAAAAGCTTTCAAAATCACAATAGTGGTACATCACCAAGCCTCCTGCAACGGTGCGTCAGCCAGGGATCTGGCCTTCTTGCCGTCATACTCGCCGTCAATACTATCAACAGTATAAGGAACTAACGTCTCTACTTTGACTCCCTTAAGTCTGGCAGCCTTGTATGTGCCTGCACCCATAGGGGCCTTACCACCGTAAGTCTCTAGAAGAATAGTAACGTCAGAGCCGTTTCCGATATTGTCAGTACAGATTGTTCGATCCTTGTTGAGCACCTGAGGTGGTTCCAACGGAGATCGTTGTCCATTCTTGAGCTGAATGGTAAGAGGTCGTTTGAATCTAATATAATAACCATCGTCGTCCTTCTTGAGTTGGTTCTTGATGCCTTCTTCGATCAGGGTTTTGACCTTAGTCAAAGACTCCTCGTTAGGATAAAGGTCTATCGTCCAGTCACCAAACTTACCGGGCTTACGGACGTGGGCCCACTTGCACTTACCTTGTAAAATAACTTCAGGCATTAAGCAAATTCCTTAACGAAGGCTACAGTCATTGTACTTATTAGAGCAACTACAGCAATGACTGCGCTAAAACCTAACACAAAACCAACCCAATCTAAACTTCCCCAAGGAACCGTTACATTAGTTCCTGAACATATATTATAGAATATATCGTGTCCGATATAGTTTGCGTGTTGAATACAATGCGCAAAGTTAGCATTAATAGTCTGTGTAACGTTATCCATGATTAAACAATCTCTTTTGTAAGCCAATCAATCAGATCTGATTTGGTTGTAAATATATAAGTCTTGTTATTATCTTCTAACCCAGTCTGGTAGTGATAAATATCAACTACATAACCACCGTTGTCAGACGTACGTAATGTAAACGATCTAGTCATCAATGTCTTCCTCTACTATATCTTTTCTAATAACGTCTTCAATATAATTCCAAATCTCAGGTTCCATATAAGGATACCCTTCGTCTTCTGCCTCGAACCGAAGTTTCTGGAAAGCCAGCAATACTTCAGTGGGTGACAGACCAGTTGGTTCCGATGGTATAGTCATTGGTTTCATCACTCCAATATGATCCTGCTAATGGACATTTAAGTTTTAACTCTTCCCCAACAATACGTAGACTGTCGGCTTGTAGTTTAGCGACAGAGAGGGCTATCTCCATGTTGTTAGGTACTTCCGTCTGCCATTCGTCGTGTACGAAATTAACTAACTTAACCTTGTCTGGTAATTGATTAAAAAAATAAACCGAAGCCTTCTTCATCACAACCGCTTCACCGTTCTGGAGATAGCCAGACATTGCGAGATGTTTTCTCTCGCTGTCAGAGTCACCCGGTATGGCCACGTGACGACCGTCCAACCCGATAAACCAGCCGCGTTTACCATCACGGCGCGCTGTTTCTTCTTTAAGTTTGCGAAACCCGGTGTACCTTTCCATAAGACGATCAAGAGCTTCTTTACACTCGGACTCTGAACATTCAAGGATCTGAGAAAGTTTCCACAATCCTGCCCCAAGGAGGAGAGCGTATATAAAGCGTTTAGCCGCTGCCCTACTTCGACAGACACTACCAAGAATTCTCTGGTTGAGCGAATGCGGATCAGACTTGTCGGACTTATTCCCGCGTACAAGTGCATCGGTGAACTCCTTGTCATCTATGTAGTGAGCAAAGATCCTAAGCTGGATGCCTTCTGCGTCTACCCCAACGAGTAGTCTATTCTTGGGTGCGCACCACAACGAGCGCATTTCTTTACCGAGGAGTTTCTTCTTCCCTTGAGTGTCATACTCGTTGGGGATATTCGCAGTATTAGGCTTCTGGTGAGCCATACGATGGGTCCAGGCTCCGCACCCTAAGTACTTCCCGTGAATTCTCTCCGATATGATCGAGTATTTCAGACCTTTTGCTTTCAAACCATCCAAGACATGAGTTACATCCTCTGCAAAGGAGTCCGCGGAGGCGGTTGGTGGCATGATCGTGATCCACAACCAAAGGTCGTTCTCTTCCACAAATCTTACATTTAGCTTCTTGTTCCTTAACAAGTCGATCATATTCTTCGAGAGACATTCCGTAAGTAAATTTGAGGTGGTATTTTCGTTTTCTGTTTTCTTGGGACCACCAGAATTTATTATAATCTCTCTTATACTCTTTTTCTCTACCTTTAAACTTAAACGTACTAGGTTCAACCACTCTGTCAATGTTCTCCGTCTACTTTCTAATAGTATTCTCTTGGCCAAGAGTCTTGCCGGACCAGGGGCAGAAGAAGGCAAACTATTCAAATTCTGTTCGTTTACCTTCCAGCCATACTTACTCAAATGGACTAATTTGTCAAGGTCTTTATTTCGGTCGGCTTCTATGTGAGCCTGCGTCTTATCAACTGGCCTCCAGCCAGCTTTATGTAGAACCTCAATAACTTGCTTATGGCTAGAAGGATTGAACGGTATTGACGAGAGTCGACTGAATGGACCCCCGTTGAACTCTGATAGATCTCCACCCTTAACGAACCTGAAGTCACCTTTATTGAGAGTTCCGTATCGGGTAAGTCTCGGATGAACCTCACGTACCAACTTGAGTACTGGTCTGAAGGCATCGTTTATCCCTCCGTCGAGTTCTGACAACTCCTCTGTTACTTTAGCCAGAAGCCTCTCGGCCTTAGGTTTATTAAATTGAAAGCCGTTGTCTTGTAACGAATTGATTACAGTCTGAAACTCCTGCTCAAGCAGGATTGCCTTGCGTTGTGATCTGTCAAAAAAAATAGGCTCTAACGCCTTAAACAACCGGAAAGTAATTTCGACATCCCGACGACAGTACTCTTCCATCTCAGGAGAGAACTTAGAGAAGTCAGAGAACTTGCCCTTCGGGATGCCGAGTCGTTTGCCGTAAGACTCTAGCGAATGAGATCTTTCGGCAACTGATAATCCAGCCAGGACTTGTGTTTGTTCAGAATGATCCGAGACTGGTCCTTGACTTCCGGCACCGACAAGGGCGCCAGGATTGGAGAAGTTGAATAACCTTGACAGAAGTAGTGTGTCGCACGACTTGGAAGCGACGTCATCGATGGAAAGACCAAGAAGACGCCTAAGCACAGGATAATCAAACTCAAGCCAGTTGTGACCGACATAGAGTTCGACTCGATGACAGAACGCAACGAACGCCGACCTGACACTTGGAATTTCTGTTGGCTCGCGGAAGACATGCAGTTCTCCTGTTTGGATGTCTTTGGCAACGATAACCCACACCTTACTAGGATTATCTAAGCGATCGGTCTCTATGTCTAAAACAACCTGCAACTAATCCTCGTCAGTAATCTGATAATTGAAAGACTTGTCTTTCGTGAAGGCAGGACAACCTTGCTTCTTGAGGTTGTCTATAATCCAACTAACGCCTTCCTTGGCACACGTGTCTTCGTCTGTGAATGAACCTACGCCTTTAGGAATGACGTAGATATGCTGTTCTTGCAGAACCTTGTTGGGATGCATCTGGCTTACGTAGCCGAAATGGGAACCAATCTTCCTTGTGTTTGGACTATACCCCCAGTCTGCAAACACCAGTCTCCTAAACATACCTACATGTCCGATACCGAAAGCCAGTCTAGCCACATCCATCGGATGGTGGGCTTCTTTGATCTTGACTGAAGTTATGTAACAGCTGCTGTAGTCACCCTTTTCCTCAGATCTGTAATTAGTGTTTGTCTGGGCTAACGCTATGATCTCGACGCCGTATCCTTTGGCTTCAATCTGATCTATGACGGCTATAAGCGTAGACGCCTTGTTGGTTATGTGTTCAGCCTGAGTTCCACCGGACTCACACATGTTAGCCACGATGGTAAGAACCGGCCTCTTGCGTGAAGAAGCCGGCTCTACCAGACGCATGTTAAGAGGATTGCCGGCAATAGCCCTAGCGACGTTAGGAGTCGAGCCTGCTACACCATAGGCTGTCGGCTTCTTGAACTCAGGATTGAGAGCATAGATGAGTTTGGCGAGTTTGTCAACCTTCTCTACGCCTTCTTTCCATCCATTCTCAGCCAGTTTAAGAGCATCCGGCATGGAAATACCGAAAAAATCCGAGTAACTTCCACTAGTGCTCCAGGCAGTATCGTCCCAGGCTCTGGACTTGTCCATGGATTGAACGTGTCTTGAGAAAGACTCCAGGGATTTCCAAGAAGAGTGCCAGTACGTCTTGGGGAAGATAGCTATGGTCTCAGGACTATTGCCGGCTTCGATCATTTGCGAACCTTCTTCAGGATGCGCTCTTTAAGCTCAGGGTCGATGCCCTTCCAGATCACCCTGGCCTCAACGGTAGGCTGTTGCCAGCCGATCTTGAGGAGCTTGGCACCGTAGATGGATGCCCTAGGAGAGATGACGATACGTGCCCGTTCGCCAAGGGCGGCAGCACGGATAGCCTGGACTCGTTTGGCCCACTTAAGGTCACCGCAGAGTGCCAACTCCAACTTCTCGTCGTAGGCGAAGTCGAAGAAGACAAACCGGTCTAGCGTAGACGCGTCGAGTTGGTTCGCACCCACATACACACGGTCCGCTCCCGTGCCGTACGTGTTCGCAGCGATGACGATCTTGAACGTGTCGTGACGAAGGACAGGTTCAGCCTTGTCGGGGAACATCGCGTAGCCGTTAGCTACAGCGGTGTTGATCCACTTGAAGGCACCAGCGTCAGACGTGTCCGCCTCGTCGACGAAGATCAGTCCACCTTTCTCGAAGCACTCACGGAATGCCGTCGTCTGGTATCGACCGTGGGCATCCATGTAGCCAGTGAGCTCATGCGCACCTGTGACGCTGTTCTGCAGGAAGAACTTGTGGTCGATTGCCTTCGCAATCTGTTCCACACAGGTAGACTTGCCAGAACCCGCAGGACCAATCAAGGCCACAGGGATATTCGCAGTCACCGCCTGCAGGATATCCTTGAACAGGTAATGACGGCTCTCGCCGGGAACCGAGTGAGCCTCACCTGTTGGAAGGGTGAGGTCAATCCGGGTCGGGATTGCGGTATACTCCGACAACTCTTTCAGGATCATATTCCTGACTTCTTCGTTGGACGGAGTGTCGATAGACTTCCGGAGGAAGTGAAGAGCTTGGTTCTCCTTAGGAACCTCGATGATGTCGGTCTCCACTTCGATGAGTTCGGTCTGGGGCATTTTACCCTCCTGTGCTATTTCTAGCATCTTGTCCAGGATTGGACCAAGTAAATCGTCCTCTATTTCCTGGAGAGATTTCATTTACGCCGCCTTCTTGAAGTCCTGGACGAAGCCAATCGAAGTCTCTTTCTTCTCAGGCTCCTGCTTCCGTTCCAGCCATCGCTGGTAACAGATAGGCGAAGCGTGTTCCTTGTGATCTTCGAAGAACTTCTTCAGTTTCTCGATATCAGTCAGGATGGGCAAAAGATCAGCCCGATGGTCACCGTACAACATCAGAGCAATGATGCCGTGAGGCGACTGTTCGTCCTTGATTACGATGCAAGTCACTGGACCAACTTTGACGTTATCCACAGGGACGCCAAAGGCCTGGCCCCACTTCTTATCCAGTTCAACCACGTGATCTGGAACGTCTTCGCAGAACTTGACGAAGTACTCGTCGTTGCCGTAAACGATGACGGCTTCCGCGATCTCACGTTCCTTCTTCTCTTTCAGTCCTTCCCACACTTTCTTCAGGTTCATAGTATCCTCCTCTTGTATGGGAGTTCTTGGCAAAGTGCCTAACTAAGCAACTTTTTGCTTTAAGACGTCGTATATAAACTGTTCTCTCTTAAGCCTCTTAAGGTTAACCTTAGGTTCTTTCTTAAGGTTATCTAAGGATACCTTAAGTCTCTTAAGGGTCTTCCATTTGGTTATATCATAAGGTCCTAATATCATATGTTCTCCTTAATCTTACGGATAACCTATATCTTAAGGATAACCTTATATCCTTAGTATAATATATTATATCTTACAGAAACCTTAGTCCTATAGATAATATATACCTAAGGTATACCTAAGGTTACTTAAGTATACCTTTATTCTTAAGATGATCATAAACTAAGTCAGACCAAATAGTTATTTCGTCTTCGTAAGGTTTATGTTTTAGTTCATAACTAGAAACATAGTAAGGTTCAGTAAAAGGATATAATTTACCTTCTCCTTCTACATAAAACTTAGATTCCTTAGAAGTATAACTAAGTTGATGTGTATTTAAGTACCTTATTACGTGCTTAAACAATTCCTTCGTCTCTTGTTCCGTCATTGTCTTGAAACGTCCCTTTCAGTTGTTGATTAGCCTTAACTTCTAGGTCATACTCTTCACCTGTCTGTACTATTTCAAACTTATTAAAGTCTCTACAGAAGCGTAAAGGATTAACCCAAATAGGTTGCTTAGCTCCTTCCATAAGCAATAGGATAGCCTTCTTAAGCTTCAAGACGATAGTGAATTGACCTAAGGTAAAGTTAGAGTCTTTCTTGCTTTCAACTAGAAAAGTAGTATGGTTGTCTAACTTCGTAAGCCAGTCTGGATTGTCCGGATCATCCGGTGGACCTTTGCCACCTGTGATTAGGGTAAGCTTGGGAGGGTTAGCTATACGCTCATCCTCTTCTTGTTTGTTTGTGTCTAGTGTTTGTCTCATAATATCTCCTTGCTACGATGCCTCTAGGAGCCATTCTAAGCCCCGTGGATGCGTTTAAATGTTCTGGGGCTACCTAAGTAGCCTAATATGCTAAATAACCTCCTGAAGAGGCTTCTACGCGGTTCTTCCCAACGCCTACGCCACCTGTTGTAACGCAGGTCGATGGTAGTCATCTAGACCTCCCAGAACCAGAGTGGATGGTAACAACCCATAGCCGTGAAGAATTCTTGCCATTTACCACGGCGACGACCATAGGTTACGCGATACCAGCGTTTTAACCATTTCTTAGAGGTTCGCATTAGAGCCTCCAATCAATCTTGGAACGACCTAAAGTTTCTAACGCGTCGTTAATCCTAGAGAACATCCTAGAACCTACGAACTTAACCTCTGTCCTGGCATTAACACTAGCTCTAGGGGACGGGTGACACAGCTCGATACAGACATTCTTGCCAGGATCAGTCAACTCGTGGTAGTTAATTATATCCACAAACCCCCTGGCACGTCGTCCCAGTAGAACAAACACGACCCCTTGTCCACACAGTGTCTCGACGATCTCTGCGGTGAGTGTGTGCCACTCTGGCCAGTCGTGACTGAGGCTCTTCCAACGTTCGCACGAAGGTATAGAATTGAGCAAGAGGACACCGCGAGACACCCAAGGAGTAAGGTCACCGCAACTAGGTTGTGATAGTGAAAGATCTGTTTCATACTCCCTCAAGATTGTCTGTAAGGTTGAAGGAAAGCCTACAATATCCTCTGGGATAGAGAACGCAATACCTGTAGCCATCCTAGGATCAGGATAAGGATCCTGTCCTACGATAGCTACCTTTACTTTGTCTAAATCTACAGCATCTAAAGCAGCAAACAGATTCTCTCTAGCAGGGTTAAAACTACACTGCTCTAGTCTTTCTTGTATACTAGCCCATTCAGGACTAGACCAGAAGTTGAGGTCCTCCCATGTTTTCATTTGACCTCCACCACAAAGTCGTTGCTTAACAACTGTTCGGTCGTGTCTTCCAGATAGTCTGCGCCAATCATCCACGAACCGTCTGGGGACACACCCGTGATGTGAGCCAACGCATACCTACGGGCTGTCTCGTTAAGCGGCGCTACGGTATGTCGGTAGCGTCCTTTGTAGATGTGGAAGTCCGTCTGTGCGTCCGTCGTCATTCGATCCCTCGTTTTCATTTAGAACGTATGTAGACTCGTCGAATACCAAATCTCCAGCAGCACCAGTACAAGAACAGAAACGGTTATACGGAATAGATAGTTTGATAGTGTTTCGCTCCAGAGGATCCATACTGAGAGTATTGCGCTGAGCATCAATTGTGATGTCGGCAACCTTTGTAAGATAGTGAGAACCTCTTGACTGACCGAAGTCATTGACATGTGTCACCATGATGCAAGAGAAGTTGAGCTCCTTGACCATCATCTCTAGTCGCGAAGCAAGATACTCAAGAGCACGTCTTTCATCTTTCTCTCCCGCGAGACCGGTAACCGCCATACTAATGTGGTCAAAAAGAATATAACGACAGCCGCAACTGGTAACGAGAAACCGAATAGTATCGAGAATAACGTCTGGATCACTTGTACCAAAATGATTATAGATGAACAGACGATCATCACGACCAACAACCTGTCGTAACGCAGCGAGAACCTCTCCAGTCCCGACACCGCTGTCTGGAAGATGTACGGGAGTCTTGAGTTCGAGCCCAGCGAGTGACTGGAGGTGTCGCTGTCTGGGTTCTTCGATGTAGATTGCTCCGACATTGGAATCAGTCTCCTTCAAGAGTTGATGTTCGATGGCGTGCATTATAGCAGTCTTACCTACCTTCTCAGGTGCCTTAAGCAAAACTACTTCTCCCGTCCTTATGCCGTACGTCATCTTAGTCAACGTAGGCCAAGGGTATGGAACTCCCCTAGGCGTCTCAGCCTTTAGGATAGTCTCGAAATCATCAAACGAACTGACTATAGTGGAGGGAAGATATTTCTTCGCACCCAGGTATAGGTTATATAGGTCTGTTCCTTCGTCGTGTTGTAGGTATTCGTTAGCGTCTTTTCGATTTGTAAACTTGATATGAAAGACTTTGTTGTAGTCAAACAGTCTTGCAACGTCTGCTGTTGCCTTATTGCCTGCGGCGTCGTTGTCAAACGCGAGATATATTCTCTCGTAAGCAGATAACTCGGATCGCACGACGCTAACATCAGTGGCGGCAGAACTAGCAGACCTAACCGAAACAGCCGGCGTCCTGGTGACCTGATAGAATGAGGCTGCATCTAGCTCTCCCTCTGTGATGATGATTGACTTATGCGCACCCGAAGCAAACTTGTCTAACCCAAATAGTCCTGGCTTACTCTCGCCTACCCACCTAAAGTCTTTCTTTAAAAGAGACCTAATTTTCTTCCCAGAAGGATAATCGTAACACTGTTCAACAGGACGACCAGTGTCATCAACCTTTGTGCGTATGTTATATGTCGAATACGTATCTCTTGTGATACCGCGGTACGGTACAAATTCGTAAGTGTAATCATTCAAATCAATATCCTCGTTTCTATTAGGTAAATATAAATAGTTACATGAATAACAATAGCCATGCCCGTCGTCGTACAGACAATACGCGTCAGAACTAGGACATACAGGACATGGTTGGTGAAGTTCAATTATCTTAGAAGTTCGTTGCATCCTCTAACCGTGTATATGCATAATAGATACCAATACGTTTGCCGTCAACGACGTTAATCTTAGGAGCGTAAGCCCCTACTGGCATGAAGTCCATGCCTCCGTCTAACTGGTTTAACCAATAGTCCCTAATACCGACGTACATCCAACACTTAATGGTTCTAATGAATTCGTTGTGGTCTGCTCCTACAGAACCTTGTTGGTAACGATACGGGACTATAATCTTGACACGTTCTCGCTTGAACTCTACACCGTTGAGATACGCCTTGTCAAGCGACTCAATCACCCAAGGACGTACCTGATGCCACTCACCTTTGATACGTCCCAACACCCCTGGTCTCTGCTCTGTGGTCTTCATCTTATACAGCTTGCGTGACGTCACACCGTTGCCGTCCCACACTCTGTCTGCACCTTCCAGGGATATCGGGAGCGTCTCTTCGCCTAACTTCTTCTTCCACAGAGTAAGTTGATCATTCTCGGTGAACGCGGTGGCTCGGAAGACAGACTCGTCCTTAATAAGGCTGTACTTTCTTCCGAACCGCTGGTCCTCCCCATAGACGAACAGGTAGACCCACTCGTGGCGTTCTAGCCACGGGAAATCAGGAGTGAGGTCGTCTGTATAGGGATCAGGTCTGTTCTTCTTGAGCCAGTCTAGCTCAGTGTCGGAGAATACTGCTTTCTTCA
>Ga0210388_10000593_pt1 | contig 29231 bp, 21 predicted proteins | sample IncBWC19OmetaG_FD_155485 | JGI IMG/M metagenome (GOLD analysis project Ga0210388, IMG submission 155485) | Forest soil microbial communities from Barre Woods Harvard Forest LTER site, Petersham, Massachusetts, United States - Inc-BW-C-19-O ...
GGAAGGGCCGCATGGGCCGGAAATCATTTTATCGCGCGCGGATCCGCGCTTCATCATCAAGCTGTTCTCGGTGGAGGTTTCCGAAATCAGCGACGGCACCATCGAGATCAAGGGCATTGCCCGCGAACCCGGTTTCCGCACGAAGATGGCGGTTTATTCGCGCGATTCCAAAGTGGATCCGGTTGGCGCGTGTGTGGGGATGCGCGGCCAGCGCGTGAAGAATATCGTCCGTGAATTGAACAACGAAAAGGTGGACGTCATTCCATGGTCGAGCGACATCCGCAACTTCGTCACGAAGGCGCTGGAACCGGCGAAGATTAAGAGCATTGAGATCAACGAAGCGACGAAGACGTTGAATGTATTGGTGAGCGAGGACCAGCTTTCATTGGCCATCGGCAAGCGCGGACAGAATTCGCGTCTCACGGAAAAATTGACCGGCTGGAAGGTGCTCGTGGACGCCGAACACGTGGTTACCAAGGGCTTTGAGGAAAAAGTCGCGGAAGCGGTCGAGAAAATCGCCGCCATCCCCGGCATCACCAGCGAACAGGCCCACGCGCTCGTGCATGCGGGCATTCTGCGGCTGGAAGATTTGGTGCAGGCGGAAGCCGGCGACCTGGCGGATATCCCGAACATCGGCGATGCGGCGGCGGTTTTGGAAGCCGCGCGGGCCGAGGCGGGACGCCGTTCGTTGCCGGTGAGTTGAATGGGAAGGCAGAAATGAAAACGGAACGTTCATTTGATTTCTGCAGGGTGAATTTGGCCTTTTGCCATTGAGTTATGCGCGGCGTTTTCAAAAAAACAACCGCGTGGTGGAAGTTGGTTGAGCTAGAAAATATATATGCCCGTTCGTATCTACGACATCGCGAAGAAGTTTGGCCTCGAGAACAAGGACATTCTCACCAAGGCCAAGGCGTTGGGCATTGCCGCCGCCAAGGTGCCGTCCAGCTCGCTGGATAAGATCAGCGCCGAGTGGCTTGAAGGCGAAATCCTAAAAGATCACCCCGAAATCGCGGCCAAAAACGCCCCCGCCACCGCTCCCGAACCGCCCAAGCCCGCGCCGGTCGAAGATAAAATCGTCCTCATCTCCGCCCCGCCGCCGCCACCCGCGCCGGTTCCGCCCCCGGCACCGGTCGCCGAGACAAAAGTTGAATCCATGCCGGTGGTCGAGCCGTCAAAACCGGTTGCCGAAGCTCCCGCGCCCATCGTCCCGCCGCCCGCGCCGAAACCGGTTGTTCCGCCCACGCCGCCGCGGCCGCAGATGGGTGAGAAAGTCGGTTTTATCAATCTTGGCAACCTGGGTCCGCGCGCCGGTTCGTCGCGTCCTCCGGAACGTGGTGCCGATCGTGGCGGTCGTCCCGGCCAGCCGCCGCAGCGCCCCGGCCAGCCACCGCAACGCGGAGGCGACCAGCGCGGTGGAAATCAATTTCAGCGCGGTCGTGACGGACGTCAGCAATTCGGGACGCCGCCGCCCGCGAAACCCGCCGCGCCGCAGCAGCCGAAGATTTCACTGCCGACCGATGCGCAGATCATCACCATCAAGCCGCCGATCATCGTCCGCGCGCTGGCCGAGGCGTTGAAGCAGAGGCCGTTCACCATCATCGCCGAGCTGATGAAGCTCAAGGTCATGGCGACGGTGAACCAGGCCGTCGACGAAAAGATCGCCGCCCAGATTTGCGCGCACTATGGTTTCAAGTTTGAAGCGGAAAAACGTTCGAAGGGCGAGGGCGTGGTTGCCGCCGAGAAGAAAGTCGAGCTCGACAGCGACGACAAGCTGGAGGATTTGAAGCCGCGCGCGCCGGTCGTGACCATCATGGGCCACGTCGACCACGGCAAAACTTCGTTGCTCGACGTCATCCGCAAGGCGAACGTCGCCGCGGGTGAATCCGGCGGCATCACGCAGCACATCGGTGCCTACACGATCTCGGTGCCGCACCCCGAAAAGAAGGGCGAGATGCAGCAGATCACTTTCCTCGACACGCCCGGTCACGCGGCATTCAGTTCCATGCGCGCACGCGGTGCGAACGTCACGGACATCGTCGTGCTGGTGGTCGCGGCCAATGACGGTGTGATGCCCCAAACTTTGGAGGCGCTCGCGCACGCGAAGGCGGCGAAAGTGCCGATCATTGTCGCTGTCAACAAAAGCGATCATCCGAATGCGAACCCGATGAAGGTCCGCCAGCAGTTGCAGGACAAAGGTGTTGTTCCTGATGATTGGGGCGGTGACAACATTTTCGTGGATTGCTCCGCGCTGACGAAGGAAGGCATTGATAAATTGCTCAGCGCAATCGTGCTTCAGGCCGACCTGCTCGAACTCAAGGCGAACCCGAATCGCAATGCGTTCGGCAACGTCATCGAATCCGGCGTGTCACCGGGCGGCCCGACCGCAACCATCCTGGTCCGCAAGGGTACATTGCATCTGGGCGACGTTATCATCTGCGGCGAGTTTTTCGGCAAGGTCCGCGCACTCATCAATGAGGAAGGCCAGCGCCTGAAGGAAGCCGCCCCGTCCGTGGCCGTCAGTGTACTTGGCTTGAACGGCGTGCCCGAGGCCGGCTGGGAATTCAGTTCCGTGGATGATGAAAAGGCCGCGCGCGTGCTCGCCGAGGACCGGGCGCAGGTCGCCAAGAGCGAGGCGCTCGAAGGCCGCAACAAAGTCACGCTGGAAAATCTTTTTGCGTCGCTCGAGGCCGCGCAAAGCAAGGTATTGCGCCTCGTAGTCAAGGCGGATACGCAGGGTTCCATCGAGGCGATTGTCGAGGCGATCAAGAAGATCGAGTCGGACAAGGTTTCGCTCGAAGTTTTGCACAGCGATGTCGGCACGATCACCGAAAACGACGTCGCGCTCGCCGCGGCGTCCAAGGCCGTCATCCTCGGCTTCCACACGCGGTTGGACAGCACCGCCGCCGAAAAGGCGAAACACTCCGCGGTGCAGGTGAAGCTTTACGCGATCATCTATGAATTGATAGACGAGGTGAAACTGGCGATGGCCGGTCTCCTCGACCCGATCCTCAAGGAGACGATCGCCGGTTCGGCGGAAGTCCGCCAGGTATTCGAACTTTCGAAGGGCGCTCCCGTCGCCGGCTGCGCGGTCACCGCCGGCCGCATCGTGCGCGGCAAGGTGCGGGTGCGCCGGCGCAAGGACATCATCTACGAAGGCGTCACGCAGTCGCTGCGCCGTTTTCAGGACGAAGTCAACGAAGTGCGCGCCGGCATGGAGTGTGGTATCCGGGTCGAGGGCTTTGGAGAATTCACCGTCGGCGATGTCATCGAATGTTACGTCGTCGAAAAGATTGCCGCCCAGTTGTAAGCCGTTTTGAATTATGCCCCAGATGCGACATGAGCGCGTCCGCGAACTTCTCAAGCGCGCGATCGGCGAAGCCGTCCGCCGCGAGTTCCACGTCGATGACGTCGGTCTCATCAACATCAATGACGTGGATGTCGCCGGCGACCTGAAATCAGCCGTCGTCTTCATCGGCATCCTCGGCAAGGCCGACCAGCAGAAGCGCGCGTTGCACGTCCTGCAGGAGCACCGCATCCGGATCCAGGGGCTCGTGGCGAAGTCTGTGGTCTTGAAATTCACCCCCACGCTGAAATTCGTCGTGGACGATTCCATCGTGCGCGGCAATAAAGTTTTGCAGATCCTCGAGGAGCTGGAAAAGGAATCCTCCGGGAAGGACGACGCTTCCAAGTCGTGAAAAAAACTCCGCCCATCATCGACCGCATCCTCGAGGTCATCCGTGAGCACAAGACGTTTTGCATCGTCGGCCATGTGCGGCCCGATGGCGACTGCATCGGCTCGCAACTGGCGCTGGCGCTGGCATTGCTGGCCGAGGGAAAAAAGGTGACGGTTTGGAATTCCGATGCCGTCCCGCAAAAATATAAGTTTCTCAATCCCCACGGGCTGCTGGAAAAGCCGAAGGCCGGCGAATCGTTCGACTGCGTCATCGCCACCGACTGTGCGAGTTTTGAACGGCTCGGGCGCGCGGGCGAATGCATCGGCGACCGGAAAATTTTAATCAACATCGACCATCACGTGAGCAACACCAAGTACGGCGACATCAACTGGATTTCGCCGCGTGAACCTTCGTGTGGCGAGTTGATCTACCGTCTGCTGAAGGCTGCGCGCTGGCCGATCACCAAGCCGATTGCAGATTTGCTGTTCACGGCGATTTCCACCGACACTGGTTCGTTTCAATACGCGACCACGCGGCCCGGCACGTTTCACGCCGGCGCGGAACTGGTCACACGCGGGGCGAACCTCGCGAAGATTTGCGACGAGGTTTACCAATCATATCCTGTCTCCCGCGCGAAGCTGTTGAAACACGTCTATTCCAAGTTCCGCCTTTCGCCCGATGAAAAAATCGCGTGGTTTTGGCTCAAGAAAAGAGATTTCACCCGCACCGGGGCCGAACCCGATGACACCGAGGGGTTGATTGACCACATCCGCGCAATCGAACCGGTTGTCGTTGCGTGTGTGTTTGAGGAGATTGAGCCCGAGCTCACACGCATCAGCCTGCGCTCCAAGCGCGCCGATGTGAACGTGAGTGAAATCTGCAAACTTTTCGGCGGTGGCGGCCATCCGGCGGCGGCGGGCGCGCGGATCGCCGGGACCCCCCTCGCTACGCAGCGCAAGGTCATCGCGGCGGTGAAGCGTTCGTTGAAGGCGGCGAAGTAATCTCATTTTCCCATGCAAGACTTTTCGGCCCTTGATGGTGCCATTCTCGTTGACAAGCCCGCCGGCCCGACATCGCACGATGTCGTGGACGCCATACGCCGCAAATTCGGCATCAAGAAGGTCGGCCACTGTGGCACGCTGGACCCGAATGCAACCGGACTTTTGATCATCGTGCTCGGGCGCGGCACGAAATTGTCCGAGCGGTTGATGGGCGATGACAAGGTTTACGAGGGCACGGTCAAGTTTGGCGAAGCGACGGACAGTTATGATTCCGACGGTGAACTGACGGGAAGCCTGCCCGTGCCGCCGATAACGCTGGAACAGCTCAATGAAGAGGCCGCGAAATTCATCGGTGACATCATGCAAACGCCGCCCATGGTTTCGGCCATCAAAAAAAACGGCGTGCCGCTGTATAAGCTGGCGCGGAAGGGCATCGAGGTTGAGCGCGAGGCGCGGTTGATCCATGTTTATAATTTCAGGTTCACGGAATACGCCGAACCCCTCGGGAAATTTCGCGTGGCCTGCACCAAGGGCACCTATGTCCGGAGCCTCGCGCATGATATGGGCCGGAATCTCGGTTGCGGCGCGCACCTGGCAACGTTGCGCCGCAGCACGTCCGGGAAATTCGAGGTGACGGACGCAAAAACGCTCGATGAGATTTTGCAGATGACCACCGCGCAACTGGAACAACGGGTGATTCCTTATTTAAAACTGGCGGTGGCTTGAATCCCGTCTCGACTGAAAATGAAACAGATTCGCGCCACGAACGAACTTGGCAATGGCAGCCGCAAGGTCTGTCTGGCCATCGGCGTATTCGACGGCGTGCATCTGGGGCATCAGCAAATCATCCGGCAGACGATCGCGGACGCACGTTCACATGACGCCCTGGCCTTGGTCGTCACGTTTGATAAACATCCGAATGCCGTGGTCGCGCCCGGCAAGGTGCCGCTGCAGATTTTTTCACATTCACAAAAATTACGGGCCATCGAGTCACTGGGTGCAGACGCGCTGCTGGAGATTCCCTTCGATAAGGCATTCAGCGAGAAAACCGGCGAAGTTTTCATCCGTGAACTGGCCGGTGATCTGGGGAAGATCCTGTCCATCTGCGTCGGTGCGGATTTCGTCTTTGGTCACAAACGCAGCGGCAACGTGGCATTGCTGAAACAGCTTGGGGCGGAGACCGGTTTCCTGGTCCATGGTCACGCGGCGGTGGAACTGGACGGGCAACTGGTGAGCAGCACGCGCATCCGCGAGGCGATCCGGGCGGGAGACTTGGATGCGGCGGGCCAGATGCTGGGCCGGCCATACACGATTTGCGGAAACGTTTTGACTGGCGACAAGCTCGGGCGGCAACTGGGTTTTCCCACGGCGAATTTGGACGTGACCAACCTGATTTTGCCGCCCGACGGGGTTTACTCGGCGGTGACAAAAGCAGGCGGCCGGCGTTATCGCGTGGCGCTGAATATTGGGTTGCGTCCGACGATCTCACAGCCGCACCCGCAATTGCGTGTAGAGGCGCATTTGCTGGATTTTTCAGGCGATCTTTACGGGCAGGAACTGGAGGTCGAGATCAGCTCCAAGCTTAGGGACGAACGGAAATTCGCCTCACCGGGGGAATTGAAAACTCAGATTACAATGGATGTATCGGCAGTACGGGCCGAAGGTTGAGGTAAATTGAGGCCTGTGAATTTCAGTAAAATGATGCAATTGAATCATTTACAGCAGATACAAGCCTTAAAGGTTGAAGATTTTCCTTGATTTTGCTGCGAAAATCATTAACATCGTCCGACGTCGGTCTTCTGGAAAGTTCGCGATTCCATGATTCACAGATGAACGCGGGTGTGTTGTCAGAAGCTGCAATTATTGCGGTCGGAGAATTATTTTCTCTGAACTGAATCAGTTATTTCCGGTCAGATTATTTATGTTGAAACGTAAAGTTACGCCGTCGAAAAAATCGGCGCCGAGCAGCCACCGCAGCGAAAAACCTGCGAAGGTGGCCAAAGCCAAAACGCCGCCCGTACGCCGGCGGTTCGTGATTTCCAGCAAGGCCATCAAGCCTGAAGGTTCCAAGCCGAAGGCTTCGGAAATGGTTGCGCCTGCAACCGCGAAACCGGCGAATGGCGCAACTGGACCGACGGCACCACCAATGACTTCGGTGGACCTTTCGGAAACGGTCAAAACACTCCTGCATCTGTCGCAGGAGCACGGATACATCACCTACGATGATATCAATGACATCCTGCCGGAGAATTTGAGCCCCGATGATCTGGACGCGTTGCTTTCAAAGCTTCGCAGCCTGGATGTCGAAATCGTGATGGACCAGGCGGAGGCCGAACGTGCGGAACGTTCCAAGCAGCCTGAACAGGCGCAGGAAGAGGTGGATGAGGATGCGCGCCTGGAAATCCTGGACGACCCGGTTCGCATGTACATGAACCAGATGGGCAAGGTCCCGTTGCTCACGCGCGAACAGGAAGTTGAGATCTGCAAAAAGATCGAGGAGGCCGAGGTCTCGATGAAGGCCATCATCTACGGGCTTGGTTTCACCGCGAAGGAACATATCGCCATCTCGGAAAAACTTTTGTCCGACCCGCCGAAGGAACGTTTTGACCGCGTCATCGTGGACAAGAAGATCGCCAACCGCGACGGCCACCTGAAGGATCTGCGCAAGCTCATCAAGAAGGTCCACCAGGCCGATGCGAAGGTGGACGAAAAGTATTTCCAGTGGCAGAAGGCGCAACAAAAAGGCCGCAAGGAAAAGCTCGCGAAAGAGTTGAAAAAGATGAGCGTGAAACTGCAGGATGCGTTCACGAAATTTTTCTACAAGCAGAAGGTGGTCGAGGAAATGATCGTCGTCGCTGGAAATATCTTTGAAAAATTTCAGGCGAGCGTCCGGCATCTGGCGGAACTCGAATCGCACCGCAGTTCGGCCGAGCGCCGCGCGGCGATCGAGGCCGAGCACCAGAAGATCAACACGCTGGAACAATTCGTGCGCATGCCGCGCGAGGAGTTCTTCAAGATCTTCAAGGAATTGAAGGGCGCCGCCGACCGCGCGCTCAAGGCCAAGACGCACATGGCCGAGGCGAACCTGCGCCTGGTGGTGTCCGTCGCCAAAAAATACACGAACCGCGGCCAGTCGTTCCTCGACCTGATCCAGGAAGGCAACATCGGCCTGATGAAGGGCGTCGAGAAATTCGAATACCGCCGCGGCTACAAGTTTTCGACCTACGCGATCTGGTGGATCCGCCAGGCCATCACCCGTTCCATCGCCGACCAAGCGCGCACGATCCGCATCCCGGTGCATATGATCGAGATCATGAACAAGCTTTGGCGCGCGCAGAAGCAATTGACGCAGGAGCTTGGCCGTGAACCCACGCCGGAGGAACTGGCGGATGAAATGCACATGCCGGTTTCGCGCATCCACGCGCTGCTCAAGATGGCGCAGCAGCCCGTGTCGCTGCACGCGCCGGTGGGCGACGACGGCGACGTAAGCGTCGGTGATTTCATCGAGGATAAATCGGCGGAAAATCCGTCCGATGTGACCAGCTACAGCCTGTTGCGGGAAAAACTGGGCGACGTCCTGACGACGCTCACTGAACGTGAACGCAAAATCCTGGAGATGCGTTTCGGCTTGATCGACGGCTACGAACGCACGCTCGAGGAAATCGGCAAGATGTACAACGTCACGCGCGAACGTATTCGCCAGATCGAAGCGAAGGCGTTGCGCAAGCTGCGTCACCCGACGCGGGTGCGCCACCTGCAGGGCTTCCTCGAAGGCGCGGAAGTGCAATAACCATTCTATATCGAAAGACCGCCCGCGAAACTTTTCGCGGGCGGTTTTGTTTTCGGATTTGGCGCGGGTCTGGTTTAATGGCGCGCGACAGATGAAAGTCCTGATTTCCGCCATCGCGTGCAATCCGTATCTCGGATCGGAAAGCCATTTCGGATCGTCGGCGATCCGCGCACTGGCGCGTGACCATGAACTTTTTGTCATCACCACCAGCCGGGACCGGGCGGATTTTGAAAAGGCGGCGACGGCGGGGTTGCTGCCGACGAACGTGAAATATTTTTACGCCGGCCGGTTTTCGCCCTGGCACCTGAACCGGCTGCGCGCGCGGATGCAGGGCTGGCGCGAATATATCGATTTCACGCGTGACTCGCTGGCGGTCGCCCAGGAGTTGCACCGGCGCGAAAAGTTTGATCTGGTCCACCATGTCACCTACACCACCACGCGGGTTGCGTCGCCGATGTGGCGGCTGGGGATTCCTTTTGTGTACGGGCCGGTTTGCGGCAACGAACCGTTTCCTTTCCGTTTGTTTCCGCTGTTAAGTCCGATGGGTGCGGCCTTCGAACTGGCACGCAAGTTCCATAACTTTCGTTCGCGGATTTCACCATCTGTCCGCGAGAGCGTCGGTCGCGCGAGCCACGTTTTTGCCATCACGGAGGAGGCTGGGCAATTAATGGCGGATTTACGCGGATCGGACAAAAATATTTCGAGGTTATCTCCCGGTTTTTATTCGGCGGACCAGATCAGTGCGTTTTCAAAGTTCGCACCAGAAAAAAAGACCGATGGTCCGCTCCGGATATATGTGGCCGGGCACTTGGGCGGCCAGAAATGCGTGGCGCTGGCATTTCACGGGCTGGCGCTCGCCAAGAAGCGCGGTGTGAAATTCCGCTATCATCTGGGCGCGGGCGGCCCGGAGATTCCCCATTTGAAAAAACTGGCTGTGAGGCTGGGGCTGACGGAGGAAATCGTTTTCGGCAACCAGATGAGCCGCGAAAATTATCTGCGGGAGCTGGGCGAGACCCATGTTTATCTGTTGCCGAGCATGCGGGAAACGGTCGGTCTGACGATGCTCGAAGCGATGCTGGCGGGCGCGGTGCCGGTGGTGGCGGACAACGGCGGCCCGCGCGTGACGGTCACGCCGGAGTGCGGTTACAAGATCGCCGTAACGGAGCCCCGGCAGATGGCGCAGGAGATCGCGGACGCCATCACCGCGATTGATCGCGACCGGAAAATCATATCGGAAAAGGGTCGTGCGGCCTCGCGCCGGGTGGCGGAGAATTTTACGGAGGAAAAGTATCGTCGAACCGTCGATACGGTTTACCGATCCGTGGTTTTGCCTCAAACCTGAATCGGCAGGATTAGCATCACGCGCCCGTTTTGATAGAGACGGCGTTGCAATTCGAATACGGTATGGTTGTGCAGCCAGCGCGAGGCGAAACTTTCGTCCTTGAAGACGAGCTGGCCGGCGAAAAACTGCGCCTGGGGAAATTTTTCGGCGATCTGTTCGCACAATTTCGCGGCTTCATCCACGATATCCGTGCCGAGCGCAATCCGGGCTTCGGCATGGAACCCGCGTTTCTTCATGTAGCTGACGTAGCGTTCGACCTCCTTCTCGGAATGTTCGCGCAGGTTTTCCACCTCGGATGCGCCCTTGAAATTGCCGGCATCCAGCACGCCGACCTGCACGAAAATGAAATTGGAATACACCTTGGGGAACATCCGTACGACGGCGAGCAGCGTGTGCAGGCCGAGGCCGTTGAAGCCGTTGACGAGAAACACGGCGGTGCGCGCGTTCAGGTCGCAGGGTTGGGCGGGTTTCAATTCCGTGCGTAAGGCGTCATCAGCCATGGCGACGGCGACAAGCTCGGTGAGGCGGTGCAGTTTTTTCTGGGTGCCTTGGTAGTGGCTTTTCACCCAGAACGCGACGCTGATGAGCAGGCCGGTGACCAGTAACGTGGCCCAGCCGCCTTCAAAAAATTTTACGATGCAGAGCGAGATGAGAATTCCGCCGGTCAGCAGCAGGCCGAGGCCGTTGATGCAGATTTTCCGTTTCCAGCAGGGTTCTTTTTTACGTTCGATCCACCAGTGCCGGACCATGCCGAGTTGTGAGAGGCTGAAGGTGATGAAGACGTTGATGCTGTAAAGCACGACCAGCATGTCCACGGAAGCTTTCGTGGCGAAAATCACCAAAAAGGCGGCGAGGCCCATCATCAGCACGCCGTTTTGCGTGACCAGCCGGTCGCTCAACGTCGCAAACCGGGTCGGCATCCAGCGATCCACGGCCATGTTCGCCAGCACGCGCGGGCCGCCGAGAAATCCCGTTTGCGCCGCGATGATCAGCAGCGCACCGGACGCCACCATTGCCGCGATGACAAAGCCGCGTGACAGCCAGTCGGGCCACGCGACGGTGATTTTTTCAAACAGCACGGCGTTCAGCGTTTTGCCATCAACATGTTCGACGTGGTACAATAGATATGCGAGCAGCAGCCCGCCGACGACGAACGAGAGGGATGCACCCATGTAAAACATCGTGCGCTTGCCGGTCTGCACACGTGGTTCGCGCAGGACGTTCAAGCCGTTGCTCACGGCCTCGATGCCGGTGTAAGTGCCGGCGCCGAGGCTGTAGGCGCGCAGCACCAGCGCGAAAAAGCCCAGCATCCCGACCTCGGCGGTATCTGACCGCACATCGCTCACAACGCCGTGCGCGATGGACGGCAAATCTCCGAAGTGCGCCGCGACCGCCCAGACGATGGCGAATGCGTAAGTGAAAACGAAAACGAAAAATACCGGCACCCAGAGCATGACGGATTCTTTCACGCCACGCAGGTTGAGCACCGTCAGAAAAACCACCACGCCCAGCGAGAATTCCGTTTTCTGGTGCTGGATTACATACAGCGCCTCTTGCTGGAACCTTTCCGGCAGCAAACTGAACAGCGCATCGGCGCCGCTGGCCACGCTGATGGCAATCGTCAGGATATAGTCACCGATGAGCGCGCAGCCGGAAACCACGCCTACCATGGGCGAAAGCAGTTTGCTCGCGACGAGATAACCGCCGCCGCCGCTGGGAAACAGCTCGATGATCTGCGCATAGCTCAGGCAGATGACCACGATCGTCAGCACGGAGGCGAGCGCCACGAACAGGCTCAGGTGTGTGTGGCCGTTTAGGGCCTTAAACGCCTCTTCCGGGCCGTAGCACGACGAAGACAGGCCGTCCGCGCCCAGCCCGACCCAGGCGAGCAGCGCGACCAGCGAAAGGTTATGGAAGGTGCGCTTATCTGAGAGGTTGTGCGCCCGGCCAATCAATGCGTTTTTGAGGAACGTCAAGACGTTCATAAAAATTGAATCGCGGATTAGAACAGTTTTGCCGGCTAAATTCACGCCGGAAAATCATTTATTTGACCTGACTGCGGATGGCTTCCGCCAGTGCCGACGGTTCATCGGTGCCGAGCATGAATTTTTTTTCGCCCCGTAATGTCACCAGAACGGCGTCAAATCCCGAGACGTTATAGAGCCAGCCCGAGCGCGGACTCCAGTGGATGCCCCAACTGGGACCGTTTTTTGCCGGCATGGCGGAAACAATATCAGACAGCGGCACGCGTTTGTGAATCAATCCCGGTCCGAAGAACCAGATCAACTCGCCGCCGGTAATCTCAATCGTCAGTGAATGGAACAACCAGGCGATGATGAGCAGCATCGTACCGGAAACCAGCATTGGTGCCAGATGGCCCGTAAACCATCCCGCTGCGATCAGTGCGACGGCGATGCCGAGTGTCACTCTTCGTATCAGGGTTCCGGGTTGCGTATGCCGGTAATTGCCGTCTGATGAATTTGTAGTCATAACCAATTTCCGATTTCGCCAGCCACGCAGGTTTCCGCCGGCATGCCATGGCACATTTTAAATTGGGTGACCGTAAAGATTTCGCACCCGCGAAATCCAGAGGATCGCCCTTCCAAATGCCTGCGAGATTAGCTGACGGGCTTGGCCTTGAAAGTGGCCTGGAAACCGGTTGCCCGGTTTCGTTCGCCCCGTCCCATTACTGGGAATTTGGGTCTCCCGCGTCCGGTTTCAGGAAGGAAGCCGGACTTCGGCTGCAACTGAACGATTCAACCATAGGAGAGTCCGCTTGTCAAATTTCGCGCAAAACTCCAAGAAAACCGTTGCCAAACTGTGTTCTGGCGCGTCTCATTTGGTTGATAATGAAACGAGTTTCATCCTGGCTGACGGGTATCGCCATCGTCTGGCTGGCCGGCTGTGCGGAAAGTCCGCCGCCGCCCGTCACGCAGGAGGTCAATCCGCCGACACCCCCGCCGAAAATTGCACCCGCGCCTCCGCTGGCACAACCGCCGTCGCCGAATGTTTCATCAGTCGTTCCGCCCGCGCCCCAACGGGAGTTTCGTGCGGCATGGATAGCCACCGTGGGCAATTCCTGCTGGCCATCCAAACCGGGACTGCCTGTCGCGCAACAAAAGGCCGAGCTCCTCGCCATGCTGGATCGCGCGGCGGCAATGAAAATGAATGCCGTGATCTTTCAGGTGCGGCCCGCCTGCGACGCGCTTTACGCTTCGAGCCTCGAGCCATGGTCGGAATACCTGACCGGCGTGCAGGGCAGGGCACCACAGCCGTTTTACGACCCGCTGGCGTATGCCATCCAGGAGGCGCACAAACGCGGGCTGGAACTGCACGCGTGGTTCAATCCCTTTCGCGCCCATCATTTTCAGAGCGTGTCACCGATCTGCGCCCGGCATATCAGCCGCACGCACCCGGAAATGGTTCGCAGCTATGGAAAATATCTCTGGCTCGACCCCGGCGAACCGGCGGTGCGCGACTATTCGTTGGGGGTGATCATGGACGTGGTGAAACGCTATGACGTGGATGGCATCCATCTCGACGATTATTTCTATCCGTACCACGAGACAAATTCGTTTGGCGATATTTCGTTTCCCGATTCTCCCTCCTGGAAAAAATACGGCGTGGCCAGCGGGCTTTCGCGGGACGACTGGCGGCGGCAAAACGTCGACGTTTTCGTGGAGCAACTGTATCACTCCATCAAGGGCGCCAAGCCGTGGGTGAAGTTCGGCATCAGCCCCTTCGGCATCTGGCGTCCGAAAAATCCGCCGGGCATCAGCGGTTTCGATTCTTATCAGGAGATTTACTGTGACTCGCGCAAATGGCTGCGCGCAGGCTGGTGCGACTACATCGCGCCGCAGCTTTATTGGGGGATTCAGCCTCCGAAGACGAGCTTCACCACGCTGCTGAACTGGTGGGAAGGCGAAAACATCCAGCATCGCCACGTCTGGCCCGGCATGGACTCGCTCAAGGTTGGCGAAAAATGGCAGCCGGAGGAGATCGAAAACCAGATCACGTTTTCGCGCCAATATCCCGGGGCCGGGCACATCCATTGGAGCATTAATGCCCTGATGCGCAACCCGGCGCTGGACAGCGCGCTCGTGCAAAACATTTACCAGCAGCCGGCGCTGATTCCGGCGAGTCCCTGGCTGGGTTCAACCCCGCCGCCGCAACCGGATATCCTGGTCACCGGCTGGAAGAATTCCGTGCACGTAGGCTGGAAAAACTCCCCCGGCGAACCGGCAAGCTGGTGGGTGCTCCAATTCCGCGAGAACGGAAACTGGACCACGCAGATTCTGCCCCCCGGCCGCTCGGATGCCTACCTCGATAGCGCGCATCCCGATGCGCTCGCCGTCCGCGCCGTAAGCCGCACGGGAATTTTGGGTGAAGCGGCGCTGTGGAAAAGTCAGAAGTAGAATTTGAGACGCAGAAACAGATATAAATCATTTCAAAGTAAACTGCAGCCGGGGTGGCTGCCATGCGCTCTCCCTCACCCTGACCCTCTCCCGCTGGGAGAGGGAACAGCCATGTTCGATTTTTCTTTTTGAAAGTGGTGTGCTCCAATCCAGCCGCAGGTTTTCATTTGAAGCTGGGAGCGGTTCTCCCTCTCCCAGCGGGAGAGGGCCGGGGTGAGGGAGAAAATGTGACCAAATCGAACGGCTAACCCCTATAGCAGACGCCAGTTTTTTACTTCTGCATTCTGCATTCATCCTTCTGTCTTCGGGCAGCAGGGAAGAAGTGGTTTTGGAAGGGCTGTAAGCCGAATTTTGTCTGCGTCCCGCAAGCGGGACGGAGAGAATCATTTGTCTTAGCGGTCAATACCCGAAACCTGTTTCGCTTTCACGAAACGCGGAGCGGGCAGCTCCTCGGTTTCCTATTTGGCCTTGCACCCGACGGGGTTTGCCATGCCGCTACGCTCACGCGTCGCGCGGTGCGCTCTTACCGCACCTTTTCACCATCACCCGCCGCCGCTCTTGCGAACGATGACAGGCTGTCTGTTTTCTGTGGCACTTTCCGTCAAAAAGCTTTGAAACTTTTTGCCTGCGTGTATCTCCATCGTGGGGACTGGAGTTACGCAGCGTCGCGCCCTATGGAGTTCGGACTTTCCTCATTCGCTTGCGCAAACGCGATTCTCCGCCCTTCCAAAACCAATCTAAGAATAACCAATATATAAAAAAACTCAAGCCGGCGGGGGAGCGGGGGCAATAGGCAGTGTGACTGGAATATTTTCCGCCGCCTTTTGGATCATTTGGGTCGGTGTTTCTTCTTCGGATTCTTTTTCTAATTTTTTCAACGCCTTGGCAATTTTCCTCCGTGCTTCATCGGCTTTATCTCCTTCCAAAACTTCTTTAGTGATCACTTCATTTTCTAATACGGAGCGAATTTGTTCTGCATTAATCTTTGCATCGGGAGAAATGAGTCGAAGATTTTTGCGGATAAGATTTAAAACTGCGTCAGTTGAAAGAATTGCTCCAATAGAAAATTTGCTCAAAGCCTGTTTCTGCTGGTAATAATCCTTCAACGCGGATTTTTCCCATCCTTCCTTTGTAAGTCGAAAAAGCATCTCCAGATGGGCAATATTATGGTGGTCTACATCAAGGAAATTGATTTCAATGATTTTTTCATGGTCTATCGGTTTAGCGAAGGTCACTTTGTAAATGTGCCAGTGCATTCCATTTGTCAGTACGACCCAATCCACACCTTGATTTGAAGCATAGCTTACGGCTTGCATGACGTGGATGTCTTTTAGTTCTTGAGAAATGGCTTTTGCCTCAATCAGCGATTGGATTTTTTCATCAATCTTTGTGGCTAAATCACAAAACGTTCCGCGAATGGCAATTTCTGAAGTGATTTCTTTGAAAGTATCATAACCGAAAACCTCCGAAAGCATTGCAGTGATGATGATCACCGTGTTTGATTCGTTGGCTTTATTGTCGTAGGCGGCTGCTAAAACCGGTTTGAACTTTTTTATCCCGGTTACAAGCCGTTCTGAAACTCTCTGAGGAATATTTGCCATATCGAATATTTATTGGTTACGCTTGAGTTGGTCAATTTTTTCTTCGAGCTTTTCCAGTTGGGCTAAAATTTTGTTTTCTTCCCGAACAATGCTTTTTTCTTTCGAGCCAACAAAAAACGATGCTGCACAGCCACTTAAAACCCCAAAGAGGCCAATTCCCGAAACCATCAAAATCATTGCAACAATTCTGCCTTCACCCGTGACTGGATATGTATCTCCGTAACCCACTGTTGTGATCGTTGACACGCTCCACCAAATTGCGTCTCCAGCGGTTTTGATGTTTGCGTTTGGGTCTTGTTGCTCGCAAATCAAAATGGCAATGGAGCAAAAGATAATCAACAAAAAGGCGCTAAGTACGACCGATGTGATGCCAGTTTGAATCTTGTCCTTTAAAAGTAATGAACTGATCTTTTGCGTCGCGCGAATGGCGCGAAGTAAACGGATGACACGAAGAATGCGAACGAATCGTCCGACTCGTAACACTGGAATGTTCGGAATGCTGGCAACTAAATCAATCCACCCCCATTTAATAAAAGCCAATTTTGATTCAGCCTTGTAAAAGCGAATCCAAAAATCGACGAACAGGAGAACGCAGACAGTCGTATCAAGGTTCTGGAGAATTTCTGAAACTTGTTTTGGTAGTTTGAAAGCCATATCGGCACCAAGTGCGCCAAGTACGACAATGGACAAAACAAGAATTGCAATTTGAAATAGGCCAACTTTTTCAGAATTGTTGGAGCCTAATCCCTTCATTTTCCAGATTTATATTTTCGTCAGCTCTTCCCGAACGCCTCTTCGATGACCTGCTTGAAATAGTTTTCGCCGGGCTTGACGATGCCGAATTCACGTTTGGCGTTGTCCGGCGAATCGCTCGCGTGCGCGGCGTTGACCATGATGGTCGAGCCGAATTCGCGGCGGATGGATCCGGGCGGCGCCTTGGAGGGATCCGTCGGGCCGAGCACGTCGCGGATTTTGTTCACCGCGCCCACGCCTTCATAGACCAGCGCGATGCACTTTTCCGTGCCGGGCTTGGTCCAGTCGGCCTGCGGGATTTCGCCGGGCGCGTGGCCGGACATGAAACGCACGATGTTGTCGAACTGCGAATCGCCCTGGATCGGTCCGAGGACATCACCCAGCGCTTTCACGTCGTTCTCGGCCATCTTGAAACCGAACTCTTTTTCCAGGATGTCTTTCGCCTTGGCACTTACGCCGTCTTTCAATTTGGTGCGCAGAAAATCGCGGACCGGGCCGTAAAATTCCATTGCCTGCGCCGTGCTCATGCGGAGCACCTTCGCGCCCACGATGAACAGGCCGGTGCGCGAGAAGAAATCGATCACGTTGCCCGGGCGGCCCGTGGCGAACTTGAAATTGTCCGGCTTGATCAGCACCAGCGTGCGTTCGGGCTTTTCGCCGGCGGAGTAGGTGTTGACGTTTTCCAGGATGCCGCCGTCGCTTTCCGAAAACTTGGCCCACAATTTCAATTTGCGTTCCGCCTCCTCCACGTTCGGCGCGGCGAGCACCGCGGGCTCGAAATAACGCACGTTCCCGTTGTCGTCCATGATCAGGTCGCTGTAGGTATCTCGGATGGTCTCGCCGCCGCGGCGGTCCGGGCTCAAATTACCAACCACACCGCGGACCTTGCGCACCGCTTCATCGCCCCGGAACAGCAGCATCATGCAACGCCGGCGCAGGCCGGTCTTGGGGTCGGGGCAAAGGTTTTCGAGGACGTAATTCTTGAGCAATTCCTGGATTTTGCGATCTTGCGGGTCTTGCGCGGAAATGATGGTTTCGGCGTAGGCTTTGGCGAGTTCGGTGCTCGGCGCGAACATCCGCATATCGACGAGGTCGAGGCCGGTGCGGGTGATGAGGCGGCTCAGGATTCCGCCGGTACGGGATTTATAAAGCGAGTAGGGGGTGATGATGACGTAAGCTAGCTGTTGGGACATAAGTCAGACTTGCGGCGGTGGGGGGTTGTTGGAGGTGGGGGCAGCGGCAGGGGCGGGGGCAGGCGCGACGGCGGCCTTGCCCAAAATCTTGAACATCACCGTGCCGCAGGTCGGGCACTTGCCCTTGATGGCTTTGCGACCGTTTTTCATGGTCTCTTCCACACCATCGGCGATGGGCTTTTTTGCCTTGCACTTGACGCAATAACCTTCTGTCATAAAAAAATTTCCGCCGGCGCTTGATGTGCCAAACGTTTAGGGAGCCTAATCATTACACTCCTCAAGGTCAAACCGAATCCAAGACCCGCAAGCCATCGTGCAAAATTCAATGACCGCCGTAGCTTTTGAGCCCCGTCTGGCAACCCGCTTATTGTAAATGACATATAACCAAGAAAAGGACGCCAGCCTGACCGTATGAGGCGCAATGTCGTAAATCAGTACGTACTGTCAGCCAAGAATCATGGATTTGGTCGGATTTGGCTTGCCGCACCGTAGTTTTAACGAAGGCGGGTCGGATTTACTTGGATTGGATTTACTTGGATTTAGTCTTATACGGTTGGATTTTATGCAACCAAGCCGCAGTTTGTGACGAGACGTTTGAAGCGTTTCCTCCTCTCCCCGCTAAACGGGGAGAGGAATGAGGTGAGGGGCCTTAATTTTAAGTTCCAAGTTTGAATTGCTTGGATTTGCCTGGATTCAGTAGCCTGTGAGTGGCTTTTTCTCGCGAACCCAAATCAACGAAACCCAATGTTTATGGGGAAACGGTGGCTTCGTTTGGTAATTTTCATGTTTTTGAGCAACTCCACGCTCATCCAAACACCAGCGCGATAACCACTTCCGCCGCCTTTTAGCCGGATTTTTTCCGTGACGCTTTTCTTGCTTCGGGTTTTGGCTCGTCACTATTTTGGTTTGATTTACCTTGATTTGGTGCGATTCCCAGCAAGTTTTGGTGTTTCCGCCCCCCGCTCATAACCCGTCACTCATAACTTTTTTGGTCGGATTTACTCGGATTTACTCGGATAAAAACCGGGTTGGGCCTCGGTTCGGCAGGGGCTGGGTGGAATGGCTCGATTCAAGACATTCCAACCCAGCACCTGCGCCGTGCGAACTCATCACATTTCACTCGCCACTTTGTGGCTATGTCAAAGAACAAACTTCCAAACTTCGATCACCGCCTACTTTTGCGGTTCCTTCTCCCCCTCGGGGGAGAAGGTTAGGATGAGGGGGCTTGCTTAGCCCACCCCCGCCATAGCCCGGCACCAGCCTGGTGCTTTCCGCCCTTGCCCCACTTTAGCTAACAGTAAAAACAATGTCAACAAATAAAGAGTACAAAGTTTACTTTATCCGAAACCGGCCATGCCGCTGAAGTAAGTCCACGCCATCCAAAAACCAGCCCCGTCAGGGGCGGAATATTTATAGAAACGAAGCAGAAAGAAATTCAAGCCCCGTCCAGGGGCGACATATAAACCTTCGGGAGTGAGGGAAGACCTGGCCGCCGTAGGACAGGCATCTTGCCTGTCTCCATTTTCCTGGACCATGCAGATGGAAACAGGCTGCGGTCTTTCCCGATTTCATATTTTAACCGGCCACCGACCCAAATAGGTCTGGACAAAATAGAAAGACAGAAATAGATTCGAAAAACGGGAAAATATGACCGCAAATTGCGGCATAGTCACTTGTTAGACCACATCACGCGTCATGATTATTTTGCTTGTCCTGTTTTACGAAGCCATGGTCACAGCAATCACATCTGTTGGTTGCAAGCTCTACCAAAAGTGGCATCGTCAAGCGGGGTGGTATGTTGGTCTGGTCGGGGCTGTTTTGACTGCGGCTCTTATTAGCCTTCCATCCGACTGGCATTACCTGACGCATCCCCAAAACTGGAGTTGGGAACGCAGGCACGACAAGCAGTCGCTTAGTGCCGTCTTGTATGGCTTTTTGTGGCTGACTGGCATGGCATTGCCTGTGGCCTTATTTGTGGTTTACTTTTTTAGGAAGAAACATAGAGATCGAGCCATGCAGACAACCTGTTGAAACATGACACCTAAGTCGCCGGAGCCAACCGCCGTTGGCGCTACGGTTGCAAGCCGCGCCGCGAGTAGGCGGTGACTCAGTTTTTTACGTTGGCCACTATGCAACCTCGTTCCAAAAAGTTTTGGTGGGCCTGCTTTTACTGGCAGAAAGCAAAGCGGTGGCCTGTGATACATGCCTTGTGTGTCTGTTGGGGACTCTTTGTTGGAGTTGGATGCCTTTATTTATTTTGGGATCCTAAACCGAACGACAGGCAGACTATTCCTCTGAGAGTGCTTGGCGTGCTTATGCTGGTTGTTTATGGATGGTGGCTCATAACTTTTATTCTGCGGTTGAAGCGAGGCACTTGGAAGAGTCATTGCGACATGAGGATTGCCGAGTTTAGTGGAGGATTGAAATGAGAATGACGTGGCCTAACCACTCGCTAGCTTCTCCCGCCATAGCTTCCGAGCGACGGCGGACTGGTCAAGCCGCAGCCAGGCGATGTTCCGCAGTCGCGGGATTATTTCATTAGCCGGCGAGCGCACATGCTTACGATTACCAGAATTACAGACCTCGACGTGGCCGCTCTACAAAGATTGCGGGTGGAGAGTTCACAGGAGGGTTTCAAATTTATGGAGCGTTTGTGTGATGAGTGGGCGTCCGGTACGAACCGCTTCGATGCGCCCGGTGAGGCTTTGTTTCTCGCTGTCGCCGACGATCAGGTGGCGGGCATTTGTGGGCTTAATCGCGACCCCTACGCTCGCGATGCCCGCGCGGGAAGAGTCCGGCGGCTTTACGTTCTGCCAGACCATCGGCACCGCGGTGTTGGTCACGCTTTGCTTCAGGCTGTGATTGCCCACGCCCAAGGCCATTTTGACATATTGCGCGTGCGGACTAACGAGGCCGGTGAGTTTTACACCCGGCACGGCTTTCAGTGCATCACATCGCAGCCAGATACAACCCATGTTTTTGAATTCACCCATGCCGCCTGACCAGTCGCCGGAACCAACCCTAATTGACGCTTCCGTTTTGTGCTTGAGCATTTGGCTTTGCCCCGCCACATTTCCCGGGTGTCCCGCAGTCGCGGGATTATTTCGTTGAGGCCGCTTATCACGCTATGACAAAAATCGAGAAGCAATCGTGGGAGCAGGAGCGCGCGAAAGGTTATAGCCATTTCCTTTTGCGCAGCTTGCTCAAAACGTGTTTGTCGTTTGGTGTTTTGGTGCCAATTGCCGGCATTTTGTGGCCGAGGTTCCGGCATCAACCCATTTCTCCGGCCTGGCAGCTTTTAGCCGAGTTCGGATTTTGTGTCGTGGTCTATGTTGCCTGGCGGGGGGTATGGCGGTGGCGGAGGCAGGAGAGCAATTATCAAAAACCGACAGAAGCTGACGACGCAGCACATCATCGTTCCGGAGATTTGCCTGCGGCCGGGACGGCGACGATGGCGGATGTTGAGCGGTTGGTACGAGCTGGAGAGCGCATTGCAGCCATTCGCGTCTATCGTGAAATTCACCACGTCGGATTGACGGAGGCAAAAAAGGCGATCGATGATTTACAAAATGCCGCCTAATAATTCGTCGGCTTGTCCCGCCATAGCTTCGGAGCGACGCCGGACTGGTCAAGCCGAAGCCAGGCGGAGTTCCGCAGTCGCGTGACAACCCGGACGTCCGCTTTCGGTCAAGCGAAGTCCTGGGCATACCCGTAATCGGCGAGCGGGTTCGATTCATGGCTTTCTTGGTAATTTCCCGTTCGCGTATTGCTCTCGGGATTGTTTTTGTTATTTTTTGTCATGCCCTTGGCCAAATTACATTTATATGAGTGATCAACCACAGCCTGTTTCCGTTCGCACCCCTGAGCCGGCGGTCGAAGTCGCCTGGTTCTCCGCCCTGTGCAACGAGGATTATGAATTTCTCGGCGTGCCGGATGGCTCGCTTCGCAGCAGTTTTGAACATTGCACCGACATCGTGCAAACGGTCGACCGGCTCGGTTTTCAGAATATCCTGATGCCCTCGTCGTTCAACGTCGGGCAGGAGCCGCTGACCTTTGCCGGCGCGGCGGCGGTGTTGACGAAGCAGCTCCATTTTCTCGTCGCCGTGCGCATGGGCGAAATCCATCCGCCGATGCTCGCGCGCCATATTTCCACGCTCGACCACATCATGAAAGGCCGGCTCACGATCAACATCATCTCCTCCGAACTGGTCGGCACCACGGAAGGGAACGAAGACCGTTACGCCCGTTCCGACGAGGTGGTGCAAATTCTCAAGCAAGCCTGGACGCAAGACCGGATAAAATTCAAGGGCCGCTTTTACGACCTGGACCTGCCCGCGGACCCGGTGAAACCGTATCAACAAAACGGCGGCCCGCTGCTCTATTTCGGCGGCATCTCCGATCCGGCCCGCGATCTCTGCGCAAAACATTGCGACGTTTTTTTGATGTGGCCGGAACCGGAAGAAAATCTGCTGGCCACGATGCAGGATTTGAGCAAACGCGCGGAGGCGTACGGACGGAAAATTGATTTCGGCCTGCGCATCCATATGATCGTGCGCGAGACCGAGCAGGAAGCGCGCGATGCCGCGACCCGCTTGATGTCCCAATTTGATCCCGTCAAGGGCGCCGAAATCCGCGCGCGTTCGCAGGATACCAAGTCGGCCGGCGTGCAGCGGCAGGACGCCTTGCGCGCGCAATCCAAGGACGATTACATCGAACCCTATGTCTGGTCCGGCATCGGGCGGGGACGTTCCGGCTGCGGCAGCGCCTTGGTGGGAACGCCCGAACAGATCTTGAACAAGCTTCAACGATATATTGACATGGGAATCCGCGCGTTCATTTTTTCCGGCTACCCGCACAAGGACGAGGCCGAACTGGTCGCGCGTCATATCCTGCCGCATTTGAAGACGACCAAGCTTTCCGTGGCCCAGGGCCGCGTGCCGGCGACCACGCCGGTAACTCCGCTGACCACCGCGCCGCGCCGTTGATCCGCTCCAAGTGGGAACGCACCCTTACATCATCATCGGGCTGGCGGTTTACGGCTGTGTGATGCTGGGCGTTTCATCGTTTTGGATGATGCGGGTCCGGAAAGCGGCCGACTATCTCGTCGCCGGCCGTAATCTGCCTTACCTGATTTTGACCGGAACCATCACCGCCGGCTGTATCGGTACCGGCGTCGTCATCGGCGGTTCCGGGCTGGCGTATCAATACGGCTGGGCCGGCTCGGCGTATCCGCTCGGCCTTGGGCTGGGAACCCTGCTGACCGGATTGTTCTTTGCCGGCACGCGGCGCTACGGGTTCATCACCTTGAGCGAGGAGATTTCGTGTTATTATAACGGCAATCGCGCCATCTCGGAATTTTGCAACGTCAGCCTGTTCCTGTCGCAATTGTGCTGGCTCACGGTGCAGATCACCGGCTGCGGCCATGTGCTGGGCATCGTGACCGGCCTGTCACCGGAATTGTGCGTCGTCCTCGCCGGCTTCGTCACCGCGTTGATCGCCATCCCCGGCGGTTTTAGAACGGTGGTATATACCGACTTCCTAAACTCGATCATCCTGCTCATCGGCTTCGGCTTCCTGGTGTCTTCGGCGCTCAAGCACTCAGGCGGATTGGACGGGTTGCAAAAGGCCGTGCCGCCCGAAAATTTTTCAATCCTGGGGCACGATGCCTTTGGAAATATGAAATTGGCCGGCCTGTTGCTGGTTTTGGTTTTGAGCGACTTTGCCGATCCGGGCCGGCGGCTCGCCATCTATAGCGCGCGGACGCCGGACATCGCCCGATGGAGCATGGTCACAGCCGGGGTGGTCGTGATGTGCTTTTCCCTGGTGATCGGCATCATCGGAATGTATGCCTTCAGTCTTAACCCCGATCTGAAGTCGCCGGATCAAACCTTGCCGTGGCTGGTCATGAATGTCCTGCCGCCCGGGCTGGCGGCTATTGTCGTCGTCGCTTCCACTGCGGCCATCCTGTCCTGTGCCAACAGCAATGCCACCGCTGCCGGCTCATTCTTTGTCCGGCACATTTATCCGCTGGCGACCGGGCATTATCCGCAAAATCCCATCCGCGTCGTGCGCGGCGCGCTGGTGGTTGTCTTCATCATTTCCACGGCCTTCGCGTTGCGCACCACCTCGATCGTCAGTTTTGTGGTCAAATTTTTGCCCGTCACCATGAGCGGCTTGGCGGTCATCATCCTGGTGGGACGCTTTTGGAAATGCGCCAACTGGCAGGGCGCGCTGGCCGCGCTGATCACCACTCCGCTGGTTTCACTCGCGGTCATCTTGATTCCTTCATTTTCAAAATTCTGGGGCTATCCGGCAATTCCTGCCGTTGCCACTGGAATCCTGGCACAAGTCGTCGTAAGCCTTTTGACCCCGGGCCAACGGTCTAACTTTGACGAAATTGCGGAACGATTGACCCACGAACGCCAGGCAATTGAAGAGAGTCCGGACACGGGCATGGTTTGAGAAAAACTGTGGTTGTCGCAACGAATGGCCCGGGCGGAAGAGTGTCCGATGGTTTAGGGTCATTGCACCTCACGACTCGAAAAGATTGCCGGAATTAACGGCGCGGACATCGGGTCATGTTTGGTTTTCTTTGTTGTTTGAATAACAACGGGGCTGAACGCTTGCGGCCAGGGTTCGGACGGCACCTTTCCAATGAGCCGGACGACTTCATCAAAATGGCCCGTGTAATAAACGCGGGCATAGTCGGCAAGAAATTTTTCCGTCTCCATGCGGTCCGAGAGCTGTTTGGTCACCCGTGTTTGCAATCGTTCGCGGATCATGCGGAAGATTTTTTCCTTGATCCAATAGCTGTTGTCGTACCGCTGTCTGAGGGATGACGCTGCGGCCAGCTTGTCCAACTCGGGAGAAGTCAAATCGCGTTGCCAGGCGGCGTGATAAACTTCAAGAGCTTCAAGCCAGGATGCCTGCGCGGTTTTATTGAAAAGTTCGTGCAGCCCTTTCCACCCCAGTTTGCCCGGGTCGATCAGGCTGGCGACATCCGGCGATTTCCGTCCTTTTTCCTCGTAATCCAGCAGACAGACTTTGAAGTCAACTTTGCGGTCCCCGTCGTAATCATATTCGATGGTGTCAATAAATCCGTCGCCGTCCGTATCGGTGTATTTTACCACTTCATTTATCTTGGTCGCCGGGGGGCGGTGCGTGGGTTCGCCGCCGCCGCCATGATATTTGCCATCCTCGTCAACGGTCCAGGCTCCCCACTTGGCGCCATACAGGTGAAACTTGCGGTCAAAGACGCCGATGTAAAGTTTGCCGCCTCCCGAGCCATCCAGATCGAACTCGCCCCGGTCGCCCAGGCTGTCGGACTGTCCGTTGCCGTCGAGGCCGGGCGGCAGACCGTTCGTGTTGCCGAAGCGCGCCGTGGAGTAAATATCCACGGGTGCCGCCTTGGGGTTGCCGGGAATACTGGTGGGCGACAACAACTCAACCCGTTCCCAACGATGGTCGTCTCCATCCTCGTCGAAAACGAAATTGAAACACTTCCAGTGTGTTTTGAAGAACAGCGAATACCCCTTGTTCCGGTCCATATAGATGAGTTCCTTGATGCGTCGCCATTCGTTGTGCTGGAAACAGGGATCAAATTTCGGATTCCCGGCAAAGTGGGGCAGGGGATGGCTCATGGAACTGATATCGATGCTCGCGCCGCTCCCGGCCAGCGTCATGTCGAAGGAGGATTCATTATCCTTGCCGGCATTCCCGTCCAGGTCGTAAGTCACGAAGCCGGCATTGACCACCGGACGGATGTCCACATTCGTCCCATTAAAAGGTTGGGGAGCGCACCAACGCATGGCCATGTTGGCCACGCCCTTGCCCTCCTCGTCATAGAACGAAAACGGATTTTCCCAGTTGAGGCGCGGGTCGGTCAGGGCATAGGACGCGCAATGGGTTTTTACGAAATCGTTATTGCCGTGATAGTTGGGCAGCCAATTACAGGTGCCGGTGAAAGCCCAGCACGCGAGATCAAAATGCTTCCAATCAATCCAGCCCAATACGCCGTGCTGGTCGTGGTTGATGAAAACCATGAAGACCGGATTGCCGGTGCGATCACTTTTTTCCGCGCCCCACGTGGCGGGATTGATCGTGATCGCCTGCACGTCGGGCACGCCATCGCCGTCGGTATCGCACCATTTGACGTTCATGTCATTTGGCCCGTCATAAATGCCATCGCCATCCATGTCCACCTGCATGACCGAGCCCACCTGATCGCCGCGCGCATCGTCCGGTTGCATGCGACCGCTTTCATCGAGCCAGCGGACCCGTTTGCCGTTCCACCAGCGTTCGATGACATCGGGCTTGCCGTTGCCGCTGATGCTTAGATGGAGAACCTCGTCATTGGGAACGGATGAATGCAGGGCGGTCAGGTGCCAGTCCCGGATGTCATCGGCCCGGCCGGGTAACGTGAGCAACAGCAATAGACCGGGGACGACCACGGTAAATATCCGCCGGCAATTCATGGGATTTGACCGGTGATGGCGGCTTCAGATTTTGGGATTCATGGTTGCAACAAGCTGATCATGCCGCAAAAGCGGGGGGTATTATTTCCAGGGTTCTGCCCATTGGCACCGGCTCCCATGTCCCAATACTGCGCCGTGAACGCCGATTTGGTGTTGCTAAAGGTGGCGTGCATGTCGCCAAACAGCGCGTTGATTCCCACCGGTGCAACGCCATACCGATGCGGGATTTTATTCCAGGTATAGACCAGGTCGCTCAGCATGGTGAATTGGGGGCTTAATTGGTTTATTTTCGTAGCCACCGTATGCGCGTTGATGTTGATCAATGTTGGAACCCCCTTTATCAGGGTCGTGGACTGGGGATAATACATGTAGTTTCCCCGGATGTTTCCGCCATTGGCGCTGGGAAAAGTGGGGGTGGAATACAATGCCTGGCCAAATGCCGGTTCACCGGCCAGATCGGCCTGCTGCTCGTTCAGGCCGGGATCATAATAGACCTTGCCAGTGGCGAGAATCCCCGTCGGAATGAGCACGCCATGGTTGGTGTAACCGGAGCTGTAGCTGGAGGACAACGGCCCGTCTGGCAAGGACAATCCATAAGGAACCAGGCAATAACCTACAAATGGATTGTTGGCGTTGCTGGTCGGATCAAATTCATCGGCCGGCAGCTTGTCGTCGTAATCATTTCCATACGTGGCAAAAGCCACCCCGAACTGTTTCAAATTGCTGATACAGGCAATCCGGTTGGCCTTGACCTTGGCCCGGGTCAACGCGGGCAGGAGCATGGCCGCCAGGATCGCGATGATGGCGATGACGACCAGCAGTTCAATGAGCGTAAAAGCCGGCCTAACATTGGATTTGTATAACTTCATTTTATTTATGGGTTTTGCCTCCGCCGAAACCGGGTTCCGACGGAGGCTGATCAAAGATTGTTTTTTAAATCATGGATGAACCATGCGATAAAAGACCGCGCCGTTGGCCTGATTGATGGGTATGCTCAGATTGGTGATGGAATCCGAGCCGGCCACTACCACCCAATTGGTGCCCAGTCCGGACTGGAGTGAATTGGTCTGCGCTTGCAGCAACCAGCCGCCATTCGTGGGCCAGGCCAGGTTCAAGGTACTTACCGATACCGAGAATTGGATCGTTCCCGGGAGCGGATTGATCGTGATCGGATTGACCAACAGGCTGCCGCTGCCGGTGATGTAAGTTGGATCCGTGGTGGCATTATGGAGACCGGCGGCGGCCGGGACACCACCCAGGACCAGGCCGGCAACGGTATTGGTGTCTGAATTGGCAAAGCTCAAATTCAGCATCGCATTGGTTCCGCCTGCGAGCGTCACTGTCGCGCCGGCCGCGATGTCAGGATAGCTCAAATTCAAAGTGCCGGCGCTGACCGTGATATTGCCCGTGTAAACATTGCTCTGTAGCATTTCTAATGTTCCCGCGCCGGTTTTCACCAGCGTGCCGCTGCCTGTGGCCAGCGCATTGATGTAAAGAGTCGCGTCCACCGGCGGAACATCAAACTGGCAATTCGTGCCGGCGAGGTATAGGGCCTGTTGATTGGTTGCTAAAATGTTCAACAACTGGCCCGAGCCGGGGACCGAATTGCGCAGGATGCCGTTGTTCAGGGCCAGCAAATCGGCTGACAAGTCATGGCCGTTCACATCCAAAACGCCGGTGTTCAAAGTGACTTCAACTGGAGTGGCGGCGCGAACCGGCCAGGAGGTGCCTATCTCATTAAAGCCGTCAACGAGGACCAAGGCATTGGAATTTACGATCAAACCAGGAAAGCCACCGTGAGAACCCGAACCACCACCACCACCAACAACAGTCGCCCCGCTGCCCCGGGCCATATCAAGCACACCCTGATTTACGGTGATGTTACCAGGTGTGATGCCAGTATCAGACCCTATTACCTTCCAGGTGCCGTTGCCGGTTTTGGTGGCATGAGCGTTATTAAGACTAATACCATCTGTTATCCAGGTATTGCTGACGACATTCACATTAAAGCCGGAGATGCTTGCGATGATGGGTGCGGAACTGAAATCGAGATTGCCGGAACCTACGACCGTAAAGGTGTTGCCGGCAGTATTGATGTTGTAGGAGCTGTTGAGGGGCAGCGCCATATCCGAGCCGCTGACGTTGTCCATGGCCCCGCCTGAGATTGTCAAGGAGGCGCTTCCGCTACCGATGGCGGCAGGCGAAACCAGACTGATCTGGCCCGCTTGTAGCTGCACACCGCTCCAGCTATTGTTTCCGGCCAGCGTCAAAGTACCGTTGCCGGTTTTGATCAACTGATTGCCGGCGCCACCGTCACTGATGGAGCCGCCAATCGTAAGATTGTTGGTCACGATGTTAACCGTGGTATTTTGGGGCATCGTCACCGATCCGGTCCCCAGATTCAGGTCATTGCTTCCCGCAAAACTGAAATTGCCGTTCCAAACCTGTGGAACCGGATACTGCAACACCACTGCGGATCCGCTGGTATTGCCCAGGCGGGCGTTGCCATTGAGCGTCAACGTGCCGGTGCCGATAGGTGAGCCGCTGCCACTGCCGCCATTATTAATATTTAGCAAACTCCCGGCGGACACGACTGTGCCTCCCGAATAGGTATTGGTCGCGGACAACGCCACCATGCCGCCGCCCAACAATTCCAGATCGCCGCCGGGACTGATGTTGATGTTACCGCTGCCGGCAATCGCGAAGGAATTGGTGATGTTGTTGAAGACCACGCCCGAAGGCGCGACATTCGTGTTTAAGGTTACGATCGGGCTGGTGCAAGGTGCGGTATCGTCAAATTGAACCGCCTTGCCGTCGTTATACACCACGGAGACTCCGTTGCTCGTCCAGTTAGGTGTCGTGAAGTCCCAATTTCCAATGCAGGTGCCCCACGCCAGGTTCGCCGAAACTGATGAGGATGTGATGACCAGATAGAGCGTCTTGGCGGTGGCGCTGTTGGACACATAGCCGCTGCAATAGCCTGAGACC
>Ga0210388_10000594_pt1 | contig 29195 bp, 28 predicted proteins | sample IncBWC19OmetaG_FD_155485 | JGI IMG/M metagenome (GOLD analysis project Ga0210388, IMG submission 155485) | Forest soil microbial communities from Barre Woods Harvard Forest LTER site, Petersham, Massachusetts, United States - Inc-BW-C-19-O ...
GCGGGCGCGGCGAAGTAAGCACATTCAGCCCGTCGGCTGCGCAGATTTCATGAATCCGGAACAGGTGCGCCCCATCGCTGACGATGACCAGGCGTTTGAGGCCATTGGCTTGCGCTATTACGGCCACGCGGCGCGCTGAATCTTCCGTAGTGTGGCTCTCTGTTTCGGCAATAATGTCTTCTTCCTGAACTCCCTTGCTCTTCAGGTATTCTTCCCCCACCCCACCCTCGGAGTACTGATCGCCGCCATTTCCCCCGAGCGTTACGATCAGCGGAGCAATGCCCCGCTGGTAGAGCGAGAATGCGTGGTCAAGCCGGGCCCGGTAGACAGGAGAAGGCTTGCCGTCGTACTCCGCGGCGCCGAATACGACGATGGCGTCGGAGGGGGCAGCCTGGTCATGGTTGGCATAAACCTCAATCTGGTTGTAGACCCATCGTGACCAGCCGAGCGCAGCAAGCAGGACCAAAAACAACGAAAGCAGAGCGTAAAAAACCACCCTGCTTTTCTTGGTCTCTCGCTGTTTCGATTTTGGCCGCTTCGATTTTGCCCCGCGCCCCATGCGCAACCTCTTACCTTTGCAGCACCATGACGATTTCGTGGGTGGGAATGGCGCCTTCGCGAAGAACCGCCCAGCGCCCCGGTCCCAGCGACAGATCGACGATGGTGGTGGGCAGCGAATGGCCGGTCGGGCCGCCGTCGACGATGAGCGGAATGCGGTCGCCGATCTGGTCGCGCACGCAGGCCGCGTGAGTGCACTCCGACGCGCCCTGCAAGTTGGCCGAGGTGGCCGTGATCGGCAGGCCGAAGCGCTCTACCACCGCGCGGGGAATTGCCGCATCAGGCACGCGGAGAGCCACGTTGCCTGTGTTGGCCGTCGAACGCAGGGGCAGCTTTGTGCCGGCGCGCACAATGATGGTAAGCGGGCCGGGCCAGAACTTGTCAGCCAGTTTGTCGAGCAGCGGGTCGGTGTCGCGCGCCAGCTCATACGCCTGCGCCAGCCCGGAGATCAGCAGCGACAGCGGCTTGTGCTTTTGCCGCGTCTTGAGCTGGTAAATCCGCTCCACCGCTTGCAGGTTCACCGGATCGACCGCAAGCCCGTAAAAGGTGTCGGTGGGAATGGCGATCATGTCGCCTTTGCGCAGGCAGGAGACGATGTACTCGACCCGGTCTGCCTGGGGTTCATCGGGATGGACGCGCAAGATCTCCGCGGACAAGAAGCTTACCTCGGTTCCCTATATCGTTTTCAAGGCCGTTTTCGAGGCGCCGATTCTATTGAGGCGCAGTTCAGGTGAAAACGCCGGTTTCGCAGACACCGTAAAGTCGGAAACTAACACAGCACCAGCCCCGGTGCAAGTTATGGCCTGGCCTGACGGTGGACCAGCTTGAAGGGTACGGGCCTTAAGTTGAAGGGTACGGGCTTCAGCCCGTACATCAAATGTAGCCAAACGGACCTGGCTTTAGCCCCCGAGGGAATGATCCTTCAACCTGACCCGCTATCCGCTGCCGTAACCTGCCGCGCCCTTCCTCAAAACAGCTTAAAATCGGCTGGTAGCTATGTGGTCTCCGATCGATGCCTCTCCGAATTGTACAGAGTAAAGAGAATCCACGCCTCAAGCAACTCAAGCGCGCGCTGGCCCAGCCGCTGCGCGAGACCGGTGCCGGCGGGCGCGTGCTTGCCGGGATCGAGGGGTTGAATCTCCTGGAGGAGGCCGTGCGGGCGGGGCTGCGCATCGAGTGCGTATTTGTGGCCGAGGGAAATGAGCGGCTTCTTGAAGGATTGCCGCTGGACAAGAATTCGGAGATTCTGCTGCTGCCCAAAGCGCTGCTGGATTCCGCTCTGACGACGGAAGCGCCACAGGCGGTTGCCGCGCTGGTCGAGCCGCCGGATTGGACCTGGGCGCACTTTCTGGATGCTCGCCGAAAAACTCCATCGTTGGTTCTGGTTCTGGCGGGATTGCAGGATCCCGGCAACCTGGGCACAATTCTGCGCTCGGCTGAGGCATTTGGCGCCGATGGCGTGGTTAGTTTGCCGGGAACGGTGAGCGCCTGGAACCCCAAAGCCGTGCGCGCCTCGGCGGGGAGTGTCTTTCGGCTTCCGCTGCTCGCGGCCAGCGAACAGACCGCAATGGAACGGCTGCGCAAGGCAGGGATAAAGGTCTGGACCACCACTGTGCGTGGAGCACAGCCGGCTGATTTGGCGGATCTCGCTGGACCGGTGGCGCTGCTCATCGGCAACGAAGGCAACGGTGTCCCTACTGATCTGGCGGCAATGGCCGACGGAGCGCTTACGATTCCCTGCCCCGGGCCGGTTGAAAGCCTGAACGCCGCAGTGGCTGCCAGCCTTTTGCTATATGAAGCCGCTCGGCAGCGGGGTGTCGAGAGCATCGCATCCCACCCTGGCCGCAAAAACAAAAACGGGGCGACGGTAGGGCACCCAGAAGGATCGGCCAGACCAGGTGGGACCCCGGACCCGATTACAAGGAGCGTGCGATGAGCCTTTTCGACGGCGAGCCGGAAGGCCCCAAAGGACCGCTGCGCACCGCGCCACTCGCCGAGCGCATGCGGCCGCGCACGCTGGAGGAATATAGCGGCCAGGAACATCTGCTGGGACCGGGCAAGCCCCTGCGCGTCCAGATCGAGCGCGACGGCCTTGATTCGTCCACTGGGGGCTCGATGATTCTGTGGGGTCCGCCGGGCGTGGGCAAGACGACGCTGGCCAAAATCATTGCCGAAACCACCAAGGCCAGCTTCATCGAGTTTTCCGCGGTGATGAGCGGCATCAAGGAGATCAAGCAGGTGATGTCCGCCGCAGGCCAGGCTGCGGAGATGCACTCCCGCACCATTCTCTTTGTCGATGAGATTCATCGCTTCAACAAGGCGCAGCAGGATGCCTTTCTGCCTTATGTGGAGCGCGGAGTCATTCGCCTGATCGGCGCCACCACCGAGAATCCATCGTTCGAGATTATTTCCGCACTGCTCTCGCGCTGCCGCGTATATGTCTTGCAACCGCTCAGTGAAGACCGCATAGCGCAGCTGCTGCGGCGAGCGCTGGAGGACAAAGAACGCGGACTGGGCGCGCTGAACCTGACCGCCGACGACGATGCAATCCAGTTGATCGCCAGCTATTCCAGCGGAGACTGCCGGTCGGCTTACAACACGCTGGAAGTCGCCGCACAACTTGCGCAGGAACCTGCATCGGAAAATCTTGAACGGACGGTAGGTCCGGGCTTCAGCCCGGACATCGGCGCGCCGCAATCGGATCGGGCTTTAGCCCCTGAGGTACGCACTCGACCCGCCAATCACATTGACCGCGCCCTCGCCGTTGAAGCCGTGCAGCAGCGCGTGCTGATGTACGACAAGGCCGGCGAGGAACATTTCAACCTGATCTCCGCGCTGCACAAGAGCGTGCGCAACTCTGACCCCGACGCCGCGCTCTATTGGCTGGCGCGCATGTTCGCAGCCGGCGAAGATCCGCTCTATCTGGCGCGCCGCGTGGTGCGCATGGCCGTGGAAGATATCGGCTTGGCCGCGCCCGAGGCGCTGAACCTCTGCCTCAGCGCAAAGGAAGCAATCGATTTTCTCGGTTCACCGGAAGGCGATCTGGCTCTCGCCGAAGCCGTGGTCTACCTCTGCCTGGCGCCCAAGTCGAACGCAGTTTATACGGCATACGGAGCGGTGCAGGCCGAGATTGAGCACACCCGCCAGGAGCCGGTTCCGCTGCATCTGCGCAACGCGCCGACGCGGCTGATGAAAGAACTCGACTACGGCAAAGGCTACCGCTACGCGCACGACGAAGAAGGCCGCGTCGCCGACATGGATTGCCTGCCCGATTCGCTGAAAGGACGCAGCTACTACAAGCCAACGCAGGAAGGGCGCGAAAAGACGCTCGCCGCGCGCATGGAGGAGATTCGCCGGATTCGAGCGGGCAAGCACAACAATGCGTGAATACCACCCTGCACTATTCTGATAAAAACTCATTGTCATCATGAGCGGAGGGCGGCCAACTAATGGGTCCGCAAAATCCCGCGCCTTGGAATCGAGACCTGAAGTAGGCTGGCAACAGCAGCCAAGCATCCTGCATCTATCCACTGGTTACGGCATTTAAACATCCGGCGACTCTGAAGGCGAAAGGAACGACCATGTTTGCAAGAAAAATCAACGTATGCCTGCTCGCGGCGGCAATGGCGACGCCCCTATTTACCACTGCCTGCGGCGGTCATGCGTATTACGATCCGTACTACCATGACTATCATCCCGTCGACGGCGAGGTTGTGTACTACGGTCAGTGGGAAACGGAAACCCACCGCCAGCACGTCGATCTGAAGCACCGCAACAAGGCTGAACAGAAGGAATACTGGGATTGGCGGCACAAGCACGGGGACCAGCACTAGAGGACTTCCCGTTCCACCCCCCGCAGGCGCTAAGCATCCCACCGACTGACAACGGATGACGCGAAGTCTTCGAAGCGCTTGGCGTTGCGCGTAACAACACGAGGGCGTGAATTCGCATCCAACATATCTGATGGCAGGCACGCCATGAGCGCGAAAGGAAACTAGATGCCCTTTAGAAAAATCAACACCTGTCTGCTGGCGGCGGCAATGATGGCTGCCCTTCTTCCCGCGGGTTGCAAAGTTGTTAACCCCCCTGCGGCGAATACTCCGGCGAATAATAGTAATAGCGAGACGGTTGTCTATCAGCAGTGGGAGACGGAAACCCATCGCCCGCATGTCGATCTGGCTCAGCGCACCAGGGACGAGCAGAAGGAATATTCGGATTGGCGGGAAAAGCACCCCGACCATCGCTAGAGCGAAAGCAGAGCGACCTGCAAACGCAGCTTCGCCTTGTCTGACGCTTTGAGACACCGCAATCCGATTCAACCCTTAATCAGGGTATTTGACCCCGCAACCATACGGCCGCGTGAATGCAGTCTGCACCGGCTTGCCTGCCATGGCTTCGCTCAGCGCATCGGAGACGTAGTTGCGCGCTCCGCGAATGTCTCCGGGATCGGGCGTGGGGCGGTCGTCGATGGCGCCATCGTAGATGAGCTTGCCGGTAGGGTCGATGACGATCATCTGCGGAGTGGTCTTGGCGCTGTACAGCCGGCCGAGCTTGCCGTCGGCGTCCATCAGGACCGCGGTGGGCGCGGCATGCATCTGTGCGACGTACGCGTTCTCCTCGTCAGGCGTCACGTATCCCTGCTGTCCCCGAGCCGATGAGATGACGGTGAACCAGACCACGCCTTTGCCGGTCCATTCCTTTTGCAAGGCCTGCATGTTGCCGGAGACGTAATGCTTTTTGGTGTAGGGGCAGCCCTGGTTGTGCCATTCGAGCACAACGAATTTGCCGCGAAACTGAGCCAGCGATTCGCTCTGGCCGTGGGAATCGGTCGCCGTGAAGGCCGGAGCCGGTGCGCCTAGGCGGACATCCTGCCCAAAGGCGAATACAGACAACAGGGCGGCGGCAAGAGCTGTGCAAGCTGAAAGCCGGGCGATTGAACCCATGAGAGTCACCCTCCTGATGGGATTTCAGACGATCAACCAGTGTCTTACTTAAAATTGGACGCAGCGGCGGCTGATTGAGTTGAGGCCTTGGGCAGTTTTGCCACCGCGTCAATCACGATTCCGGGCGTGAGCGCCTCCGGTAGAAGCCGCGGCTGGGTTTCTCCGGGAACATAGAGCGCGTAGGCTGGCACGCCGCTGCGGCCCAGCGACGCCAGCGTCTGGGTGATGGCGTCGTCGCCGCGCGTCCAGTCGGCTTTGAGCAGGGCCACGTTCGAGTCCTGAAAGGCTTTCTGGACCGACGGCTGCTCCAGCGCGACCCGCTCGTTGACCTGGCAGCTCAGGCACCAGCTTGCGGTGAAGTCGACGAAAACCGGCTGACCTTGTGCTTGGTGCCGAGCCAACGCATTTTCGGACCACGCCTCCCAATAGGAGCCAGGCTTTAGCCCAATCGTCAAAACATGACTTGGGTCAAATTTCGGTTCCACCATCGTTTTTGAATACACGCTCAGCCCTATAACAGTGACCACAATCAATCCCGCCACCGCCATAGCCCAGCGCTTCGCCGGCCAGCGGCCCAGAAACCAACCGGCAATGGCCAGCAGCAGAAAGCTGCTCAACAGCGCCAGCAGCATGTCTGCCCCATAGGCACGCGCCAGCACCCAGGCCAGCCAGATGGCAGTACCAAAAATCGGCACCGCGACCGCCTGCTTCAGCACATCCATCCATACGCCCGGCTTGGGCAAAATCCGCGTCCAGGCCGGTTGCAGGGTCAGCGCGATGTACGGCGCAGCCAGTCCCAGCGCCAGGGCTGTGAACACCGCAAATGTAACCGCCGCGCTCTGGGCAAGCGCGTAGCCGAGCGCCGCTCCCATGAACGGAGCGGTGCAGGGCGTGGCCACCACCACGGCCAGTACGCCGGTGAAAAAGCTGCCGCTATAACCCTGCTTCCTGGCCAGCGTGCCCCCTGTGCCAGTAATGGTGAGGCCGATTTCGAACTGGCCGGCGAGTGAGAGGCCGAGGAAAAACAGCAGCCCAGCCATGAGCGCAAGAAAGACCGGCGACTGGAACTGGAATCCCCACCCCAGGATGGCGCCCGCAGCTTTCAGTCCAAGCAGAACCGCAACCAGCGCCCAAAAGGAAACCAGAATGCCAGCGGTATAGACCATTCCGTGCGCACGGAGTTTGGATCGCTCCTCATTTCCTGAGTTGACCAGCGACAAGCCTTTGAGGAAGAGCACCGGGAAGACGCATGGCATGAGGTTCAACAGCAGGCCACCCAGGAAAGCCAACCCGGTAGCGCGCAGAAGCCCGAGCCCGGAAGGCTGCTTCGCGACGGGTTGCTGTGGAGTTGAATCCGAGGACGCGACCGGCGCAGGGGCAGCCGCAGGGCCAATCGGACCAAGCGCAGGCGAGGCGGGGACCGTTTTCGGGGCTGAAGCGGGGGATGGCGCCTGAGCCGGATTGGGAGCCGTCAATGCGGCCTTTAAATCCTTCACTGCAGCCTTGATAGCTCCTTCCGGCTGCGCTGCAATCTCATACGCGCGCCCTCCTGAAAGCTCCACAACTCCTTTTAATTCAGATGGATTAGCGGAAAGATTCGCGTCTTTCTTGAGATCGAGGACAAGCCCAGTCTCGGCGGACTCAATCTTCTGCGCGGCTGGATTATCCAGGATCTCTGCGTCGGCCGGGAAAAACGCGGCATCCGTCTCCTTCTGACCGGTGTCGATTGAGAGCTGGAACCCTTCCTGCGTGGGCCGAAAGACAGCTTGAACTCCAGCGGGCAGCGGTTTAGGAAGACGGCCGCCCAAGCGCTTGAAGAGTGCGTTGTCGATGGAAAGCAGGACCGCGCGGCGAGGATGGTCGCTTACTCCACGGGTTACCTCTAGCTCGGCCTTGCCGGGAATGCAGCTGGCCTGGCAAACCAGCCAGTCCACCTTGGCATGAAGCAGAACCCATCCGGGTTTCGCCGTCTGCGCCACGTTGAGATCAAACGGGAAAAGCACCTCATTCTCGTAGCCGAAGTCCATCAATGGCCCAAGCGGCAGCCGCTTTGGAGCGGGAAACTCCAGCGGCCCCGCGGCAATTCCGTCCGGCAGCGTCCATTTCATGTGCGGCGGCTCGCCTGCGTCTCCGGCATTCTTCCAGTAGACGTGCCAGCCGGGATCGATCCTGAAATAGAGCCCGGCATCAGCCGCTTCACCCCGGTTGAAGGTCGAAGCTGGAACGACAAGCTGCACATGCACATGCGGCGCATCAGCTGAGTCCGTGGTTGCCTGCACAGGAAGCGTGGCGGCGAGCAACAACGGCATCACGAAAATCGATGGGAAAAGACGCATACCTGAAGTACGGAGGCTCCTGCCCGTTTGACTTAGTTTATCGGAGGTTGGTCGCAGATCATTGCTTTCTTTATTTGCGGGCGTGTAGTTCAGGCCGAGCCGCATGCTCGCGGAAGATGCAGTCGTTCTCGACGCACTTGACGCCGGCGGCGCGGGCCCGGGCCACGGCTTCTTCGTGAATTACGTCGTCTTGCAACCACAGGTAGGGGATTTTGAGGCGGATCACGTCATCCACAATAGCCGGAACGTACTCGGAGGCGCGAAAAACGTCGACCAGATCGATTCCCTTGCCTGTTTCCGCGATGGACGGGGCCTGAGCAGCATCGAGGTCGGGATAGCACTTGAGGCCAAGAACCTCAGTCAGCGCTGGGTTTACTGGAATCACGCGGTAGCCGTTCGCGGCAAGGTAGCTGCCGATGTGGTTGCTGGCGCGCCAGGTCTTGTCGCTCATGCCGAGGACGGCGATGGTCTTGGCAGTGTGGAGCATTTCGTCGATGATTTTTGGGTCGTTGCTCATTCGTATACCTATTGAAGGGTACGGGCTTCAGCCCGTGCGTTGGATACAGCAAAACGAAGTGGGGCTTTAGCCCACGTGGGAAAAGCCTTGAAACTGACCCAACACCGGTTTCCCAGTGATTGCGGCGCTATACATCCAGATCGTCTTCCTCGCTGGCAGCCGCAACAGCCGTTCCGCGACGCTTGGCGAGCAAATACCCGCGCAGAAACGGCTCCAGGTAACCGTCGAGGACCTTGTCAACATCACCCACTTCCACCTTGGTGCGATGGTCTTTGGCGATGCGATATGGCTGCAAAACATATGAACGGATCTGCGAGCCGAAGTTGATTTCGAGCTTCGAATCTTCGAGCTTCTTGCTCACAGCTTTCTTTTTGTCGAGCTCGTATTCGTAGAGCCGCGACCGCAGCATCTTCATGGCCTTCTCGCGGTTCTTATGCTGCGAGCGCTCATTCTGGCACTGCACAACAATCCCGGTTGGCAGGTGCGTCATGCGCACCGCGGAGTCAGTCGTATTCACGTGCTGGCCGCCCTTGCCGCCGGAGCGATAAGTGTCAATGCGCAGGTCTTCCACCTTCAAATCCACCTGAATGGTGTCGTCGATCTCCGGCGACACATAGACCGAAGCAAACGAAGTATGCCGCCGCTTGGCCTGGTCGAATGGCGATATGCGAACCAGCCGATGCACACCGCTTTCGCCCGCCAGTTGGCCGAATGCGTATTCGCCGATGATGGTGAACGTAGCGGATTTTATGCCCGCTTCTTCGCCATCCTGCAGATCGTTGATCTCGGTCTTGAAGCCCTGCTGCTCGGCCCAGCGCAGATACATGCGCATCAGCATCTCGGCCCAGTCCTGGCTTTCGGTGCCGCCTGCTCCGGGGTGCACGGTAACGATGGCGTTGAGCGGATCGGCCTCGCCGTTGAGCATGGTGCGGGCCTCGAGCTCTTCGTTGAAAGCAGCCAGCGCCTTGATATCGCGCTCCAGATCCGCGAGCACGTCTTCGCCTTCTTTGGCCAGCTCGAAATAAGCTTCGATATCCCCAGTGCGGCGGACGAGCGCGTCATCGTCGGCAACCAGATTCTCCAGCCGCTTGCGCTCGCGCATCAATGGCTTCGACGCTGCGGGATCGTTCCAGAGCGCCGGATCGGCCAGTTTGGTTTCTAAGTCTGCGAGTTCCCTGCGGATGCGAGCCGGGTCAAAGATACTCCCGCAGGTCGCGCGTTTGATCGCGCACCGGAGCATATGTAAATTCGAGATCGTTCAACGACGCCATATTTTGCTCTGACCTGACTTTGGAGTGGACTGTGATTCTTGGTTTGTTTGACTGGTCCAGAATATCATCGGAGGGTAACCCACATATCAATCACCCACCGATGCTGGGTGCCCCAGGTTTGGAAGGCGCTTCAAGCTGAACAAAATGAATACTTTGAAGAATCAAGCTGAGCCTTCGTGCTAGTTTTGTGCTACACCATCAGCGGGAAGTTCTGATTTAGTTACTGCGAGGCAGCGTACTAGGACTTAATTGACAGCCACCATGGAACAAATCGGCTAAGCGCGGTGTCTATTCCCAAGGAACGCCATGAATCTGATCCGGTCCTCGCTTTGCCTACTGCTTCTTCTGTTTCCACTGCGCACCCTTGCGAGGAGTCAAAGCAACAGGGAGAACGCAGAGAAACGCATCGCGTCCTGTTATGCGACCGACTTGAGTGGTAAAGGCTGCATACCTCAATCGCTTCTGCATGATGGAAGAGTCCTGCTTTCTTCATACAGGGCAGGCGACAAATCTGTGCTCGGCCCGCTGATGCAGGTCAACGCGCTCAGCGTTGGATTGTACAGTCTTGACGGCAAATTCTTTGCCCAAGCGATGCTTGACAACCTAGATCGATTTCTATCCGCCTTGTCGTCGACACAGGATACGAAGGATACCTGGCGAAACTCAGAGGCGGTGGGAGCAGCTTGCGATTGCCCCGGACTAGAAGCTCGCGAGTTTAACGTTGTCCGAGAGAAACTCAGAAACGTGCTGGATGGGTCTGCGTCATTTACCCTGGCGCAGCAATGTCGGAAGGACTTGGAGGATACGAATGCAACGCTGATATTTACCTATTTCCCGCCAAACACTTTCCATGGGCGAACGGGAGACTTCATGGTGCACTGGTATTCCAGCGTTCTTTATGGGCTGGAGGAAAAGCCGCTATGGCCGCCAAACCCAATGCAGGTGACCTATCGCTTCGCTTGGATGAGGTCATTTCACGATCAAGTAAGCATCACGATGGACGTACAACCGAAAGGCGATGGCCAGCTTGGTCTACATATTTACAGACGTGTCCCGCAACATCTCGAATCAAGTACACAGACGCTGAACAAAGAGCAAGTTGCACGGGTTGTTTCTCTCATCGAAGAGGCTAATTTCTGGAAGATGACGACGGAGGGGGAAGGGCCACAAGGCACGGACGGGGCTGAGTGGGTTCTAGAAGGCGTGCAAGACGGCCGATATCATGTCGTCACGCGATGGGATGCTAGTGGTACACCCTTTGGGAAAGCTCTATTGGAGCTACTGCAATTGTCCAACTACAACCCGCCCAAAGACGAAATCTACTGAATTGCGGCAATTCAATGCCCCATGCAGGTTTTGTGCTAGATTGTGCTACTACCGTGGGCTTTGTGGAGCTTTCGGAGATCTAGGACATTGTAGAATCTGTAACTTACATGCTTTCAACGCCTCCCATTGTCGGTGCCCCAGGTCTCGCTTCTGAGACCTGGGATCGCACAAGCCTTCCCTACGCGCAGCGGTCCAAAAAGACTCAATCTCGACCGTTCCGATCTCACCCGTCGAGTAATGCCGAAAGCTGGACCAGACCCACTCTTCTGGCTTTTCAACCAGGCCGCGCTTGACCGGGTTGCGTGCATATAGCGTAGCTTCTCGACGCGCTTATCCGGGGTGCCGACATTGAAATCGTAATAGCGAGGCTGCCAGAAGGGGCGTTCACGGCTCCGAACCGACACGGACAACTTCAGGGCTTGAATTGCCTTGGACAGAATCGCTTTCTTCGGCTCACTGACAAGAATATGTACGTGCTCCGGCATAACAACGTAGCCGCAGACCGAACTCGTAGCGACAGCGCATGGCTTCAAGGGAGCGTTCAAAAAGACCACGCGCCGCGGCGGTTCCGAGATACGGCAGGCGGTGATAGCAGCTGAATGTAAGGAAGTGAAATACGCCACACTGCTGATAACGATTCAACCCCTTCGTCATGCCGTCATCCTGCTCTCCCAGGTCTCAAAATCGAGACATGGTGCACCCAAGATTTTTGGCTTGGTCAGAGCTTCTTCCCGCCCCACACCGCGACGCCCAAGCTGACAAAGACACACAGCCACCCAAACACGTCGCCATGCGCGGTATAGAACGTAATGTCGTCGCGGAAGGCGAACTGAGCGGGCAGTGCGTCGGTCTGGTGCCGTGGAATGCTCTGCCGCACCACGCCATAGGGGTCGATGACCGCCGTCACGCCGTTGTTGGTGTCGCGCAGAATCCAGCGGCGATTTTCGATGGCCCGCATGCGCACCATGTTCAGGTGCTGCCAGGGTGCGCTGGTATCGCCATACCATCCGTCATCGCTGATGTTGACCAGTACCTCGGCGCCGAGCTGCGCGAAGCCGCGAATCTCGTCCGCAAACACCGACTCGTAGCAAATGAACACGCCGTACTTGTGGGCCGGCCCATTCGACGTTGGCAGGCGAAAGACCTTGGGGCCGCCGCCACGGGAGAACTTGGAGACCCGTCCGGTCAGCTTGTGGGCGAACTTCAACAGATTCTGGAACGGAATGTACTCGCCAAAAGGAACCAGGTGAATCTTGTCGTAGCGGCCAACCTTTTCCCCATCCGCGCTCACCACCAGCGCCGAGTTGTAGTAGTGCCACTCCTGGGCCTGGGTGTCGAAGGTCCAGCCGATATTGCCCGCCACCAGCGGTGCCTGCGCTGTATGGGCAATTTCGGCTAAAGCTTTCTGGAACCGGGCATCGGTTTCGTCGAAAGGCGCCGGGGATTCGGGCCAGACCACGAGATCGGGGTGCGTAGCATAGGGCGGGCAAACAACTTCGCCGTAGGATGCGCCGGTCTGCGGAACGCCGGAGATGTATGCCTTGCACTGCTCGCCTGCCAGGCGGGTGAACTCGGCAATGTGCTGGTCCCATTCGCCCGGCCCCAGCCATCGGTTATCGCCCGCAACGTCGAGGTTCGGCTGGATGAGCACTGCCGTGGCTGTGGGCTCAGGCCGGGACGGAGCGATCGTAATTCCAACCACGCCAATCGCCATCAACGCCACGCCGCCAAACCCCCACGGCCGCCTTCCCTGCCAGAACGGCCTCGGCGGGCAGCGTTCAATCAACATACCGCCCGCAATCAGCGCATTCGCCGCGACCAGCACAAAGCTGATGCCATAAACGCCTGTCCAGGGAGCCAGTTGATTGACAAGCGCATTGTCCACCTGTGAGTAGCCAAGCTGATCCCACGGGACGGATGTAATCCGTGAAGCAGCAAGATCGAGGCCGGTCCAGAGAATTGGGGCTGCGGCAAGAGACCATCGCACATCCCCGCTTGCCTTTCGCATCAACGCGATGCCAAGCCCAAAGAGGCCGCAGTAGAGACCGAGCACCGCGCTATAGCCGATCAGCAGCAGAACAGGAAAGATGGCCGGCATATCGCCATAGGCGGCCATGGTGTCGCGGACCCAGTAGCAATTGCCCATATACCAGAGAAATCCGCAGAGATAGCCGAGCAGAAAGCCGCGCCGCAAGGGACGTGGATGAGTTATTGAGTCCTTTGACAGAATGGCGCAGAACAGCGGAACCAATCCGAACCACGCAAAGACCGATCGCCATGGCGGAAGCGGGCCGGCCAGTGGAAAAGGCAGCTCCAGCAGGCCGGCGGAAAGCGCCGCCGCGGCCCATAGCTTCCAGCCTCTCAAGTTCCAGAAATCGCCCTGCATACACGGGCGAGTGTACCGCATCGGGCCAGCGCGATGCTGCAAGAAGGTGCACACTCGATTCGGTCGGAAATCGCGGTACAATCGAATCCATGTTCATAGCTTTGTTGGCCATGAAGATACTCGAAGTCATGTTCTTTGTCGGCCTGGCCGGATCCACCATTGTTGTGCTCATCAGCTTCGTCGAAGACGGCAAAGAACTGTTCGGCAAGGATGAGTGATTCCCCAAAAACACTGATAAATTGAGCCCCAAATGGGCATTATTCCGTTTCCGATTGACTCCGCCCCAATTCAGACATAAACTCAGCGAAGGGCGGCCGATGATAGCGCTCTTAGGACACTAGTTGGCCGGCCTTTGCGCCGGCATCTTAACGATGGCATCCACCCGAACGACCGTTGGCCCACCTTCCGACCGCGTCCGCCTGATCGTGGCATCCTCCGTGATGCTCACGTTTATCTCCTTTTGGCGCGCGGCCTCTATTGTTCTTTGCGATCTTGGCTCGTCTGCCTTTTATGCGGGCGGAATCGCCGAAGAGGCGGTGGGCGCGGCAGCGCCCTGGTTCATCCTCGGCATCATGTTGTTCAGTTTCGCGGTGCGCGCGGTCTACGTGGAGAGCTGTTCCATGTTTACCCGCGGCGGCGTTTACCGCGTGGTAAAGGAAGCCCTGGGCGGAACCTTCGCCAAGCTCAGCGTCTCCGCATTGATGTTCGATTACATTCTTACCGGGCCCATCTCTGGCGTGTCCGCCGGGCAATATATTACCGGCCTGATGAATGAGCTGATGGTGGTGGCCAAAAACAGCCACTGGCTTCCGCCAGCGTTGATGGACGCCCATAACAATCCCTTCCAATTCAATATGGATTACACCTCGGCGGTGTTTGCCGCGGTGGTCACCATCTTCTATTGGTGGCAGAACGTAAAGGGCATTGAGGAATCCAGCGCCAAAGCCATGCAGGTTATCCAGATCACTACCGTGATGGTGGTGATACTGCTCATCTGGGGCGTCTATTCGGTGACTGTCACCGGTGTTCATTTGCCTCCGGCTCCGGTGGTGCACAACCTCAAGTTCAGCGACGATGCGTTGGGATTCCTGAAGGGCACGCGGCTTGTCCCGGTTCTGGGACTGTTCGGAATCCTCATGGCGTTCGGCCATTCTGTGCTGGCCATGAGCGGCGAGGAGAGCCTTGCCCAGGTCAACCGCGAGATCGAGCACCCCAAGCTCAAGAATCTGAAACGCGCCGCAATCGTAATTGCCATCTATAGCCTGGTCTTCACTGGCGGCGCCACGCTGCTGGCGTCGATGTTGATTCCAACTCTGCAGCGGACCACGATTTACAAAGACAACCTGATCGCCGGCCTGGCCATGTACATGGTCGGCCCCATGTTCTGGCGCATCGTCTTCCGCATCTTTGTTGTGCTGGTGGGCTTTTTGATTCTGTCGGGCGCAATCAACACTTCCATGATCGGCTCGACCGGCGTGCTGATGCGCGTGGCGGAAGATGGCGTGCTCACCGATTGGTTCCGCAAGCCGCACAGAAAATTCGGAACCAGCTACCGCATCATCAATCTCGTTTTCATTCTGCAGATGATCACCATCGTCGCCAGCCGCGGCAATGTCATCATCCTCGGCGAGGCATATGCCTTCGGCGTCATCTGGTCATTCACGTTCAACAGCCTGGCCATGCTGGTGCTGCGCTGGAAGTACCACGGCGAACGCGGCTGGAAAGTTCCTCCGAATATCCGCATCGGAAAAACCGAAATTCCCATCGGACTGTTTTGCGTGTTTCTGGTGCTGCTCTCGACAGCCATCGTAAATCTCTTCACCAAGTCCATTGCCACAGTGAGCGGAATCGTATTTGCCGCGGCATTCTTCATCATCTTCTCCATCTCCGAGCGGCAGAACCTGCGCAAGCATGCCATTACAGCGCGGCAGATGAAGGACCACTTCCAGCTTGAGCATCAAGACACCATCAGCCGCGAATCGGCTGCAATCCGTCCTGGCGGCGTCATGGTCACCATGCGCGACCCCACCAATCCGCTGGCGCTGAAGTGGACTCTTTCCCGCACCGACACAGACGACCAGGACGTAGTGGTGATCAGTGTGCGCATGATGGGCGTTGGCGGGCCGGAATATCTGAGCGCCGAGGAGCAGAGCTTCAGCGAACACGAACAGATGGTCTTCACCAAGGCTGTCTCAGTAGCCGAGAGTTTCGGCAAAAAAGTATCTCTGCTGGTGGTACCCGCGGGAGATGTCTTTGCCGCGCTGGTGCAGGGCGCGAACAATCTTGAAGTGGAGTCCGTAATCTCCAGCGTTTCGTCGAAGATGACCGCCGAAGACCAGGCCTTTCACATGGGGCAGGCATGGGAGGCGCTGCCCGAGCCGAAGCGCCAATTCAATTTCTATGTCGTCGATCCCGGCGCCAGCGTGAAGGTGTTCTATATTGGCCCGCACGCGCCCAACTTGAGCGCGGACGACGTGCAACTGGTGCACAGGCTATGGCTGAACATGCGCCGCGATCCCTCTATGCCAGATCTGCACCATAGCGACATCATCACTTATGCACTTACCCGCCTGGCCGGGCAGTATGCGCGAGAGAAGCAGGAGATACTGCGCGATCTGCGCAACTATCGCGCCGCCGAGGCGCCGGCAAAACTGCAAGGCGCGAACCAGGAGATTCCACCCGTCCGCAAGCAGCCGCAGCTTCCGCCAAAAGCTTAGAATCGGTCCCATAAATGGCTTTGTAAAAGGGCACGACTTCAGTCGTGCCGAAAAGGCCGCAAAAATCGCTGGGCTTTAGCCACTGAGGGACGTTTTCACCGGGCAAAAGCATTTATGAGACAGCTTCTAGGTTCAATCAAAGGACTCCCCAGGCGACCACCGCACAACTTCAACACTCGCATCGACCAAAGCCGCCAGCTCTTCCGGCGTGCCCGTCAGCGGCGGAAACGTGCCAAAGTGCAAAGGCAGCACCGTCTTCGGCGCAAGAAACCGCACCGCCAGCGCTGCTTCTCGCGGCCCCATGGTGAAGTGTCCACCAATCGGCAGCATGGCCACCGACGGTTGATATAGCTCGCGAATCAGTTGCATGTCGCCGAACACCGCCGTGTCGCCCGCATGATAGAGAACGGGGCCGTCCGCAATGCTCAGCACATAGCCCGCAGCTACTCCCACGTAATGCGTCCCGTTTTCGTCCTGCACACCGGAAGAGTGCTTCGCGTCCACCATGGTCACCGCCACATCGTCCAGTTGCACGGTGCCGCCCAGATTCATGCCGATGGTGTTGGCCACGCCCTTGCCCTCAACATACGAAGACAGCTCGTAGACTGCCACCACGGTCGATCCATGCTTTGTCGCGACCGGAACAGTATCGGCCATGTGATCCATGTGCCCGTGCGTGAGCAGAATGTAGTCAATCTTCAACGGCAGAACAAAATCCTTGGGATATTTCGGATTGTGCGCAATAAATGGATCGATCAAAATGGTTGTGCCTTTGCCTGTAACCACCAGCACCGTGGCGTGACCCAGCCATGTAACGCGCGTTCCCTTCAATGCAGTCATCGATTCCTCCGTTGAATTTTGTCTGGATGTCAATCGAGCAGCGCCACCAGAAGTCCCAGGTCGATCTGTTATGGGAAACTCCAGCGTGCCGTTTCCCAATATCGGCCGCTTATCGCGTCATGATCACTTCAGAGACGCTGTCCTTGGCCAGAAACTGCCTGTGACCCGACCAGCCGGCAAACAGCTTCTCAATGCTGCGGTTGGTGAAGGCGCGCTGAATGGGAAACGGCTGCGCAAGTTGCACCTCAACATCGTTGCCTTTGGTGAGATGGAAGCGGCAGAATACAGTTTCCTCGCCCTTGGTACGGGTGTGGCAGAATGCCAGCACTTGGCCGCCTGAATTCATTGATGCGTGAAGATGCGCAACCACCGGCACGACGAATTGTTCGGGCAGATAATCGAGCGTTGTCCACAGCAGCACAACATCGAACATGCGGCCGGAAAAATCCAGCGCCTGGTCGAGAAATCCCCGCACATTCAGGATTGGCTTGCCGTCTTCATCGTCACCGATTTTCCAATCGGTGTTGCACGCATCCGGGACCAGATCGGCCAGGAACACGCTATGGCCGAGTTCGGTGAGGTAATTGATATTTGCCGGCGACGTATAACCAACGTCGATGATGCGAAGGCCGGGCTCGGCTTCCAGCCGTTTGCGCAACGCCGACCAGCCACCGGAGTGGCGCGGCACGCGCGGTCCCGTCAAGCCAGCAACGGTCGCGGGCGAGCCGCTGTCCCGCTTTTTCTCGAACCAACGGCCTAGCAACTCGAATTCCCCTCGAGGTCAAACTGCAAATCGTTTGACTGTCTGGAAACTGGGCGTTCCGTCAATCGATTCCGCCGGCGACCTGACCTTCAAGGGCCTTTCCAGCGCCCTGCGTCAGATCCACTCTTCCCCGGAATACCGCGTTGTCTTCCACTGCCAGCCGCAGTGCGCGAATATCCCCTTCCATCACGCAGCCCGCGCGTAATTCCACGCGGCCGCTGGCCACCACGTTGCCGTTGACGTGGCCAAGAATCAGGACGTCTTTGGCGGATAAATCAGCCGCCACGTTCGCACTCGGCCCAATGGTCAAACGGCTCTCGGAGAGGTTAACGGTTCCCTCCACGCGCCCATCCACAATCAAATCTTCGCTACCCTTCAATTCCCCGCAAATCACCACGCTCTTGCCGATGCGCGCCGGAGTGTTCTCCCCTGCCATGGTTATATCCTTCCGGGGTTTAGAACAACCCCCTGCCCGAACTATACGCAACCGGGCCGCTCCCATTCAATGTTGGAATCTCACGCCAAGTCACAGCGTCGAATAATTCATGAAATCGGAAGCCGGCTCAGCTTGAAAGGTAAGGGCTTCAGTTTGAAGGGTACGGGCTTCAGCCCGTACGTTTTGCGCCCCAATATCACCGTGGGCTTTAGCCCCTGGGGGAACGGACCCTCAAAATGACAGATGGCCTGAAATCGAGCCCCTGTGCACAAGGCCACCATGGCCCGTAAACTATACGCAGTGCGCAGCCTCTTTGCTGGTCTCATCTGCTTTGCCGGTCTTTTGCTTTACGGCCAGACCGCTCAGCCCCCGCTCACGCCTGCGCAAGCCCAGGCGCTGGTGGAACGCGCTCTCGCCACTGAATCCCGCGCCGCGCAGGACATGAGCCATGCCAGCCATCCCATGCGCTACCAGTTGCGCAAGACCAGCCCCCGGCTCACCTCGACCAAGCAAATTGTGGAGACCCGGGAAGGCGATGTGGCGCGCCTGCTCTCTATCAACGACCAGCCGCTGAGCCCAGCCGACGAGCAGCATGAGCAGGCCCGCCTGCAGGCGCTCATGGACAACCCCGCCTTGCAGCAGCATCGCAAGCAAAGCGAAGACAGCGATACAGCGCGCGCCATGAAGGTGCTGCGCGTGTTGCCCGCGGCCTTCGACTACCAATACGCCGGCACTGCCACCGCCTCCACCGGCACTGTGTTGAAATTCACCTTCAAGCCCAATCCGCAGTTTGACCCGCCCGACATTGAGACAGGCGTGCTTACGGCCATGGCCGGCGAGCTATGGATCGATCCCGTCGAGGAGCGCGTGGTGCGGCTGGCGGGCAGCCTGCAGCAGGACAAGTACATAGCCTGGGGCCTGGGCGAACTGGACAAAGGCGGCTGGGTCGAGATCGACCAAGCCGATGTAGGCGACCATCAATGGCGCATCGTTCACCTGAAACTGGTAATGAACATCCGCGTGCTGTTCAAGACCAAGCCGTCCGATTCCGTGCAGGAGTATACCCACTTCGCTCCGCTGGCCGCGGATTTGAGCTACCAGCAAGCCATCCAGCTGCTGCGGTCGAACTCCTGGCCCGCCGCGCAGCCCGCGCATTAAAGCCCTATTTGAATCGTCTAACAACAAAGGCCTGGGTGCCCCATCCTCGCCGCGTTCTTGTTTTTGCGGCTAGGGTGGGAAACCTCGAAACTCAACCGCGTTGGAACCGGCGCCGTGCCCCGTCGGGGCGCCCCTCGGGCCCGTCGTTCTTTGACTCAAGGGCGGGAGACCACATATCCCAATCCTGATCGATGCCACCCAAATAGAACGGCCCCACCCGCAAAGGTGAGGCCGTTTCGTAATCCAGCCGATGCTCCCACTACATCTTGAGGAAGACCATCAGCAGCGTGAACAGCGTAAGAGACTCGATGAATGCCAAGCCCAGAATCAGGAAGGTGAAGATTCCAGGACGCGCGCCGGGGTTGCGAGCCAGTGCTTCCACTGCCGAGCCCACCGCACGGCCCTGCGCAAGGCCGCAAAGACCTGCCGCCAGACCCATGCCAAGACCCACCCCAATCGGCACCAGGTTCAGAGCCGGCGATCCGCCGTCCGCAAAGGCCGGAGTGGCAAAGCAAAGCGCCGCCAGGGCCATGAATAAATACTGAAGTTTCCGCATTTTTCTCCTGCTTCCTATGAATTTGCCGCCAGTGGGTGGTTGAGGTTCACCGTGCTGACCCCCTCACGCTTGCAGCCATCCGTTTGCCCAGGGCGGAAGCGCTCCCTGGCGGAATCTCTTTCTCCTCTCGAATTGAGAGAATTAAACATCAAAACGAATGCCGGGTGCCCCATCCTCGCCGCGTTCCTGTTTTTGCGGCTAGGGTGGGAAACCTCGAATCTCAACAGGCTCGGTGCCCCAATCCCCACGTCGCAGCTCTAATGCTCGTGTGCCACAGCAAGCGACAAGTAAATCGTCGTCAGCAGCATGAACACGAATGCCTGAACGATCGAAACAAAGAAGTGAAACGCCAGAAAGACCGCCGGCACTCCCAAGGGAACGAGCGAAAAGAAGACGTTGGTCACCTGGTCGCCGGCGAACATATTGGCATAAAGACGAATGGTGAGGGACATGACGCGCGCCAGATGCGAAACAATCTCGATGGGAAGCAGCAGCCAGATCAGCCACCAAACCGGGCCCGCGAATTGCTTTAGATAGCCCACCAAGCCGTTGGCGCGGAGTCCATGGAAGTTATAGTAAACAAAAACCAGAACCGCCACGCCGAGGGGAACTACCGGCACGCTGGTTGGGGCCTGAACGCCGGGAATCAGTCCGGAAAGATTGCAAAGCAGAATGAAGAGCGCTACGCATGCGATGAAGGGCTGAAAGCGCTCGTACCCATGGCCGATGATCGACTCCGCCTGACCGCCAACGAACCCATGGATCAGCTCGGCAACCTGTTGCGCAGGGCCTGGCTTCTCAACGGATAGCGTCAGCCGCACCAGCACAAAAAATGCAATCAGTCCGGCCGCAATGAGTAATTCAATCGAAAAAGTGTTGTTGAACGCGGTTGCCGGATCGGCATGCAATCCCATGGAATGCATGACGGAAGCCACAGCCCCGCCAAACACTGCATTCAAGAAATTGGTAATTCCCATTGGAGCCGTCATGAAAACAAACGATCTTTCTGCCTACCGAGCGCGTTTTTTACCCGGACAAGCTTTATTTCAGACTAAGTTGCTTCGATTCCAATTCGCATCGATCCCGTTCAATCGCGTAGCAAACGAATCATTTCCCAGCCCAGGGTCAACACCGCCAGCGCCAAACCGCACAGGAGGGCTATGGGTGATCCCCGGAAACACTTTAGGCTACCATAAATGACCCCTGCAAAGATCGCGAGCTTCAGCACAAAGAACAGCCCAGCCGACCAGGCCCCAGCCGGAGTCCGCTGATTGTCCATCCGTGCGCTCATTACGCGCGCCAGCCGCTGCCACTCCAGAATGCTGGCGGCGGAGATTGCGGCACCGGCAACGGCCATGGCCGCATTCCTCCAAGTGCCGGCGATCCAGAGAAATGCTGCCAGCACAACCCCTGCAACAACTGTCTTTTTGAGCGCACGACTCAGCAGTGCGTCGAGGTCCGCCTGCTTCATCTCAACAATCGGATGCGTTCCCTCGGTCATTGCTTCGTGCCGCTTCCTGGGTCATTTTCGGCGTCCGTATGCTCACCCCTGCTGGTGGCTCGCTCGGCCGCAAACGCCACGCGGATCACCGACATCAGCCCGGCAATGCAGCCCAGAATCAGCCCGGCCGCGACCATCCACTTCTGGTGCCAGTGGCTGTTGGCCAACGCGCCTATGCCCCACCCCACCAGCACCGCCGAGGGCAGCAGAAAGGCGATCTGCATCAGCTTTTCAGCTTCAACCAGCGAGTGCATTCCGCCCGAGGTGGTACTTGGCTTCGATGATTCCGGAATGGGGCGGTTGAAGGGCATCCAATCGTGGTTATACACGATTGCCGGCCAGAAGCGCAGACGCCAAGCCGCCGGCTACTTGGATTTCCATGTGGCCTGTTTCCAGGCCTTCACGCGGTACTTGCCCGTATCGTCGTCCAACTGCACAAAATTGAGCGACGACATACCGGGACTACCTCCGACAGTTTGACCCGGAGTCAGGCCGCCGCCCGGCGCTGCAGCAGGAGGCACATAGACGCCTCGCGCCCCTCCAACCATCACCAACTGCGCATCGAAGTAATAGATCTTATCCGCTTCAGCCGTGAAGGATGCGATGCCAACCGTCATTCTGCCCTTGCCTGAAACTGTTTGCGGACTCATTCACAAATGGTGTACGCCGGGGTCGACAGTCAAAACAAAGTAGGAGTTCCCTTTGTTGGCGCCCACCCAGGCTCCATCCATTCCATAGCGAAAGGTGGTAAAACTGAAGCCCGACGTCTTGACTGAATCGTCATCGATAAAGATGACCTGCGCCTTGCCGGCTGGCGGAGGCGCGGGCGCGGGCTGACCCTCTTCGGTCTTCACATCGAATTGCGCCTTGTCGTCGCCGCAGGCATCGGGCAGCACGGTTTTGGCGAAAGCGGGCATCGCTGCGCAGAGCGACGCGCACAAGAGCACTAAAACAAGCTTGGGATTCATGGCGACCGTCTTAAACGATCTACAGTCGGTTTGACTTGTGGATTATCGCGCAGATGATCCGCACCCTGCGACAGCTTTCGCTGCCTTCTTCAAGGCGCTCGGCTATTGAGATTTTGATTTGCTGAGCTTCGACACCTTGACCCTGTATTTGCCGTCGTCGTCACTCAACTGCGCAAAGGCGAGGGTCCTATCGGTCTCTAAATTGGAATCTGGCCCCGGTCCGTTTTGGTGCGTGACAATTGCGACCTTGGCTTCAAAGTAGTAAACCTTGCCCGCTTCCGCGGTGAAGGAGATGAGCCCGACTTTTTGTTTCAAGAAATCGAAGTCGGACTGCCAATCGGTGCAAAGATGATGCTCGCCCTGTGCGGTATCAAGCGTAAAGTACGAGCTTCCTTTGTTGGCGCCAACCCATGCCCCATCCATGCCGAATCGGGTGGTGACGGTACCACAGGTAACACACCCGTCAAGAGTCTCGATAAGAACGATCTGCGCATTCCCGGCTAAAGGGCCGGCAGGCGCGGGCTGATTCTTTTTCGTGGCGACATCGAATTTGACCTTGTCGTCACCGCAGGAATCCGGCAACACCGCTGCCCGAGCCTGAGCCACGTAAACGAGCGACATACAGAGCAGCATTGCGCCGAGCTTCGGTTGCATTGGATTCTCCTGCTTGTTGGACCTTGTTCCTGCAGTCCGGTTAGGCACATTTCAGAGAATTGCGCTTCGCCCGATTGAGCCCCGATCACCTTCGTGGAACGGACGCTATACTTACGGTTGGGCTTTAAGCTCGATTTAACCAAAGGAAATATCGTGTTCGATTCGGAATTTGAGCGCAATTTGTTCGAGTTGCGCAAAACAAAATTGGAAGAGATCGAGAAGCTCGGCCAGGCGGCCTATCCCAACCAGTTCGCTGCTTCGCACACTGTTCCTGAGGTGCGTGCGCGGTGGGGCGAGGCGGCCGCTGAAGCGCTTGAGGCCAGCCGCGTGACCGTGACTGTCGCCGGACGCATCATGGCCATCCGCGCCCAGGGCAAGGCGGGCTTTGCCACGCTGCAACAGGGCGGCGAACGCTTGCAGATCTATGTGCGCCTGGATGCGGTGGGCGAGCAAGGATTCGCGCTCTATAAGTTGCTTGACCTGGGCGACCACATCGGCGTGTCGGGCTACCTGTTCCGCACCCGCACCAACGAGCTAACCATCCATGTGGAGCAGCTCACGTTCCTCGCCAAAGCCATGCTCGCGCTACCGGAAAAATTCCACGGCCTCGCCGATGTGGAACTGCGCTATCGTCAGCGCTACGTCGATCTCTTCGTCAACCTCGACAGCCGCGAAGTCTTCATCAAGCGCGCCAAGACCCTCAAGGCGCTGCGCCAATTTTTCGACGAGCGCGGCTACATCGAAGTCGAAACGCCGATGATGCAGCAAGTAGCCGGCGGCGCAGCAGCGCGACCCTTCAAGACGCATCACAACGCGCTCGATCAGGATTTGTTTCTGCGCATCGCGCCGGAGCTTTATCTCAAGCGCCTGGTAGTCGGCGGACTGGACCGCGTCTACGAGATCAACCGTAACTTCCGCAACGAAGGCGTAAGCACGCAGCACAATCCCGAGTTCACCATGCTCGAGTTCTACCAGGCCTACGCGAATTATCACGACCTGATGCAAATTACTGAGGATCTGGTTGCGTTTGTGGCGAAGCAAGTGAATGGAACTACGGTCGTCGAGTTCAACGGGCACACAATCGATCTCGGCCAATGGCGGCGGCTGACGATGGTCGAGGCTATTTGTGAGTACTGGTCAGAACAATTTGGCGCGCGGCCTAGATTAACTGACTTCTTGTCGCGTGAGCGCTTGTCGGCGATCTTGGAAATCGCCTCCGAGGCCGCGAAGCAAATCGAAAATTCGGATTTCCCAGAGGACATGGAACAAGGCGGCCATTACTCGGTTCAGACCAGGCGAAAGCTTGATAGGGTGGTCTGGGAGGAGACCCTGCGCCAATGCAATGGCGGCGCGACGCTCGGCAAACTGACTTACCAAATATTCGAGTGGGCCGCCGAACCCAACCTCATTCAGCCCACTATCATCTACGACTACCCAACGGAAGTTTCCCCGCTCTCGAAAGCCAAGCCCGACGATCCGGCCCACGTGGAGCGCTTCGAGTTCTTCGCCGGCGGCTTCGAACTGGGAAATGCCTTCAGCGAGCTGAACGATCCAGTCGAGCAGCACAAGCGTTTCGCCGAGCAGCTTGCCGAGCGCGATCGCGGTGACGACGAAGCACACCAGATGGACGAAGACTACGTCCGCGCATTGGCTTATGGACTCCCACCAACCGGCGGCGAAGGCCTAGGCGTCGATCGGCTGGTAATGCTGCTGACGGGGTCGAAGTCGATTCGAGATGTGATTCTGTTCCCGCTAATGAGAAACAAAGAACAGGGATCAGGGAATAGGGATCAGGAACCGGAAGAACCGGCGGGTTGAGATTTACGCTTTCCCACCCTAGCGACAAAAACAAGAACGTCGCGAGGATGGGGCACCCATTTTCGTGCTTGGGTCGGAGCACCGGGCTTGCGGCCAAAAGCTGGGTGCCCCTGGTCTCGCTTTTGAGACCAGGGAGACCGCCGATCAACATACTCGTGGCGCTGGAATTTAAAGGCTATAGGCTAGGAGCTGCTGTTTGAACATTCTTTTCGTCGGTGACATCTTCGGCAGCGCGGGGCGCAAGATCGTCCGCGAACACATCGGCCATGTCCGCAAGGCCAACAGCGTCGAGCTGACCATCATCAATTCAGAAAACGCCGCTGGCGGGTTCGGCGTTACGCCGCAGATTGCCGAGGACCTCTTCGATCTGGGCGCCGATGTGCTCACCACCGGCAATCACGTTTGGGATAAGCGCGAGCTGATCGACTACATGAACTCGGCGAAGTTAGAGAGCCACGACCGTGCCCGCCGCATTCTGCGTCCCGCAAACTTCCAGCCCGGGCTGCCCGGCTACGGCGTCTATGAAGGAACCACGCAGACTGGCGTGCCGTACGCAGTAGTCAATCTCGGCGGACGCGTCTTCATGAACGCCACCAACGATCCATTCCACGCCATCAATGACATTCTCAGCGGCATTCAGGCCAAAGTCATCGTAGTGGATTTTCACGCCGAGGCTACCAGCGAGAAAGTCGCCATGGGCTGGCATCTCGATGGCCGCGTGACCGCGGTGCTGGGCACCCACACCCACGTTCCCACCGCCGACGAGCGCGTGCTTCCCGGCGGCACCGCCTACCAGACGGATGTCGGCATGAGCGGCCCCTACGACAGCGTGATCGGCGTCGAGCGCGACCTGGTGCTGAACAAATTTCTTACTGGCATGCCGGGGAAGTTCGAGGCGGCCAAGGGGAATCCGAAGATGTGCGCTGCGCTGATGACGTGCGATCCGGTTACTGGGCGCGCTTCCGCCATTCAGCGCATCATGCTGGGGGAGTGAGCTGGTTAGCTGGGCGGATTGCCGGCGGGGACTTGCTTGACCGGTTGAGGCGGCGACGACGGCACCTGTGTTATCGCGGCGGGAGCCGCTGGATGGACGGTAATCGCTTTGGGCGGCGCCATTGGCATGGGCGGCCCCACCTGGTTCACCTGGAGCGGGTGCTCGACAGTAACGTTTAGCAAGTCCGCGAGCGAGTGACCGCCTTTGATCAGTTTTCCCTTGCGGTCGAATGTCATGGTCCAGCGCATGGGGCGCGGCTTGGCTGACACGTCGGTGAACGAGAGCACGGCGCCGCCGTTGCTGCCCACTTCGAGCAGGGCCGTACTCACAGCGGGGAATTTCTCCGGGTCGGGATTGTCGCTGAGCGTAGCCGGCTGCGGGTGCCCACCGGCGAGTGCTGCGTAACAAAGAGCAGTGCCGAGCCAATCGGGAGCCTTGTCCGGATCCCGGTCAGGATTCTCTTCCCCGAGAATGTGGTTGAAGGCTGAAATGGTAAGCGCGTTGATGGGCGCTGGAGAAAACAGCGAATAGCCGCGAAGCTGAATCGGGATGATGCGCACCCGGCCTTCTCCGCCGCGGGGAATCGACGCCGTAAACACGGTTGCATCGCCGGCGCCGTTATTGCGCAGGAAGCGGAGAAAGATGTGATCGGGCAGCGCGGGGCAAACCACCTGCTGATAGCTCCACTGGCCCTGGTTGAACTCAAGGTCTGCGTAGCGGGTGCTCTCCGCAATCGAGCTCTCCGCATTCGCGGCCTGCAGGCGATCCTTTTCGGTCATCTGGTCAACGCTGCGGAACTCGATCGCATGCAAACGCGCGGATTGGGGGCTTTCAGAAAAATACGGCAATAGAGGCGCCTGGGCGGGCACCACTTTCTCCTTGGGATCGCTCCCGTTGACAGGGGTCCCCTTCACTGCCTGACTCCGCAAAGGCGCGCAGATACAGGCAAGCAGGACAGCGGTCAGTAGGAGGGACAAGGTTCTCATCCGTTGCATTCAGCCCTTAGAATACCACCCAGGCATTTCAAAAGTGGGCCACACGCAGCAAGGGCGGCCTGGCTCAGGCCGCCCGTACTAGTTCTCAACCATCTCGGAATGATGCGCGCCGGAATCCAGGTTCAAATCGGCTCGATGTAAAGACGAAAAAATTGCCGCCTATCAATGCGCCGCGGGACGGTGAGCCGGCGACGGCTTGCGAACCACAGCTTTCTTCACTGGGACAATTGACCCGTCGCGAAGAACGATCTGCGCGGATTGTGAGACCGTGTCCGTGGCGGGAATCTGCGTGTAGTTGTCGTAGGTCCCGTCCAGTTCCGCCTGGCCCTTCGATGAAAGGCCGAACTCGAATCCTTTGGCGGGAATATCCTTGTCCGCCAGCGGAGTCTTCAGGTTGACAATGAAGTCGGGAACCATCGGATTGGCATTCCTGGCGTCGTCCGTTACGGCAACCTTGATCACCGAGGCCGTTGCTTCGACCACAATTCCGGGAACCGGCGTGTCTTTGTCCTTCATCAGCGCCCACAGCTTGTCGGCGTCTTCTTTTGCGCCAAATGCCAGTACCAGTTCCTTGTCCGCCAGGGCCAGCGTGTTCAGGTCGGGCGTGCTGATAAGAATTTTGTGGATCTTTTCGGCAGGCGTATCGGCCGGCGCGAACGTGAAGGATCCGGGCGGGAAGGTGGTAGCGGCAGCCTGGGTCTTGATAGCATCCAATCCATCCAGCGCGCCGTGATATTTCTTGTAGCTATATTCCAGGCTCGGCTCAATCTTGGTCTTGTACGCGGCAGGAGCAAAGTCCCAGGCGCGCGCGTAGAACCAGACTGCCTTTACCAGATCCTGGCCTGGCCCCGGCGAGCCATACGCCTGCGCCAGCAGCAGCGTATCCTGCAGTCCCGCACTCTTGCTCTGATCGTCCGTATAGAGCATTAGTTCGTTGGAGAATTCGGCCTCAGCAGCCTTCATGTCTTTCTTTGAAGTCCCGTCGTCCACAGCAATGGCGGAGTGGAAGATGGGATACGCGGCGTCGGTCAGCTTTTTCCAATCGGCGTCGGCTGTGTCGGCAGGCTTGGGAACAGTCAGGCCTTTCTGGGCCAGCGCGGCTGCGTCATCCAAAGCCTGGGCATCGACCGGCGGGCCGCCGCCCTGCTTCTTCTTGATAACGACGGAATAAAGGATGGCCTTCAAGTTGTTGGGGTCCACCTGCAGCAGGCGCGAACTCGCGCTCAACGTATGGTCGGCATCCTGAAGCCCCCAGTATGTATCCACCAGGGTGTTGAGCACGAGGGTCTTGACCACGCTCTGGGGATAGGTGGTGAGAAAACTTTCCAGACCGGAGGCCTTGAGCTTGGGATCGGCCTGCGAGTTGGCGGTGTTGTAGGCCTGGTATTCGGCTGGATCTTTGATGCTGATATCCGCTTGGGCTCGAAGCGTGGGCGCGGAAACGAGGTTGAGGCTCGCCAAGGCCATCACAGACGCAAGGACTAACTTCTTCATTCAGTGCTCCTGGGAAATTCCGGAATAGAGATCAATTTTCAAGCACCCGCTGGGGTAAGCAGATCCATTTATCTTCGGCTGCCGAGTGCTGGGTCCACGGGTAAACGATACCACGGCTGCCGGTTTACTGTTGCGACGATTATAGAAAGCCCCGGTCACGCTGACAAGCGGTCGATGGGTAGAAAATTGAAAGCGCCCATCCGGCATGGAGCCTGCGAGTCTCATGACCCGTTGCAGCCAGCATGTCCTGAACTCCGTTTTTCTGAAGACCCCGGGTCCTTCGCTCGATCCCAGCATAAAGGCTTAGACACCGAATTCTGAAAAACAGTTCCCGGGAGCACCAATTAATGTCGCTCACGCATTATTGGAGCAGCTTTACCAGCTCGGCCTGCTCCGCCAGAAAGGCATCGTGACCGTGGTCAGTGGTCATCTCGAGATAGTGGGCATGGACGCCGGCTGCGCGAATGGTGTACGCGAAGTGGCGCACTGCTTCAGGCGGAAATAACCAATCGGAGCTGATGCCGATAAAGCTCAGCCGCGCTCGAATGCGGCTGAAGGCTTCAGTGGGCGAGCGGTCGCCATGCAATGGATCCCAGGTTTCCATGGTGCGCAGAATCGCAAGGTAGGCATTGGCGTCGAAGCGATCGATGAATCGCTGCCCCTGGTGGTCGAGATATCCGGCAATATCGAAGCGGCCGCCGATCAGTCCTCCGCCTTCTTTCTGGTTGTCGAATCCCCAGGGGTCCTCGCCATTGCGGTTAGGATTGCGTCCGAACCGCTCCTCGAAGAGCGATGCCGACTTGTAGCTGAGCATGGCGATCTGCCGCGCCAGGGCCAATCCGCGGTGAGGTGGGTTGTGCGGCAGATAGTGACCGCCGGCCCAGTCCGGATCGTCCTGGATGGCCTTGCGCTGCAGGTGATTCAGCGCCAGCCCCATGGCGGAGAGGGGCGCTACTGCAATGAT
>Ga0210388_10000595_pt1 | contig 29131 bp, 20 predicted proteins | sample IncBWC19OmetaG_FD_155485 | JGI IMG/M metagenome (GOLD analysis project Ga0210388, IMG submission 155485) | Forest soil microbial communities from Barre Woods Harvard Forest LTER site, Petersham, Massachusetts, United States - Inc-BW-C-19-O ...
GATGCAGGCTTCCGTCTCCGCCAGCCGCGCCCGGAAGGTAGACCGCGTCGGTGGTTGCACCGAAGCCAATGGTCTGAGCGGGTCCGAACTGGGTGGAAGTGCCGCCGAGCATCAGGAAGTTCGGCGAGGAGGCGCTGGTGGAGATCACGTTCTTGGTGTCACCCACTGCGTAGCTCGCGTCAAACTTGATGTCGTCGCCCGCACCGGTCGGGAGGTTCTTGATCTGCAACGCAGCCATCACCGAACCGCCGTACTTGGTGGAGGGGTGACCGCTGAGAGCCGATGCGGCGGTCGCAGCAGTCGGGTTGGCAGGCGTAGCACCGGCCAGACCGGAGAGCGTGTTGTAGGAAGCATCGACTTCATGCAACGCGCCCGACAACTGGAACAGACCCCAGGCCTGATCGACCCGGACGTTGCCGACGACGTCCGGCATGTCCACGCCGCCATAGGCGTTGGCGGTAACGCCGGCGGCACTCAGACCACCAGGCGCCAGACCAGGAGCAACCGCGCCGGTGGCAAGGTTGTAGATCGCGGTACGGTTGAATGCGCTCGGATCATCGAGACCGATGCTGCCGGACACGCCGTTGCCGAACTGCGCGGTGTACTGGATGTTCATCACGCCGGTGACGGAGTCATTGCCGCCGATCAGGTATGACGTGTTGTTGCCCGGATAACCGTTCCACGGCGACGCATAAGCCGAAGACGACTTACCGAAGGTGAAGCCGGCGAATTGCAGGAACACATACTCGACCGCGGTGTAACCGTTGCCGGGCGTCATAAGCAGGGTCGAGCTGTTGGCGCCCAGGTTCGAGGCCAAGCCTCCGGGAGCGAACGAACTCTGTCCCAGAGTGTCGTACTGGAAGTCAGCCTGTCCGAACGTGCGCACTACGCCGTATTGGGTTGCAGTGCGGGTATCAACGGTGAGCGCCATACGGGCACGGGAGACCTCGTGGTTGACGAAGCGATCGCCAAGACCAAGATCGCCGCTCCAGGCCGGCTGATCGTAGATGCTGCCGTTGAACGTGGTATCAACGCGCAGGTAACCACCCAGCTTGATGCAGGTGTCGGTGCCCGGAATGTAGAAGAAACCGGCACCATACAGGGAGCAAATCTTCACGTACTCGACCGCTTTGGCCTTGACGGGAAGATCGGCTGCCTGTGCCCCGCTCATGGCGATAAGACCCGCCGCTGAGCCGAGGACAAGGCTCTTAATCGTCTTCATGTTAAACCTCCAAGTTGCTCTTTCAGGAAGGTTCCAGATCCGCCGGATGTCTGCACACCTCAGGACTGGCTCCCTAGTTCTGCTCTAAAACCGCTCAGTCGTTCTGCGCCTTCGGACCACCCGCTCGATGCGCGGGACTTGAGCGAGCTACCTAACGGGACGAACCAGGACCCCCAGCCGTCACAATGAAATATGCATGCATCACTTTTTTAATCAAATTAGTTTATTAAATTAGCAATCGATTACGCGCCCGATGTGCTTTTTCGGCAACGACGCGCCGCCGCGCTTATTCCCCGGGAAGCCCGGATTATTGAGTTCATCACCGATCTTTTTTGCTTGTTTTGCAAAGGAAACCGATGAAGATGGGCTATGGGAGCGACCGGCAAGAGAAGCGTGGGCCCACCGGGTTCGGCGCAACGCGCAAGCTCCGGCGGCACCCCCACCAGCACCAAGAATCAGGACCTGGCGCGGCGCTTCACCTGGGTGATCGCCTCCATCAGCGTGCACCTGGAGGAGCTTCGCTACTTCTGGGGCAAGACCTTGGGAATCAGCGGTCCGCAATGGATGATCCTGATGGCACTCGCCGAAATCGATCAGGACGACGGGGTGCCGGTCAACGTGGTTTCGAAAAAGCTGCACGTCGATCCGTCATTTGTCACGACGCAATCCAAACTGCTTGAAAAAAAGGGCTTCATTCGCCGCAAGCCCTCGACCGAGGACGCCCGGATCGTGCAGATGTCGCTGACCGACAAGACCTACAAGCATCTGGCAAGCCTGGCCGCACAGCAGGAGGCCCTGAACGAATTCATCTTCGCGGAGTTCGGCGACCGCGAACTGGGCGAACTCACCAACAAGCTCGCCGCCCTGCAGAAGCGGCTCGAAAAGGCCTGCATGAAGGTGGAGTTGGACATCTGAGTTTTGGGCGCCGGGCTGCCGCGCCCCGCGGCGGCAGATTTCGCCACACCAGGCGGCGCCGTGATTCGGCCGCCGACCTCATTTGAGCCGCTGCATCCCGGCGAACCCTGCGGCCGGGCGATCTAGTCTGGCTAATTCGTCGCAATCCCGAGGCGGGAGGCGATCCAGTCAAAGATGAACTCATTGGCGAGCGTCGTGTTGTCGGCATGCCCTTCCGCCGCCGCGGTTTCCTCGCTGGTGAAGATCTTGAGCGTCACGTCCCGGTCATCCGCCCTCAGCCCGTCATACAATTCCCTGACCCGCTCCGGTTTCAGCCAGCCGCGCTCGCCCGTCGAAATCAGGACCGGGCATTTGATGTTTCGCGCGACCCGGCTGAAGATCCGGCCCGATCCGAACCCCGCATCCGCCGCTGCGAAGCGATCCCTCAGGAACGCCCGTTCATGCAGATCCCAGATGCCGCCGTCGCAAACCGCCGCCGCAAACCGGTCGTCGAACGCGATTCCCCGCGCCACGAAGGAAGAGCCGCACCCGTCCGCGAGGATTGCAATCCGGTGCTCGTCGACATCGTCCCTGCCGACGAGATAGTCCATGATGTGCCCGATCGTCGATTCCAGGTCGGAACGGCCGACGATCTCCTCGAATGGGGCAATTGCCGCCGCACCCAGCAGGTCCACCGCAAGCACCGACATGCCGCGATCGCCGGCGTAGCGCACCACCTTGCTGAGGCATGCTTCCTTTCGCTGCCCGGGCTCGCCGATGCAAATGACAGCCGGCGCCGGCTTCGATCCGGCCGCGGCAGGCAGAAAGTAACCCTCCAGCGCATGCCCGCCCGGCCAGGGGATCAGTACGACCTCGCCGGCGGGCTGGCGGTGCCGCAGGTATTTGACGGCGCATTCGCGCATGCGGCCGATCGCGCGCCGATGAATTTCGTCGGCTTGATCGCAAGGGAACGCCGCCGCCTGGTAGTAGCCGACGGCGCGGAGCCAATTGCTCCTCGCCGTCGGCATGTTGCCCTGGGCCAGAGCGGCATTGCCGCGTTCGTCATTGGTGTCGGCGATTCTCGTCCATTCAAGGCACCAGGAGTTGTCATCCGAAAAATCGATGCGTCTGGCCGTGGCCAGGCACTCGGCAACCGTAGAGCCGCCTTCCTGGGCCGCGGAAAGGAGCCTCATGAATTCGATCGACAGGTCCTCCCGTTCGGGCCAGAACACCGATTGCCCAAGGTCGACCGTGAATCCCATCCGATGGATATTCAAAACATCACCCTATCAACTTACTTTATCAATTAACGAAACGACGTTGAGAACCGCAGCCCGTGCATGGCTGCCTGTCGAATGGCCCGGATCCTTGTCATTTGCCGGTGCTGTTCGATAGCGCGGATCCAACTCGCGCGATGTCAGGCGCGGCCGCAGTTACCCTTCAAGGTGTTGGGTCGCCGCAAATCTTTACGGTGTCAAGATAAGGGGAAGCGGGTGGCGGAGCGCCGCGGCCGGGCGCCGATCATCGCAGGTCCGGGCCTGGCGAACACGAAATGTTGACGAGAACGTGAATGAAGGCGGAGCTTGCAGCCGCCCGATTGCCAGCGCGCAGAATCGGTCGAGCGAGCCGGCGGCAACCGAATTCAGGCCTGGCAAAAACGCTCAGCCACCGACCAAAAAAAGCCGGCGAAGACGCCGGCTTTTTCGGTTGTGAGGATCGCGAGTGACCGATTATTCCGCCGGCGGCAGCGCCAGCGGCTCGACTTCGGGTGCCGCGGGTACGATCGCCGCCTGCTTCTCGCGCTCGTCGAGGATCAGCTTGTCGCGCTTGACGGCGACTTCGCGGATCTTGGCCATCGAGGCGCCGGTGCCCGCCGGGATCAGCCGGCCGACGATGACGTTCTCCTTGAGGCCTTCCAGCGGGTCGACCTTGCCGTTGACGGCGGCTTCGGTCAGCACGCGGGTGGTCTCCTGGAACGAGGCCGCCGAGAAGAACGAGCGGGTCTGCAGGCTCGCCTTGGTGATGCCGAGCAGTACCGGCGTCCCGGTGGCGGGCTTCTTGCCCTCTTCTTTGGCCTTGGCGTTGATCACGTCGAACTCGATCTTGTCGACCTGTTCGCCCGAGATCATGTCGGTCTCGCCCTGGTCGGTGATCTCCACCTTCTGCAGCATCTGACGGACAATCACCTCGATGTGCTTGTCGTTGATCAGAACGCCCTGCAGCCGGTAGACCTCCTGGATCTCGTTGACCAGATAGGCGGCGAGTTCCTCGATGCCCTTGATCGCCAGGATGTCGTGCGGCGCCGGATTGCCCTCGACGATGAAGTCGCCCTTTTCGACGATGTCGCCGTCCTGCAGGTGGATGTGCTTGCCCTTCGGGATCAGGTACTCGCGCGGCTCCTCGGTCTTGTCGATCGGTTCGATCGAGATGCGGCGCTTGTTCTTGTAGTCGCGGCCGAACCGGATGGTGCCGGAGATTTCCGCGATGATCGCCGCGTCCTTTGGCTTGCGGGCCTCGAACAGCTCGGCGACCCGCGGCAGACCGCCGGTGATGTCGCGGGTCTTGGCGCTCTCGGTCGAGATACGCGCCAGGATGTCGCCGGTCTTGACCTTGGCGCCGACGTCGACCGACAGGATGGCGTCGACCGACAGCATGTAGCGGGCCTCGCCGCCACGCGCCAGTTTCAGGATCTTGCCGTCCTTGCCCTTGATGACGATCGCCGGACGCAGGTCGCCGCCGCCCCGCGAGGTGCGCCAGTCGATGACGACGCGCTTGGCGATGCCGGTGGATTCGTCGAGCGTCTCCGAGATCGACTGACCCTCGACCAGATCCTCGAAGCCGATGGTGCCCTCGACTTCGGTCAGAACCGGCCGGGTGTAGGGATCCCATTCGGCGATGCGCTGGCCGCGCTTGACCATGTCGCCCTCGTCGACGCGCATCCGCGCGCCGTACTGGATGCGATGGGTCGCCCGCTCGGTGCCGTCGGCATCCGTCACCGCGACCACCATGTTGCGAACCATGGCGATCAGGTGGCCTTCGCTGTTCTTGGCGATCGCCTTGTTCTTGATCGTCACCTTGCCTTCGAAGTTCGACTCGATGAACGACTGCTCGTTGATCTGCGCCGCGCCGCCGATGTGGAAGGTGCGCATGGTGAGCTGGGTGCCCGGCTCGCCGATCGACTGCGCCGCGATGACGCCGACCGCTTCGCCGTGGTTGACCGGCGTGCCGCGGGCGAGGTCGCGGCCGTAGCACTTGCCGCAGATGCCGTTGACGAGTTCGCAGGTCAGTGCCGAGCGGATCTTGACCTCCTGGATGCCGGCCTGCTGCAGCGCGTCGACATGGGTCTCCTCCATCAGCGTGCCGCGCTTGACCACGATCTTGTTGGTCGCGGGATCGCGCAGATCCTCGCCCGCAGTGCGGCCGAGAATGCGCGACGCCAGCGAGGCAACCACCGTGCCGGCATCGATGATGGCGCGCATCTTGATGCCGAGCTTGGTGCCGCAATCGTCAGCCGTGATGATGCAATCCTGCGCCACGTCGACCAGACGCCGCGTCAGGTAGCCGGAGTTCGCCGTCTTCAACGCGGTGTCCGCCAGCCCCTTGCGGGCGCCGTGGGTCGAGTTGAAGTATTCGAGCACCGAGAGGCCTTCCTTGAAGTTGGAAATGATCGGTGTCTCGATGATCTCGCCCGACGGCTTGGCCATCAGGCCGCGCATGCCGGCAAGCTGGCGCATCTGGTCCTGCGAACCGCGGGCGCCGGAGTTCGACATCATGAAGATCGAGTTGATCTGGGCTTCGCCGCCCTTCGGATTCTTCTTGACGGCGGAAATCTCCGTCATCATGTCTTCCGAGATCTTCTTGGTGCACTTCGACCAGGCGTCCACGACCTTGTTGTACTTCTCGCCGTGGGTGATCAGGCCGTCATTGTACTGCTGCTCGAATTCCTTCGCCAGCGTCCGGGTCTCCTCGACGATCTTCCACTTCGAGGCCGGCACCACCATGTCGTCCTTGCCGAAGGAAATGCCGGCCTTGAACGCATTGTAGAAGCCGAGCGCCATGATGCGGTCGCAGAAGATCACGGTCTCCTTCTGACCGCAGTGACGATAGACCTGGTCGATAACGCTCGAGATTTCCTTCTTCGTCATCAGCTTGTTGATGATGTCGAACGAAATCTTCGCCGAGCGCGGCAAAACGTTGCCGAGCATGACGCGGCCGGCGGTGGTCTCGATCCAGCGCTTGGCCTGCTTGCCGGTCTCGTCGATGCCGTCCCAACGATACCTGATCTTGGTGTGCAGGTGGATGACCTTCGAATGCAGGGCATGCTCGAGCTCGGCCATGTCGCCGAAGATCTTGCCCTCGCCCGGCAATCCCTCGCGCAGGATCGACAGATAGTAGAGACCAAGCACGATGTCCTGCGACGGCACGATGATCGGCTGACCGTTGGCCGGGTGCAGGATGTTGTTGGTCGACATCATCAGCACGCGCGCTTCCAGCTGCGCTTCCAGCGACAGCGGGACGTGCACGGCCATCTGGTCGCCGTCGAAGTCGGCGTTGAACGCGGCGCAAACCAGCGGGTGCAGCTGAATCGCCTTGCCCTCGATCAGCACCGGCTCGAACGCCTGGATGCCGAGCCGATGCAGCGTCGGCGCGCGGTTCAGCAGCACCGGATGCTCGCGAATCACCTCGTCGAGAATGTCCCAGACCTCGGGACGCTCTTTTTCGACCAGCTTCTTGGCCTGCTTCACGGTGGTGGACAGGCCCTTGGCGTCGAGCCGCGAATAGATGAACGGCTTGAACAGCTCAAGCGCCATCTTCTTCGGCAGGCCGCACTGATGCAGCCGCAACTCGGGGCCGACCACGATCACCGAACGGCCCGAATAGTCGACGCGCTTGCCGAGCAGGTTCTGGCGGAAGCGCCCTTGCTTGCCCTTCAGCATGTCGGCCAGCGACTTCAGCGGTCGCTTGTTGGCGCCGGTGATAACGCGGCCGCGGCGGCCGTTGTCGAACAAAGCGTCGACCGCCTCCTGCAGCATGCGCTTTTCGTTGCGGATGATGATGTCGGGCGCGCGCAGCTCCATCAGCCGCTTCAACCGGTTGTTGCGGTTGATGACGCGGCGGTAGAGGTCGTTGAGGTCGGAGGTCGCAAAGCGGCCGCCGTCGAGCGGCACCAGCGGCCGCAGGTCCGGCGGAATCACCGGTACCACGGTCAGGATCATCCATTCCGGCTTGTTACCGGAATAGCGGAACGCCTCGACGATCTTCAGCCGCTTGGCGAGCTTCTTATGCTTGATGTCGGATTCAGTCTCCTGCATCTCGGCGCGCAGCGAGGTCTCGAGCTTTTCGAGCTCCAGCCCCTTGAGCAGCTCGCGGATCGCCTCGGCGCCGATCATGGCGGTGAAGCTGTCCTGGCCGTATTCGTCCTGCGCCTTCAGGTACTCGTCTTCCGACAGCAGCTGACGGTCCTTGAGCGCGGTGAGACCCGGCTCGAGCACGACGTAATATTCGAAATAAAGAATCCGCTCGAGATCCTTCAGCGTCATGTCGAGCAGAAGGCCGATGCGCGACGGCAGCGACTTCAGGAACCAGATGTGGGCAACAGGCGCGGCCAGTTCGATATGGCCCATGCGCTCGCGCCGGACGCGCGACAGCGTCACTTCGACCGAGCACTTCTCGCAGATGATGCCCTTGTACTTCATGCGCTTGTACTTGCCGCACAGGCACTCGTAGTCCTTGATCGGCCCGAAGATGCGCGCGCAGAACAGGCCGTCACGCTCCGGCTTGAAGGTGCGGTAGTTGATGGTCTCCGGCTTCTTGATCTCGCCGTAGGACCACGACAGAATCTTCTCCGGCGACGCGATCGAGATCCGGATCTGGTCGAAGACCTGGGCCGGCGTCGTCGGATTGAACAGATTCATAATTTCTTGGTTCATCGTCTTCTCCTCGCGTGCCGATCGTCACCGGCAGCAAATTCGAAATTCTTTTTTCGCCACGCGCCCCGCCCAACGTCCGGACGAGGCGCGGATACCCGGCGCATGGCGCGCCGGGCATGATGCTTGTTGGTTACTCCGCCGCCTCGGAGGTCGGCGTGCCGCTCAATTTGGAATTGTGCAGATCGACGTTGAGGCCCAGCGAACGCATCTCCTTGACCAGCACGTTGAACGATTCCGGAATACCCGCCTCGAACGTGTCGTCGCCACGCACGATCGCCTCGTACACTTTGGTACGGCCGGCGACGTCGTCCGACTTCACGGTCAGCATTTCCTGGAGCGTGTACGCCGCGCCGTAGGCTTCCAGCGCCCACACCTCCATTTCGCCGAAACGCTGGCCGCCGAACTGCGCCTTGCCGCCCAGCGGCTGCTGGGTGACGAGCGAGTACGGACCGATCGAACGCGCGTGGATCTTGTCATCCACGAGGTGATGCAGCTTGAGCATATAGATGTAGCCTACCGTCACCTTGCGGTCGAAGGCGTCTCCGGTGCGGCCGTCATAGACGGTCGATTGCCCGGAGGCATCCAGACCCGCAAGCTTCAGCATCTCCTCGATGTCGGCTTCCTTGGCCCCGTCGAACACGGGGGTCGCGATCGGCACGCCGTGACGCAGATTGCCGCCAAGCTCCATCAGTTCGGCGTCGTTCAGCGACTTGATGGTTTCCTCATCGCCATAGATCTTCTTCAGGGTCTCCTTCAGCGGTCGGATGTCCTGCTTGGCGTAATACGCATCCACCGTCTGGCCGATGCGCTTGCCGAGGCCGGCGCAGGCCCAGCCGAGATGGGTTTCGAGAATCTGCCCGACGTTCATGCGCGAGGGCACGCCGAGCGGATTGAGCACGATGTCGGCATGCGTGCCGTCTTCGAGGAACGGCATGTCCTCGACCGGAACGATTTTCGACACCACGCCCTTGTTGCCGTGACGGCCGGCCATCTTGTCGCCTGGCTGGATCTTGCGCTTCACCGCGACGAAGACTTTCACCATCTTCATCACGCCGGGCGGCAATTCGTCGCCACGCTGCAGCTTCTCGACCTTGTCGAGGAAGCGCTGCTCGAGGCCCTTCTTCGATTCGTCGTACTGCTTCCGCATCGCCTCGATTTCGGCCATCAGCTTGTCGTTGGGCGAAGCAAACATCCACCACTGCGAGCGCGGATGCTCGTCGAGCACCGCGCGGGTGATCTTGGTGTCCTTCTTGAAGCCCTTCGGGCCGGCGATGCCCTGACGATTCTCCAGCAACTCGGCGAGGCGGCTATAGACGTTGCGGTCCAAGATCGCCTGCTCGTCGTCGCGGTCCTTGGCCAGACGCTCGATCTCTTCCCGCTCGATCGCCAGCGCGCGCTCGTCCTTGTCGACGCCGTGCCGGTTGAAGACCCGGACTTCGACGATGGTGCCCTGCACGCCCGGAGGCACGCGCAGCGAGGTGTCGCGAACGTCGGAGGCCTTTTCGCCGAAGATGGCGCGCAGCAGCTTTTCCTCCGGCGTCATCGGGCTTTCGCCCTTCGGCGTGATCTTGCCGACTAGGATGTCGCCGGCGCGCACTTCCGCGCCGATATAGACGATGCCGGCTTCGTCGAGGTTCTTCAGCGCTTCTTCCGAAACGTTCGGAATGTCGCGGGTGATTTCCTCAGGCCCGAGCTTGGTGTCGCGGGCCATCACCTCGAATTCCTCGATGTGGATCGAGGTGAAGACGTCGTCCTTGACGATCCGCTCGGAGAGCAGGATCGAGTCCTCGAAGTTGTAGCCGTTCCACGGCATGAACGCGACCAGCACGTTGCGCCCCAGCGCGAGCTCGCCGAGATCGGTCGAGGGACCGTCGGCGATGATGTCGCCCTTGCGGACGGTGTCGCCGACCTTCACCAGCGGACGCTGGTTGATGCAGGTCGACTGGTTGGAACGCTGGTACTTCATCAGCCGGTAGATATCGACGCCTGACTTGGTGGGGTCGAGATCTTCGGTGGCGCGGATCACGATACGGGTGGCGTCGATCTGGTCGATCACGCCGGTGCGGCGTGCCGCGATCGCTGCGCCCGAGTCGCGGGCGACCACGCCTTCCATGCCGGTGCCGACGAACGGCGCCTCGGCACGCACCAGAGGCACGGCCTGGCGCTGCATGTTGGAGCCCATCAGCGCGCGGTTGGCGTCGTCGTTCTCGAGGAACGGGATCAGGGCTGCTGCCACCGAAACCAGCTGCTTCGGCGACACGTCCATGTAGTCGACCTTGTCCGGCGTGATCATCAAGACGTCGCCGGAGTGGCGGCAGACCACGAGGTCGTCGGTGAAGCGGCCGCGATTATCCAGCGCGACGTTGGCTTGCGCCACGTGATAGCGGCCCTCCTCCATCGCCGAGAGATAGATCACCTCGTCGGTGACGCGGCCGTCCTTGACCTTGCGATAGGGCGTCTCGACAAACCCATACTTGTTGACGCGCGCAAAAGTGGCGAGCGAGTTGATCAGGCCGATGTTCGGACCTTCCGGCGTCTCGATCGGGCAGATCCGGCCGTAATGGGTCGGATGCACGTCGCGCACCTCGAAACCGGCGCGCTCGCGGGTCAGACCGCCCGGGCCAAGCGCCGAGAGGCGGCGCTTGTGGGTGATCTCCGAGAGCGGATTGGTCTGGTCCATGAACTGCGACAACTGCGAGGAGCCGAAGAACTCGCGCACCGCGGCGGCCGCGGGCTTGGCGTTGATCAGATCCTGCGGCATCACGGTATCGATGTCGACGCTCGACATCCGCTCCTTGATCGCGCGCTCCATGCGCAACAGGCCGATGCGATACTGGTTCTCCATCAATTCGCCGACCGAACGCACCCGGCGGTTGCCGAGATGGTCGATGTCGTCGATCTCGCCCTTGCCGTCGCGCAAATCGACCAGCGTCTTGATGACGGCGAGGATGTCTTCCTTGCGCAGCGTGCGATGGGTATCGGGCGCGTCGAGTTCGAGGCGCATGTTCATCTTGACGCGGCCGACCGCGGACAGGTCGTAGCGCTCGCTGTCGAAGAACAGCGACTGGAACATGGTCTGCGCCGAATCGATGGTCGGCGGCTCGCCGGGACGCATCACGCGATAGATGTCGAACAGCGCGTCCTCGCGCGTCATGTTCTTGTCGGCATGCAGCGTGTTGCGGATATAGGCGCCGACATTGACATGGTCGATGTCGAGCAGCGGCAATTCCTTGTAGCCGTGCTCGTTGAGCGCCTTCAGCGACTTCTCGGTGATTTCCTCGCCGGCTTCGGCATAGATTTCACCGGTCTTCGGATTGACGAGGTCCTCGGCAAGGTAGTTGCCGACCAGTTCCTCGTCGGACATGCGCAGCGCCTTCAGCCCCTTTTCCTGGAACTGGCGCGCGGCGCGCACGGTGAGCTTCTTGCCGGCCTCGAGCACGACCTTGCCGCTGTCGGCGTCGATCAGGTCGTTGATCGTGGAATAGCCGCGGAAACGGGTGGCGTCGAACGGCACGCGCCAGCCTTCCTTGGCGCGCTTGTAGATGATCTTCTTGTAGAACGTCGACAGAATCTGCTCGCCGTCGAGCCCGAGCGCGAACATCAGCGAGGTCACCGGAATCTTGCGGCGGCGATCGATGCGCGCGAACACGATGTCCTTGGCGTCGAATTCGATATCGAGCCAGGAGCCGCGATACGGAATCACGCGCGCCGCAAACAAAAGCTTGCCGGACGAATGGGTCTTGCCCTTGTCATGGTCGAAGAATACGCCGGGCGAACGGTGCATCTGCGAGACGATGACGCGCTCGGTGCCGTTGACGACGAAGGTGCCGTTCATGGTCATGAGCGGGATGTCGCCCATGTAGACGTCCTGCTCCTTGATATCCTTGACCGACTTGGCGCCGGTTTCCTCGTCGATATCGAACACGATCAGGCGCAGCGTCACCTTGAGCGGCGCGGCATAGGTCATGCCGCGCTGGCGGCACTCGTCGACGTCGTATTTCGGCGGCTCGAACTCGTAGCGGACGAATTCCAGCATCGAGGTGCCGGAGAAATCCGAGATCGGAAACACCGAGCGGAACACCGCCTGCAAGCCTTCGTCCAGCCGGCCGCCGGTGGGCTCATCGACCATCAGGAACTGGTCGTAGGACGCCTTCTGAACCTCGATGAGGTTCGGCATCTCCGCGACTTCCTTGATATGTCCGAAGAACTTGCGAACGCGTTTGCGACCGGTGAATGTCTGCTGCGCCATCGTGGCCTCTCATTTCGTCGCCCGTGAGGGGCGAACCTTCCGGAGCGCGGCTGCCCGCCGCCCCCGGGTTGAATTTCGATCCATTTCGAGGAGCCGGAAGCGCACTTTCAGGATTTAAGTCCTGAATTTGTTCTTCAGACCTTCAAAACGCAAAACGACGCGCGGGGCGCTCGATTCGCACCCGCCCGTCACAACCAGTTTTTCACGGACTGCAAAAGCCCGAAATTGCCTATCTCCCAACGGCTTACGGAAGGAACGCCGCCGCTCTGCCTCAAGCCGTGTTTTCGTGCTGCCGTCCCGATATGGGATGACAATCGTGGAGATTCGAGGGGCAAGCCCGCGAATCCCCACACTTTTTCGTGTTCAGCGTATTCCGGGACGCCCCGTCGCACGCCTTTTGCATGAACCCGGTAGCCCAACCGGCTCCCGATCACCCGAATTACTTCAACTCGACCTTGGCGCCGGCCTTTTCGAGCTGGGCTTTGATCTTTTCGGACTCGTCCTTGTTGATGCCTTCCTTGACCGCCTTGGGCGCGCCCTCGACGAGGTCCTTGGCTTCCTTGAGGCCGAGGCCGGTGATGGCGCGGACTTCCTTGATGACTTCGATCTTCTTCTCGCCGGCGGCCATCAGCATGACCGTGAATTCGGTCTTCTCTTCCACGGGAGCAGCGGCGGCAGCGGCCGGGCCGGCCACCGCGACGGCGGCGGCGGCGGAGACGCCCCACTTTTCTTCCAGCAGCTTTGCGAGCTCGGCAGCCTCGAGCACGGTCAGGCTCGAGAGGTCATTAACAATCTTCTGTAGGTCGGCCATTGATCTGTTTCCTTAAAGCTTGATTGGTTCGAACCAGGTTTTGCGTTTTGCGAAGGGTCAGGCCGCTTCGCTCTTTGAGGCATAGGCCTGAATGACGCGCGCGAGCTTGGCTGCGGGCGCGGTCGAGAGCTGGGCGATCTTGGTCGCCGGCGCCACCAACAGGCCGAGGATCTTTGCGCGCAGTTCATCGAGCGACGGCAACGCGGCAAGCGCCTTGACGCCGTTCACATCCAGGACGGTTTTACCCATCGATCCGCCGAGAATGATGAACTGCTCGTTCGTCTTGGCGAACTCGATGGCAACCTTCGGCGCCGCTACCGGATCGTTTGAAGTCGCGATCACGGTCGGCCCCTTCAACAGGGAACCGATGGCAACGACGTCCGTGCCCTCAAGAGCAATTTTGGCGAGACGGTTCTTCGAGACCTTCACCGAGGCGCCCGCCTGCTTCATCTGCATGCGCAGCTTCTGCATCTGGGCCACGGTGAGGCCGGAATAGTGGGCGACGACCGCAACGCTGGTGGTCTTGAACAGACCGTTCAGCGCCTCGACCGCGTCCTTTTTTGCCGCTCTTTCCACAGCAAGCTCTCTCCGGTTGGCGGGCTCTGCCTTTGAGGCAGGACCGCCGGGTTGCACCCATCGTTCCCACCAGAACCTGACCTCGAGACACAGTCTTGAAGGACACGCCGGGCAGAACGACAATTGAAAAGCCTGCCCTCCCGAGCCCTCCTCGGGCCACGGGGTGTCGAGGTTCGAACCAATCCGCTTTCCGTCGCGATTCCCCGCGACGCAAGGCGAAAAAAGGTCTTCACCCGTCTATGCAGGCCATGCGATTAAGCCGTTGAGGAAACCAGTGGGTTTCGCCGCGGGCGCCTGCAGTCTTGGACAGGATTCGAGATCATCCGGTTGAACGGAAGACCCCTGCCCACACCCCTTTGAACCGACAGCTTTTCTCATCCTTTCGAGCTATCCATAGCGGATGTCCTGAAAGGAATGATCTCCTGGCGTATCGGGCTTTCGGAATGCGAGCACGGACGTGCCAGCAACGGCCAGCACGCCCGGAAGCGATCCTTTAGCGGGTCTTTTTCGGCTTGCCAAGCCCTATTTTGCCTCAGTTTTTCGCCCCGCCGATACCCGAATTCGGGCATTGTTCCTCTCCAGCGCGAGTGAGTTCCCTAGGGAGGAACATTCATGAAACACGTTGTCTGGCAGTCAGTCTTCGCGTTCCTCGTGACTGCCAGTAGCAGCCACGCCCAGATGGTCGTCAAACAAGAGCCGTTCGACGGCCAGATGGTCCCTGGACAGGTGATCCTAGTCGACGACGGCAGCTGCGGCAGAGGCAAGATCAAGCAGGTCACCGGCGGCGAAATCGGCGCGATGAACCCGAGGCCCCGCACCAGAACATGCATCCCGAGGGCCGCCAAATAGCCGAAACCCGCCGCCACAAATAGCCGAGCGGACAGCATCGGCTCAGGCTGGGACTGCTCCCTTCACCGCATGAGGCAGCGGTTTCCCGGCAAAAAACGCCTCCAGATTGGCGATCACGCAATCCTGCATCGCCATGTGTGAATCGAGCGTGTGGCCGCCGATATGCGGGGTCAGCACCACGTTCGGCAAAGCGGTCAGCGCGTCCGGGGCGTGCGGTTCCTTCTCATAGACGTCGAGGCCGGCGCCGGCGATCTCGTTGGCCGCCAATGCTGCGACCAGCGCTTTCTGCTCGATGACCGAGCCCCTGGAGATGTTGACGACACAGCCGTCCTTGCCGAGCCTGCGCAGGATATTGGCGTCGACGGCGTGGTTGGTGTCCTCGCCGGCGCGAACCGCGATCATCAGCACGCTGCACCAGTCCGCCAGCGCCTCCAGGCTCGGCATGTATTGATACGGCACGTCGTGCCGGCTGCGGCTGAAATAGGCCATGTCGCACTCGAACGCGGCGAGGCGGGCTGCGATCTTGCGGCCGATCTCGCCCATGCCGTAGACGCCGACCTTGCGGCCGGGATTGCCGGGCTGCGGACGCATCAGGGGTGAAGGTTTGGCAGCTGCCCAGTCGCCACTTCGCACATAATTGTCGGCCGGTAGCAGGCGCCGCGTCACCGCCAGCATCAGCGTCACCGCGATGTCGGCGACCGAGGCGGCGTTCGCCCCCGGACTATTGCCGACCGCGATTCCGCGGCTAGCCGCGGCGGCGAGATCGAGGCCGTCATAGCCGGTGCCGTAACAGATGATTGCGCCGAGCTTCGGCAACACGTCCATCGCGGCCCCACCGATCGGCGTGCTGCCGGATGTGACCATCGCGCGGACGCCGGCAAGCTGCTCCGCACTGAAGACTTCGCGCGCCGGTTTTCCGCCGGTATCCATGAGTTCGAAACGCTCGCCGATGCGAACCATCATCGCCTTGGGAAAACGTGAAAAGATCAGGACCTTGTCGGGCATCGGCTGATTTCCTAGCGTCAAAGATAAAGGGCGGAACAGGTCTCCCCGTCCCGCCCCTGAATCTATCGTAGCCGCACTGGCCGTGTCAGTCGTGCAGGCTGCCGGGCTCGACCTTGACGCCCGGTCCCATGGTGGAGGAAACCGCCACGCGCTGGATGTAGGTGCCCTTGGCGCCGGCGGGTTTTGCTTTCGAAACCGCATCCGCAAGCGCCCTGGCGTTCTGTACCAGTTTCTCTTCCGAGAACGAGGCCTTGCCGACGCCGGCCTGCACGATGCCGGCTTTCTCGACGCGGAATTCGACCGAGCCGCCCTTGGCGCCCTTCACGGCCGAGGTGACGTCCATGGTCACGGTGCCGATCTTGGGGTTCGGCATCAGGCCGCGCGGGCCCAGCACCTTACCCAACCGGCCGACCAGCGGCATCATGTCGGGGGTGGCGATACAGCGGTCGAAATCAATCTGGCCGCCCTGCACTTTCTCGACCAGATCCTCGGCACCGACGACATCGGCGCCGGCAGCCTTGGCCTCTTCGGCCTTGGCGCCACGCGCGAACACGCCGACCCGCAAGGTGCGGCCGGTGCCGTTCGGCAAGGTCACCACGCCACGGACCATCTGGTCGGCGTGACGGGGATCGACGCCGAGATTCATCGACAGTTCGATGGTCTCGTCGAACTTCGCCTTCGCCCGTTCCTTGACCATCTTGATGGCGTCGGCGAGCGGGTAAAGCTTTTCGCGATCAACGCCCTCGCGGGCCTTCTTCAAGCGCTTTCCAATTGACATGATCCGTTACCCCGCCACTTCCAGACCCATCGAACGGGCAGAACCCTCGACCATCTTCATGGCCGCTTCGACGGTATCGCAATTGAGATCCTTCATCTTCTTCTCGGCGATCTCGCGCACCTGCGCTTTGGTCACCGCGCCGGCCTTGTCGCGGCCCGGGGCCTTCGACCCGGACTGGATTTTGGCGGCCTGCTTGAGGAAGAACGACATCGGGGGCGTCTTCATCTCGAAGGTGAACGAGCGATCGGCGTAGATCGTGATCACCACCGGAATAGGCGTATTCTTCTCTTCCTTCTGCGTCTGGGCGTTGAACGCCTTGCAGAATTCCATGATGTTGAGGCCGCGCTGACCAAGCGCGGGGCCGATCGGGGGCGACGGATTCGCAGCACCCGCCGGCACCTGCAATTTCAGGTATCCGGTCACTTTCTTTGCCATCTATCACTCCTCATGCTGCCTCCGGACCATTCCGGAGGCTTCACAGGACCGTGGTGCGGTTCGCATGACGGCTGGCGACCGTCAGTCCCCTTCCACGGCTCTTCACTTCTCCCTCGCCCCGCTCTTCGCGGGGAGAGGGCCGGGGTGAGGGGCTCTCTCGGCATCGGGACCCGTGGAGAGTCCCCCTCACCCGGATCGCAAAAGCGATCCGACCTCTCCCCGCAAGCGGGGAGAGGTCAAGACGCTCAGACCTTCTCGACCTGAGCAAATTCCAGTTCGACTGGCGTCGCGCGGCCGAAGATCGAGACTGCGACCTTCACCCGCGAGCGGCCCTCGTCGATTTCTTCGACCACGCCGGAGAACGAGGCGAACGGGCCGTCGGCCACGCGCACATTCTCGCCGATCTCGAACGACACCGACGCCTTCGGGCGCTCCACGCCTTCCTGCACCTGGTGCAGGATGCGCATGGCTTCGGCTTCCGAGATCGGCATCGGTTTGTTTTCGGCGCCGAGGAAGCCCGTGACCTTCGGTGTGTTCTTGATCAGGTGGAAGGCCTCGTCGGTCAGCTTCATCTTGACCAGCACGTAGCCCGGAAAGAACTTGCGCTCGGCGTCGACCTTGCGGCCGCGGCGCACCTCGGTGACCTTTTCGGTCGGCACCAGTACCTGCTCGAACAGTTCCTCGAGCCCACGCTGCTTGGCCTGCTCGCGGATCGATTCCGCGACCTTCTTTTCGAAGTTGGAATAGGCGTGGACGATGTACCAGCGCTTATCCATGGTCTGAGTTGCTGCTGCTGATGTCATGGGTGCAAGCTCAGTAAGTGGGTGACGACATAATAGATGACCTGGTCGGAGGCGAAGAAGAAAAGCGAAGCCAGCGCCACCATCACGAATACCATGATGGTGGTGATGGTCGTCTCGCGGCGGGTCGGCCAAGTGACCTTGGCGGTCTCCGAGCGCACTTCCTGCAGGAATTTGAACGGGCTGAAAGCCATCCTCGATGTGATCCGCGTTGCCAGACGAGTTTTACGAAATTTCGGAATCCGAACAGCCCGCTAGCGCCCAGCCCTCTTCAGAAGGATGAGCCGGCAAGCGGGCTCGATTGTTCGGGGGATTTCAAAGCCGCGCCGGATATCCGTCAAACGGGCCGGCAGCAGGTGTCGGGTATGTACTGCGGGGGCGGCGAAAGGTCAAGGTCGGGGGAATCCGGGCAGAAACCGCAACGGCCATCGGCCGGCGGGCCGAAGCGTCCATTGGCGCCGAGGCCTTGGGTCGCTAATTCGCCGCGGTGAAATAAAAGTCCTGGCGACCGGAAATCGAGCCGTAGCTGTAAGGCTGCTGCTGATGTCCCGTCATCTCCATCACATCGTCGCGGACGTTGTCGAACAGGCGCCGGACTTCGACGCCGGGGGTCCGGATATTCCGGACAAAGGCCAGCGCGAACGGTGAATTCTGGGCATCGCCGTCCATGGCGGTTTCGCCGTGCTTGGCGGCGAACACCACCAGCGTGCCCGGATCGGGTTCCATCTGCGCCAGTCCGCGGCTGACGGAGCGCGAGACGGTCGTCATGGTGCGCTTCATCTGATCGGCGAATGGGTTGTCGCGGCAGGCGTCGAGCAGCACCAGCCGCAATTTCCTGGCACGCTCCGCCGAGTTCAGCACCTGGTCCATCGACACCGCTTCGAGGTTGATGTCGCGATCCGTGCTGATCCTGGCATCGACGGGAACGAGGTAATTGACGCCGGCGACCTCCATGCCGTGTCCGGCATAATACACCACGGCCCAGTCGGCGCCTTCCGCCAGTCTGGCGAAATCCCGCAAGGCGTTGACGAGTTGTTCGCGTCCGAGATCGTTTTGCAGCGTCACGGATTGAAAATTGGCCTGACGCAGCGCATCGGCCACCATCACCGCGTCACGGCGCGGGTTCGGCAGGGTCGGCGCATGCTGGTAGGCGGAGTTGCCGATCACAAGTGCGACGCGACGGCCGAACGGCACCGCCGCAGGCCTCGGCGAACTCGGCGCCGGCGTTGCAGGTTCCGGTGTCCTGGCGGCGGCAACGACATCGCCGGGCGGATTTTGGCCGGACGGATTTTGCTGTGCCCTCGCGCGCGCCGCGGCTGCGCGTTGAACCAGTTCTTCCTGCAGCTTTTTCTGCGCGGCTTCGAACACCTTCGGATCGGTCGGCGGGCCGCTATAGGCGGCGTTGAATTCGGCGAGCGGCAGCGCCAGGGTCACTGCCCGTCCCGTGTTGAAGGTGCCCTGGACCGAGAGGGAGCGTCCGTTGCGCAGGCTCGCCAGCAGAGCCGGCGTGACCTCGTAATCGGACATGCAGCCATTGGCAAAGCAGATCACGTAAGGACTCGCCAACGGCGCGTTGCCATCGACGGTGACACGGGTCCCGTTGGTGAGTTGCACCCCCAACGGCAGCGTCACGCGCATGATTTTCTTCGTTTCGCCTTCAGGCTCAATAAGCACGGCCGCGATCAGCGGCTGACCCGATTCAATCCGGCCGTCCTTGCCAGTGAAGCAAACCAGCTTGGCGTTGGCGTCCTGTCCCCTGAGACAGAATTTGGTCCAGGGAGCGTAGATCAGCGTCGGGTTCACGATCGATTGGCCGGCTTCGTTCTTGATTCCAAGCAATGAGGTCACGATTTTCTTGCGCTGATCGTCAAGCGAACCCCAATCGGTCGCATTGCCGTCCAACGCCTTGTTGAAGTCGGCGAGCGGAAGCGGCAGCGTCAGCGGTGCGCTGTTCGCATTAATGGCCTGAACAACCAGATTCTTGCCTCTGCGGAACTGGCTTGCGAGATCGGGCGTCAAGTCATAATCCGAGGCGCAGCCTTCCGTCGTGCAGAATTCATAGGCGCTTTGCAGCGGCGTATTGGAATCGACGATAATTCGGGTGCCGTGCGCCATTTGCATTCCCATCGGCAGCACCACCCTCAGGGTCTTCCGGGATTCGCCTTCCCGCTCGACGAGGATGGCGGTGACCACCGGTTGTCCCGATTCAATGCGTCCGGTCTTGACCGTGACGCAGATTTGCTTGCCGCCGGCGTCGACCTCACGCGTGCAGGTTCTGGTCCACGCCGAATAACTGAGCTGCACCTGTTCGGCGGGCTTGCCTTGCGACGGGCTGTCTTGCGCGGCCCGACCGGTATCGATGACGGCGAAGGCCGCCAAAAATCCCAAAACCGCGGCGATGAAACGGAACATGCCTTTCACATACCTTGCCAAGAACAACGCGATCCCCGGCGACCGTCACGGGAAGGCCGAGATCGTACCCTCCAGCGGTTACGGCGCCGCCCATGCTCGAGGCAGGATAACACGCATGGTCCTTTTTGGGAGGTGATCTGCGTCACTTCGCGGCCCTTAGTTCATTTGCGCGAGCGGACCCGGATCAGTATCGCGCGACGATCGGACCGCCCCAGCGGAAACCGATGCCGACCTTGACGGTGTCGATGCGCAGGCCGAGCGCGACCGGCAATGCGGTCCGCATCAGGGACGCTGCCATACCCGAGCAGGTAGTTGGCGCTGGCCGACGGCTTCGCATCAGTGACCAATCCAGACCGGCGCGGCCAGACCGCAACCATGTGCGCTCTTCTCCAGGCTATTTCCGAATGATCCCGAATACCGGATCGTTCCCTTCGGCGAGATGGATCGGTGCGCCGCCGAGGTTCAGGATACTCAAACCGCCGGCCGACGCGATCGAGGTGATGGTCCGCCGGTCGGTTGACGAGATCAGAACCTGGTCCCCTCTCTTGATCAGCAGCCGACCAAAATCGTTGCTGCCGAGCAGCAACTGGGGAGCGGAGTTACGCTTCACGCCGCGGTCCCAATCTTCGTTGGTGAGAGCCTCGGGCTTGAAGGTGTCCGGCAGCGAGATGGTTGCGTCCCGCTGCCAGACCTGACCGACGTTGGAGAGTTCGCCAAAGTGAATCCTGGTGACGGGCCTGTCGGACTTGGCCCGCGCGGCAATGCAGGTTCCGCCGCTGGACAGCACCTGATTCCTGCCGACTTCGAATTCGTAGTCGACCATCTTGCCGTCCTGCTCGGCGTCGATCTGGAATATCCGGAAAGGTGGCCGGGTGGCACAAGGGTAACGCAGGGTGAACCAGTCGTTGCTCATCCTGAATTCAATGCCGAGCGAGGGGCTTTCGAAAATCGGGGCGGCGTTCGCATGTTCCGTGATGACCCAAGTGCCCGCCGTTTCGATTCTCTTGTCGACGACACGGATCGCGATGGCCGCACCGACCAGCAGAAGCGGAATGGAGACCACCAGCAGGCTCTGCAGGGCATCGCCGCGCTTCAGCTTCAGATACTCCACCAGGCTGACGATCGCGACCGCAAGCATCGCAAAGCCCAATGGAATGGTCGGGACGTACCACAGGATCAGGTCGAACGGCAGATGATCGAAGGAATGTCCCTTGCCGAGCACGAACCACGACAGCGGAGCGGCGAACGAGGCGAGCACGGCCAGCGCCAGCACCTGAAGCTTGCGGCGTCCGGCGCCATAGAACCAGTTGAAGCGTTCATCGAGCAGGATCAGAACCGCAGTCATGGCGATGAATGCCAGAACAAAGCTGAAGCTCTTGATCAGGGTGACGGAGTTGCCACCGAGATAGAGCCAGATGACTGCGCCGATCGGCTCGAATTTTCCAAATGTCAGAGCGGCCTCGAGAGAGGGACTGTCGCCGATCATGCGATTGGCGGCCTTTTGCGCGAAGATGGCGAAGCCACCTTCCTTGGCTGCCTGGGCGATCGCCGCGACCATGAAGGCGAGCACCCCCACGGCGACGACCCAGCTTGCATTTCTGACGACATGCCGAAACTGGTCCGGCCTTTCCTCAGCGGTCAGAAGGCAACCCACCGCGGCCGCCAGGATGATCGTCGAGGTGAATTCGTAGCCGCAGAGGAACCTCGCCAGAAAGGCCAGAAACAACAACCCAAGCAGGACGCGCTTGCGCTTCTCGTCGTCCTCGTCGGCGAGCAGCATCCCGAAAGCGATGGGAAAGAACCAACTACCGGCGAACCAGTAGAGGTTCGGCGCCAGTCCGCTGAACATGGGCTCGATGGCCACAGGCAGCAGAAATCCGATGAATGCAGCCCAGCCGAATTTCGAGCGCAGGATGGCGGCCATCCAGACCAGCATGCCGGCCGCAAACAGCGATGCCAGCAGATGATAGAATGAAATCCGCAAGCTGCGCGGCAGTGGATCGATCAGATCGATGGCCGCGAACGCATAGCCCTGAAGGCCAAAATGGCTGGAGTAAGGAGCCCAGTCCAGGCCAAGGCTGTGGATCAACTCCGGATGTTCGAAATAGCGGACTTGCTTTTGGTAATCATAGAGGTCCGCTCGGGATTGTTGAGGAACCACGTTGACGCCAAGGTCAGTGTTCCTGAAAATGCCATCGGCCGCCGCGCGCGCCAGACGGCCAACGACGGCAGCTTCCGATGTGCCGTCATAGACTCCATCGATCATCGACGGATAAAAGCGGAATAGATTGCCCCAAAAAATGGCTGCAAGCGCGATCCAGACGATGACCGCTACCTGCGCGGGGGAAAGCCTAGTCCCCCTGATTTCAAGACCCACCGAGCATCCCCTTATGCCGCGCAGCAGTCGCCAGAAATATTTTTATTTTGCAATGACTTAGCTGGCAGGAGTGGCAGGGCTCGAACCTGCGACCCCCGGTTTTGGAGACCGGTGCTCTACCAATTGAGCTACACTCCTGTGAGGACGCTAGCGTCGCCGCCGATCCGCGCCGTTTGAAGCATAGGGGGTGCCCCGATTGCAAGGGGCGAAGCGCGGTTAACCGGCGATCGGACGGCTAGGACTGGCGCAGCAACCAATTGCGGTAAATGTTGCCATAGCGAGAAGCCAGTTTCTCGGCGACGCTCTGGTCGGACGAACTGTCGATCGCGGCCTGGACCGCGGTTCCAACGATCCCCTGCCCCGCATAGGAGGCCGCCACCAGATTCGGATAGGCGATGATGATCGCGCCGGTGCGGGCATCGACCAGATTGGCATCCGCAACCATGCCGCGGCCGCCTCCGATCAGAATGCGTTGCACCGCCGATGAAAGCGCAAAGCTCTTGACCACCACGTCGAGCCGCACCGGTCGCGAGCCGACGAGTTGGCCGGCCATGCTCTTCGATACTCCGGTCTGGATCACCGGTGCCAGCATGGTCCGGACATAGGCATTGCCTTCCGGCGTGTTGGTAGCGGTCGCGATCTGGTCGTCCGAAATGGCCTTCGCCGTGGCATAGGCGCGGATGCCGTCTTCCCATTGCACGCCTGCGTCGGGAGCGAAACTCACGGTGATACCCGTCAGCTTCATGCTGGCGATATCGTTCTGCGACAGTGAGTTTTCCGCAGTCGTCACGCAACCGGCCAGCGCAAGCGCAGCAAGCCGCGCCAACCCCCACATCGTCCCCAACGCAACCCCCGCCCTGTTATCCTTCACTCAACCCGTCGGGAGATAAGGTGGTAACAAGACCGTTGTCTATCTTTAATTGCCTTTGGCTGTGTTGCCGCGGCGCCGCGCCAACGCGCACTCTCGATTTTCGCCGGTGCCAGGCGCATTTTCAAACACGCAGCGGCTCGGCGGATTTCCGCAAACCTTGTCGAGTTCCACGAAGCCGACGCAATGCCCGTCCGGAGCCCGGTATCCGGGGCCTCCTTTGCAACCGCATCCATGACAGGGCGGGCGTTCGGGACAAAAAGCGCCGCCGGCCGCAATTGGCCACGCCGCGTAGGCGGCAGCGATTGCGAGCGCTTGAAGCAGAGCCCGCAAGGCGGGCTGAGCCTTCATGGTTCTCTCCTGGCCATGCAAGCCCATGTTAGCAAATCACCGGGTGCTGAGGGTTAACGCTCTGTTCAAGCCGGCCGTTCTGCGCCAGACTTCGTCGTACCCAACGACAAGAGCAAAGGGAGAGATCATGACCCCGCAAGCCGCGACAAAGCAGACCCCTGCCCCGCAAACCCCGCCGCTGCCGCAAGCAAGACCCGAACAGCTCGGACTGTCGCCGGCCCGCTTGCAGCGGATGTCGGACGCCTTCAAGCGCGAGATCGACAAGGGAACGCTGCCCGGCGCAACCGTCATGGTGGCCCGCCGCGGCCAGGTCGGCTGGTTCGATGCGCTCGGCAAGCAAAGTCCGGCGGCATCGGCACCGATGGCCCACGACACCATCTTCCGGATCTTCTCGATGACCAAACCGATCGTCTCGGTCGGCATCATGATGCTGATCGAAGAAGGCCATCTCATCCTCAACGATCCCGTTGCGAAATTCATCCCGGAATTCGCCAACCAGAAGGTCGGCGTCGAGAGCGGCGGCAAGCTCGAACTGGTGCCGCTGGCGCGGCCGATGACGGTGCAGGACCTGCTGCGGCACACGTCAGGCATCACTTACGACCATACCGGCAACCGCCTGGTGCAGCAGCTCTACAAGGAGCAGCCGCTGCGCAGCCGAAAAATCACAAGCGCCGAGCACGCCGCCATGGTGGCGAGCCTGCCCCTGGTCTGCCAGCCCGGCGCGGAATGGAACTACAGCCGCTCGACCGACATTCTCGGCCGCATCATCGAGGTGGTTTCCGGCAAGACCTTGAGCGCGTACCTCGCCGAGCGTATCCTGGCGCCGCTGCAGATGGCGGAGACCGCGTTCCATACCGGCGAGGAAAACGCCGCTCGCCTCGCCGAACCCTTCCCGGCCGATCCCTGGACCGGCGAAAAAGTGCAGCTCTACAACATGCTGGAACAACCGGTGATGGAATCCGGCGGCGGCGGCCTCGTCTCCACCACCATGGATTACGCCCGCTTCTGCCAGATGCTGCTCAATGGCGGCAGCCTCGACGGCACCCGGCTGATCGGCCGCAAGACGCTGGAGCTGATGTCCTCCAATCATCTTGGCCCCTCGGTCAAGATCGATTCCCCGCTGATGCCGGCCGGTCACGGTTTTGGGCTCGGCTTCGCGGTCCGCCTGCAAGCCGGTATCGCGCCGTTCCTGGGCTCGGCCGGTCAGTTCTTCTGGAGCGGGATGGCCGGAACCTTCTTCTTCATCGATCCCAAGGAAGAGATGTTCGCCGTCTTCATGATGCAGGGCCCCGGCCAGCGCGGCTATATCCGCGACCTGCTGCGGGATTTGATCTACGCGGCGGTGGAATAAGCACCGTCATTCCGGGGCAGCCCGCAGGGCTGAACCCGGAATCCCGAGATTGTGGCACGAGATTTCGGGTTCGCGCTTACGCGCGCCCCGGAATGACGAGTATCGGCAATCTCAACTGATCGTCGCACCCCCGTCGATCACAATCGTCTGCCCGGTCATGAAATCGCCGGCCTTCGACCCCATCAGGACCGCGGCGCCGGCGATTTCGTCCGGGGTGCCGATGCGCAGCAGCGGCGAGCGCGCGGTGGAGGCCTTCAGCGTTTCCGGATTGTCCCACAGCGCTTTCGCGAAATCGGTCTTGATCAGGCCCGGCGCGATGCAGTTCACGCGGATATTGTGCTTGCCGTATTCGCAGGCGAGGTTGCGGGCGAGCTGCATGTCGGCCGCTTTCGAGATCGCATAGGCGCCGAGCACGGTCGAGCCCTTCAGCCCGCCGATCGAGGAGACGATGACGATCGAGCCGTCCTTGCGCGCGATCATCTGCGGCACCACCATCGAGATCAGCCAGTTGTTGGCGACGATGTTGTTATCGAGGATTTTCCGGAACTGGTCGTCGGAGATGCCGCCGAGCGGCCCGTAATAGGGATTGGACGCGGCGTTGCAGACCAGCACGTCGATCTTGCCGAAGGTGCGATTAGTCTCGTCGACCAGGTGCTGCAGGTTTTCCTTGCTGGAAATGTTCGCCGCGATCGAGGCGGCGGTGCCGTTACCGTATTTGTCGTTGATCTCCTTCGTCACCTGGTCGCAGACATCCTGCTTGCGCGAGGACACCACCACCCTGGCGCCGTGCTCCGCCATGCGCTCGGCGATGGCGCGGCCGATGCCTTTCGTCGAGCCGGTGATGACGGCAACTTTCCCCTTCATGTCGAACAGGCTCATGTTTCTCTCCCGGATGTGATTTTGATTTTCGTTTCTAACGTCATTCCGGGGCGATGCGAAGCATCGAACCCGGAATCTCGAGATTCCCCGGTGCGCAATTGCGCATCTGCGGTCTGGTCCTTCGGACCATCCCGGAATGACAACTAGGCCAGCTTCAGTTCCGGCCCGGCAGGCTGATGCATGGCGTTGTGCGAGGCATCCGCGATCCAGGGCTGCTGGTTGACCATCGGCAACCGCCAGTTCGAATGGCCCTCGCTTGCGAAATGATCGAGCCGCGTCACCGAGCAATTGTCGACATCGAAGGCGAGCCCCTTCTCCGGCTGCTCGCCGAGCGCCAGCCCGATCGCCGCCTTGATGGTGCCGCCATGGGCGACCGCGATCACCTCCCTGCCCGCATGCTCGGCGTTGATCCGCAGGATCGCGCCGCGCACGCGATTATAGAGATCCATGAAACTTTCGCCGCCCGGAGCCGGTTCGCCGATATCGGCGAACCAGTGGCTGCCGACCGGCCGGCTCGCGATGAACGCCGCGCGGTTCATGCCCTGCCATTGCCCGAGATGCTGCTCGGCAAGCGCTGCCTCCTGCGCCATCGCGGCCGGTCTCGGAAATCCGGCAGCCCAGATCGCGTCTGCGGTCTGATGCGTCCGCTTCAGATTGCTGGAAACCCAGACCGCGTTGCGCGGCAGGATTTTCCCAACCGCTTCGAATACCACTCGGTCGGAGGTATCGCAGCCGAGGTCCTTCTGGCCGTAGATGCAGCCATTGTCCTCGCGCACCGGCGCGTGACGCACCCACCACCAACGTGTCGTCACCACAGCGCGGGATGGTTTTACCGGATTGGACATCGCTTGTACCCTTCAATAGTGTCGGGGTGTCGTACGTCAGAGCATCGATCGCCTCAAGTGACTTGATCATGAAGTTGGGCGTTTGAAATCCTGTTTGAATTCCGCAAGGCGGCAAGCGCCTGCGATGAGAGAAGGCTGCAAGGGAGCAACGCATGGGCCGCCTCGAAGGCAAATCCGTCATCATCACCGGCGCCGGCAGCGGCATCGGCCGCGCGGCCTCGCTGCTCTTCACCAAAGAGGGCGCCAAACTGATCGCGGTCGACCGCAGCGACGGCGTAAAGGAAACCGCAAAACTCGTCAGCGACTCCGGGGGTACCGTCGAGGCCGTGATGGCGGATGCCGGTTCCGAAAAGGACGTGATCGCCTTCATCGACAAGGCGCTATCGAAATACGGCAAGCTCGATGCGATCTGGGCCAATGCGGGCATCAGCGGCGGGCTGGTGTCGATTGCCGACCAGACGGTCGAACACTGGCAGGAGATTTTGCGCATCAACCTGATCGGGCCTTTTCTCGCGATCAAGCATTCGATGCCGCACATGATCAAACAGAAATCCGGCGCCATCGTCTGCACCGCGTCGGTGGCGGGGCTGAAGGCCGGCGCCAGCGGCCATCCCTACGCCGCGAGCAAGGCCGGCGTCATCAGCCTCGTTCAAACCACCGCCTATTCGCTGTCAGGCACCGGCGTGCGCATCAACGCGGTGTGCCCCGGCCTGATCGAGACCGGCATGACGAAGCCGATCTTCGACAATGCGAAAACGCGCGGCACCGAGGGCAAGATCGGCCAGCTCAATCCGTTGAAGCGCGCCGGCCAGCCGCACGAACTCGCGGCGATGGGCTTGTTCCTGGCGAGCGATGAAGCCTCCTATGTCAACGGCCAGGCGTTCCCGGTCGACGGCGGGCTGACGGCATCAATGCCGTATGCGGGGAAGCCGATTTAGATTTCACGCGGGGCGCGCGGTCCCGGGATAACAAAAAGGCGTGACCGCCGGTCTTGGAAAATGGCTCTCGCCGGTCGATGTTGCGCGTTATCGTTCGAGCGCGACCGCCGCAAACACTCGGGGAAACATCGTGACCATACAACCGGAATTTGCCACGGTTCAAACCAACGGCATTCGGCTGCGGGTGGCGCTCGCGGGAAAGGGACCGCTGGTCGTCCTGGTGCACGGCTGGCCGGAGAGCTGGTACTCCTGGCGGCATCAGATTCCGGCCCTTGCTGAAGCGGGCTATCGCGTCGCCGCGCCTGATGTCCGTGGCTATGGCGGCAGCGACAAGCCAGCCGCGATCGAGGCCTATGCGATCAAGGAGATGTGCGCCGACATCGCGGGGCTCGTCGAAGCTCTCGGCGAGCGGCAGGCAATTCTGGTCGGCCACGATTGGGGAGCGCCCATTGTCTGGCACACTTCGCTGTTCTTTCCGCAGAGCGTTCGGGCGGTCGCCGCGCTGAGCGTCCCCCATGCCGGAAGAGGCCCGGTCCACCGCATCGAGCTGTTTCGAAACATCTACAAGGACCGCTTCTTCTATCAGCTCTATTTCCAGCAACCTGGTGTCGCGGAGGCCGAATTCGAGACCGACGTGCGCGCTTCCTTACGGAAAATCTACTATGCGGCTTCGGGCGAAGGCAGGAAGGCGGCACCCAGACCGGCCGAGCCGGCCGACGCGAAATACCTCGACGGTCTGGTGGACCCGAATCCGCTGCCGGATTGGCTCACGCCCGACGACCTCGACTATTACACCGGGGAATTCGCAAGGAGTGGCTTTCGCGGACCGCTCAACCGTTACCGCACGTCCGAGCTCGACTTCGCCCAGCAGGCGGAGATTGCTACCCGCCGGATCGAGCAACCGGCGGCCTTTATCGCCGGCAGCCTTGAACCGGTTCTCAGCTTCCTCCCGGGGGTCGACCTGGTCGCGCGCATGCGCGAGCACGTAACCGATCTGCGGCTCGTTCGAATTATCGACGGCGCCGGCCATTGGGTGCAGCAGGAGCGCCCCGCCGAAGTGAATGCGGCTCTATTGGAGTTTCTGGGAGGCTTGGCCTGATCGGGCGAGGTCGCAGGCGCGCGTCCTCAGCGACAAGCGCTACGCGCTTGCGCGAGGAATGACGAGAAAAAAGGGTGCATCCATGACGCGCCCCTCAATTTAAACCGCCCCCGCCTTCTGCGCGTATTCCCACGACGCCTTCGACAGCGGCACCGTGCGCTTGGCGGATTCCATGGCCTTGGCGTTGGCGGCGGTGCCGTCGCGGATGCGCCCCGCAATGCCCTGGGTGATGCCGGCCAGCCGGAACAGATTGTAGGAGAAATACCAGTTCAGGTCCGGCACCCTGGTGTTGGTGACGTTGCAATAGATCTGCGCCGCCTCGTCCATGCTGGGAATATTGAGCGCCACGAGGTCGGCATTGGCCAGCCCCGGCATGGTCCATTGCATCAGCAGATAGGTGAAATCGGCCATGGGATCGCCGAGCGTCGACAGCTCCCAGTCCAGCACCGCCTGCACCCGCGG
>Ga0210388_10000596_pt1 | contig 29085 bp, 24 predicted proteins | sample IncBWC19OmetaG_FD_155485 | JGI IMG/M metagenome (GOLD analysis project Ga0210388, IMG submission 155485) | Forest soil microbial communities from Barre Woods Harvard Forest LTER site, Petersham, Massachusetts, United States - Inc-BW-C-19-O ...
TGCCCGCCGAGAGAAAAAATACCAACCTTGTAGCCTGTCTTACCCAGGTTGCGCGTCGGCATCGCCGTTGGCGTGACCGGATTCACCGGCAGAGGAGGCATGGATTTGGGTTTGTCTGCTTTCAGAGTTGTAGGAACGAGCAATGCCGCGGTTACCGCTCCACCCGCTTTTAGAAAATCCCGACGCCCTTGCTGCCGCGATCCAAGTGCCCGATCTTCGCTCATTGTGCCTCCTCGCATGCCTTGAAACCCTGCGATTCATCATAGTACATGAGCAGGCGGATGGGCTGAGATGAGTGTGTTCGTGTAAGGTGAGGCGGGGTTCGTGGTCACCCACCCATGAATCAAGGAACGATTCAAGGATGGGGCACCCGGCCAGCGGTTCCGAAAGAGATCCAGTGCTCGACTTGGAAGGCGGCCTAAATACCGGCCTTGGGTGCATCGGGCCAAACCGGTCTGGTCAACTCGATGGTCATGATGGGACCGTCCGGATAGGTGGGGCCTTGTTCGCGCAGGAACGTCGGCGCCTCTCCGCCAACCGCCCACATCTCAATGTTCGGAGGCGCCTTGCCAACCAGAGGCGCCACCATGCCGGCCACTCCGCCAATCTCAATCTTGATCTCATAATGCAGCGCCTTGCGCGAAGCGCCTTCTACGGAAAAGTTCTCTTCGCCGCGGGAAGAGATGGCCAGCTTCACCACGCGCGGTTTGGGCGTGGCCACCAGCATGGAGACGGTTGTCCCCGCCGAGCTGGGGCTGAGATTCTCTACGATCTGCGGGACGATCCCATTGGCGAGGTCCTGCGGCAAGTCAACGTGCTCGGCGTGAACCTGCTGCTTGCCATCCTTATCCGTTGTGCGAATAGTGACCTGGCCGCTACGGGTGTCGATGGAAAGATCCATCGGCTGCGGAAAGGAGGGACCTTTTTGAATGTGGTGATAGGTGATGAGGCGAAAGGCGCGGCGCTGCGAGTAGACCGCGGTTTCATCGTCGATTGAACCGTCTTTGAAAGTGAAGACTGTATGCGAAGTGATCTGGTCGCCGTGGGCAACCTGCACAGTGTCTCCCGCAGCGGTGATGTGGCCATCAGCCGAGCGCAAGCTGAGGAACCCGTGGATCGTTCCGGCGATGTGGCGGACAGCGACGATGTCAGCCGGCGCGCCCGGTTGCAGGCCGCAAATCAGCAGAGCGACAAGGGACAGGGATCGTGCGCGTTGTGTAAGAAGATTCGTCATTCGCGGCCTCAAATGTTTCAGGAATCCTTCTGCTTCAGGATTTCTTGGATGAAAGTGCGCGAGGAAAGGTTTGCCGGAATCGTGCGATGAATCGGGGGCCGCGGTTTTGTTGTTTTCCACGCTCGACTGAGGCAACCAATTAAGCATGGGGTCCCGGGGCGCGCAAGTTGCCCACCTGCGACGAATGGGGCAATTTGACTCCTGTATATATCAAAGTCACAACGAATATATACAAAAGGGGCGAACATGGCCGTCACTCTCACATCGATTTGGTTGGATACCAAGCTGGCGGACGAGGTCGTCCGCTTGCTCGGTGCAAAGTCCCGCACCGAAGCTGTGCATATGGCGCTCACCGAGATTGCCGGCAATCGGCGATTCAAAGAGCTGATGAAGAAGAACGCGGGCAAGCTGAAATTCGAAGGATGCGATGAGTGAAATCGTAATCTTCGATACGTCGATCCTGGAGCTGGTTGCATAAACCGCGTTTTGAAAGGGCTCGGCTTTAGCCGTGCCGCAGAAGTTGCCAAAAATCCAGGGCTTTAGCCCCTGAGGGATGCTCTGAGCTAGCCGTGCTGCATTTATGCAACGAGTTCTGGTAGATAATCAACGCACCGCACGATATTCGGAGCGAATTGCCGACTGTCCGGGCAGGATCAGGAACTGCTCGGTCGTGCTGGCGGAGCTATGGCGCGGCGCGACGGTTGCCACAGAACGGCGATTTGTGAAAGCGCTTGAACAGAGTCGGCCCGTTTCGACTCCGACCGAGAGATGCTGGTTGGAATCTGGCCGGTTGCTGGCGAAGATGCGGGCCGACAAGGGATTTGAGCCGCAAAAGTTGCGCGATCTGCATCTTGATGTGCTCATCGCGCTGACGGCCCGGGCGAATGACGCGCTAGTGATTACTTCCAATCGGGATGACTTCGAGTTGATTCGCGGGTATCGGGAGTTTGGGCTGGAGGTCTGGTAGCCGGACTGCTCCAGACGCCAAAATGAGGCATTGAAAACGCCTCGCCTGACTGGTCTAATTAAGGCATGGGCAAAATGCTGCGCAAGTACACGAGCTTCGATGAGATGAAGGCGGACGAGTACCGCTACTGGCAGAGCCGGCCCGTGCACGAGCGAATGGACGCGGTTGAAGAGATGATCAAGGAAGCCTACGCGCTGAAAGGTTGGGTGATCGAGCCGGATGTACCAAGACTACAAAGACCTTTTGTCCGCATTCCATGCCCATGGCGTTAAGTCCCTGTTGACGGGGCAAGGAACCTGGACAGCCCCTCGGCGGTCACTCCCGATCCTGAATCTGAGCCGTGTCGTCACCACCCGAGCCGCATTGGAGCGTCAAACGGAAGCGGCATCGTAAGCGCCGCTTCGATTTCGTGCTGTTTTCGCTTCGTTGATCCGCTCTTCCGGTCACGCTTCCCGATGGTAATTTGGACGCCGAAGTGGGCGGCAGCTTCCGACATTCCCATCCGGAGCAACTTCGGGTCGCCCAGCCGAATTCGATCTGCTGGGCGTTGCGGGGCGTGACCGAGGGACCGAATGACCTGAAGCGCGACTGCGCGGGCCAGCGGCGGCGGGACTGAGTTGCCAATCTGTCTTGCGCCGTGCCATTTCGTCTGGTGAAAGCGAAACCAGTCGGGAAATCCGTGTAGTCTGGCCATTTCGCGGACTGTTATACAGCGCGGATACGCATAATGAATCGGTCTGGGGCTTGTGAAAGCTCCCCTCGATGAGTCAGTCCCTGCCCTCAACGTGTTGCTGAGCCCGTCTGCAGGGAGTTTGTAGAAACGGGAAATCGGCTCCACGTCTCCTGGGGGCGTGGCATCAAACCGTCGTCTTGAAATTTGGGTATGCTCGGTTCGCAGACTTGAAGTGAGCAGGCGTCGTTCCCATTCACGAACGTAACCAAAGTGCCAGGAGCCCTCTCCAACGCAACGCATTTCCCTTCCATAACGACTGGCGCGTCCCCATGTGTTTGTCAGAGCCTCGTCGCTTCGCATCAGTTCGTCGATCTGTTCGGCATCGGGAAGGTCCATTAATGCGTCTCGGCAGGTCGGCCCCTGGGCAAGCGGCCCTTGCCTCGCAGCGTCGGCTGGCCGAAACATTGCTGCCGGGTACTCCGGCAATCGGAAACCTTTTCGTGCACCCATCAGGATCAATCGCTCGCGATGCTGCGGTACACCGAATTCGGCTGCGTCCAGAACCTTCCAAGGGAGTTGAGTGCGATAGCCAACGCGCCCGAACTCTTCAATCAATTCTTCGAGAAGGAGCCTGTGTTCGCCAACGGTGAGACCCTTGACGTTCTCGAAAACAAAATGAGAGGCTCTCAGTTCGGCCACGATACGCACAAATTCGCGAACCAGACTGTTCCGGGGGTCGTCCAGTGCTCGGTGGCCGATCATCGAGAATCCTTGGCAAGGCGCACCTCCAAACACCACATCGACCCGGCGACGGCCAATCCCCGCCTTGTGTCTGATTTCGTCACCGGTCAAACCGATAACCGACCGGGGCAATATGGCACAGCGGGGAAAGTTGAATGCGTGGACGGCGGAGTGGATCGGATCGATCTCGACCGCAGCCACAACGTCGAAGCCGGCTTGCTCGAAGCCCAGTCCCAAGCCTCCAGCGCCCGCAAACAAGTCGATTCCGATTGGCCTTGGCACTCGCAATTTCCTGCTTTCAGATATCAGCTTACCCGGTCGCGGACGGCTTGTCGATCGGAATTTCTCCCGGCGGTCCCAAAAAGGAAATGAGCCGCGATTTCAACCGATCCGGGAACTTGGTTTGACATTGCCAAACTGTCAGGACTTCCCATCCCATGCGGCGCAACTTGCGTCTGTTTCCCTTGTCCTTTGAACGATTCCGCTCAAGCTTTGGAAGCCAGAACTCAGGCCGGGATTTTGGTGGTCGGCCAATTCGGCAACCGTGGGCGTGCCAAAAGCAGCCATTTACGAAGATGACCTTCCGTCGCGATGGGAAGACGATGTCTGGGGTTCCCGGCAACTCTTTGCGATGCAATCGAAACCTGTACCCGAGGGCATGGAGGAGTCGCCGTGCCGCCAACTCTGGCGCGGTATCCTTTCCGCCGATGCGGGACATAAGTGCGCTTCTGCTTTCGACTGACCGATTGTCTGCCATGGTGAGTTAGCTTATTAAAGCGGCCAGAATGGCCCTCAATACATTATCATTCTGACAATCGAAAGGAGCACATTTTGCCGGAAGAAAAGGAGAACCGTTATCGGCAACTGTTGGAGCATATCTTTTTCGACAAGCATTTCGGGGCGTACAGGAAGGGCAAGATCGCAATTGAGTTCGAGCGCGAGGCGCTCGAAAGGGCAGCAAATGTGCTAAAGATTAAACTCCCCAAGAATCTGGGTGATTTGATCTATTCCTTTCGGTATCGATCACCACTTCCCAGGAAGATTCTCGACACCCAGCCGAAGGGGATGGAATGGATTATCGATGGTGCCGGGCTAGCTCGCTATAAGTTTACCCTGGTGCCATCTAACCGAATCCTCCCGAATCCGGCGATGCGGGCGATTAAGATTCCGGATGCTACTCCAGAAATCATAAGTGCGTATGCTCTGAATGACGAGCAAGCCCTTCTTGCAAAGGTCAGGTATAACCGGCTTATCGACACTTTTCTCGGCGTGACAGCCTATTCTCTACAGAACCATATGCGCACGACGGTAAAGGGCATAGGCCAGATTGAGATCGACGAGGTCTATGTCGCTCTTGATCGGCAGGGTGTGCAGTATGTGATTCCAGTGCAGGCGAAGGGCGGGAAAGATCAGCTTGCGGTGGTTCAAACAAAGCAGGATTTGGCGTGTTGTGCGGAGAAGTTCCCGAGCTTAGTCTGTCGCTCCGTGTCCGCACAGTTCATCGATATGGAAGACAAGAAGGGCAAGAAGATTGCGATGTTCGAGTTGGCAGTTGAAGATGGTCGCGTAGTCGTCGTTGAGGAAAGACATTATCGTCTGGTCCCCTCGGCGGAAATCAGCTTGGACGAACTTAGGGCGTACGGAAATAAATAGAAACCGACGACCAGGTATTCAACTCCGTGTTCGTTGAACGCGCGTAAGAGTTGCTTCAGATCTTCGGGTAGGATCAAAGGTAATTCCCTTGAGAGCGTAGGCCGTCGCCGATGCATCCCATACGGCCATGAAGCGTTCAGCAATTGGACGGCTCTGCCAATAGCGGTATATCTCAGCTTTTTGCTCACGATGGCTGGAGTACCGTTGAATTGTTTTTGCAGAGGCCATGGTCACGTCCTGCTACTATTGTAGCCCGATCGGGAATCATGCAGTTGACGATTTGGAGTCAGCTTCCAAAACGCGGCAAAGGCCGTTCCCGAGGGGAACGGCCTTTGTTATTGGTACAGGTACGTCGGTTTAGTGAGTTATCGAGTTCGCTGCTTAGTCGCCAGCGACCAGATCGGTTTCCTTCTGGCTTTGGCGGTTGATGGGCGAGGCGGCGTTGTTGGAGGCGGGACGAATTGAGTCCAGCCGCACCAGCCCGTCGATCGGCTTTTCGCCTAACACGTGCTCGCGATAAAGCTTGGCCATCTTGGCGTTCTCGGCTTCCTGCTTCACCTTGTCTACAGCGGTCTTGTTGTCGCGGGCGCGGATCTTTTCTTCGCGGCTGTTCTTGGCGATGCCAAGATCGTCGAGTGTGTGGTTGGCTTCGGCGTTTACGTGCTCCATGTTGAGGTTCAGCTCGTGGCCCACGTTGGTCATGCTGACCTTTTTGCCGCCGGCGAAGATTTCGTGACGGCCATGCTCCTCATACCACTTGGTGAGGGTCGACGTCATGTGCATCTTCTCGATGATGTTGCGCCAGCCCACGCCGGTGTTGTACGCGCAGAAGCTGATTTCGCCCTCTTGCGTGGCGTAAGGGATGATGCACTGCTCGGTGCGGCGGAAGTCGTAGTTGAACAGGTCCTGGAACCACATGCCGGCGATGAACAGAAAATTCCAGCGGTCCTGGCGGCGGAGCTTGATGTCTTCCATGGTGCGGTCGCCCTTGACGCTGCCGTAGTTCTTGCCGGTAGCGTTGAAGGTCTTGTCCATCTTCTTCATCATGTCAGTGATCTTGAAGTGCGTGGGCGCCTGGAAGGGATCGTAGTTGCGCATCAGCGACAGCCCCAGCCCAAGCGTGGAAAGGAACTTGCCGCGTGAAGCGTCGTTCACCTTGGCCAGATCCTTGGCGACCGTGCCCATGTCGAGGAATGCTGTTACGGGTGCAGACTCCTTGGTTTCCTTGTCGATCATCAGCGCCATGCCGATGCCGCAGTTAGGATGGCAACCGCAACTAAGCTGACCCCACTCCGCGGTAGGCCCGTGCACCAGATCGGCCCAGTCAGAGAAGGTGCTCATAAAGCTGATGGGGAACCAGTCGCGCGAGGGCTCGCCAATGCCTACCTGATTTTTGATGTCGTGCGCCATGTGGCTCAACGTATATCTCTGCGCCAGACGACGCTCATCCGTAATGTCCTCGTCGCGGCCGGTGAAGCTGACCGGCTGGAAGCTGAGGAAGCTGATCTTCTTCGGATTGTCCAGCGCAAATTGAATAATGTGGCCGACCTGCTCATTATTGATGCCGTTGATGATGGTCGTCACTGGCACAATGTCCACGCCGGCTTCATGCAGATTGTTGATCGCCTGCAGCTTTACATCGAACAGATTGCCAACCTTGCGGTGCGAGTTGGCTGCGTTGCCGATACCGTCGAATTGAAGATAGACGTAACGGAGGCCGGCTTCAGCAGCAGCGCGGCAAAGCTCCTTGCTCTTCGCAAATTCAATTCCGTTTGAGGCAGCCTGCACCGAGTTGTAGCCAACCTTGCGCGAGTAGGCGACGGCGTCAAGGAAGTAGGGCGACAGAGTCGGCTCGCCGCCGGAGAACTGCACGCTCATCTGCCGCTTGGGCTTGATGGTGATGGCGTTGTCGAGCATGGTCTTGATCTCGTCCCAGGTAAGCTCGTGGACGAAGCCGACCTGGTTCGCATCCATAAAGCAGGGGTCGCACATCATGTTGCAGCGGTTGGTCAAGTCGATGGTCAGCACCGAGCCGCGACCATGGGTCACGGTCGAAGTCCCGTGGTTGTGCAGCTTCTCATCGTTGTGCGCGCGCATGTCGCGGCCGGGGAAGCTCTCTTCTAAATGTTTAAAGAACGCAGTGTCAATCGACATCACGTCTTCAAAGTGCCCATGCTTGGGGCAATCCTTGATCATCAGGATCTTGCCGTCGCGCTCCACGATCTGCGCCTTGATCTCGCCGACTTTTTCATTCAGGAGAACTTCGTGGGGCAGCTTGCCATCGAGAATCTGCTTGCGAATCTCGGGCACGCATTTCGGGCAGAGCGAGTCAGTGGTGCGCGGCCAGCCGAGCGGCGGCTTTTCCTTCTGCCAGGATTTCTGCAGGGGCTTGTCGGCCCACTTGGGCGTAAACCCTGGATTCGGGCTGATGCGGTTGAGCCGCTCATAAACCACCCACGCGCCTTTGGCGGCGTAGACGGCTGCTTTTTCGACGTACTTGATCGCTTTGGGCATTTGTTGCGGTCTCCTGAATTCAGATTTGCCGGCTCGCATCGCTCGGCCCCGCCTTCCAAATCGCCGTGTAACTTCGTGACCTGAAAGGGTATTACTAGGGTAATTGCCAGTGCTCGTCAACCCAACGAAGGTGCAGTGAACGGGGAAATCGCCGCCTGAACGGTTAATAAAGGATGTCGAATGGAGGCGTCGCTGCATTGCCAGCCCTTGGATAACCCCTCCACCAGCCGGCTTTCGGGACCGATCAATTGCCGACGCCATCGCCAACCGCTTGCACTTGAGCCAGCTAGTCTTCGGGCGAGGGACGGCATTCGCATTAATTTAGAGGGCCAGAATCGCAGACAGTCTCGGAACGAATGCTATTGAAAACAGATGCTCAAATTCTCGGCGAGTGGACCCTTGGCGGAAAAACTGAGCTCGAACGTGACCCGCTGCCGCGGCTGTAGAACGGTCTTACCGACCGCTGTAGATCTGCTGATTACGACAGTCCCCTCATCAGGCTGCAAAAGAATGTATCCGGGCCTTCTGATCTGAACTATCCCAGGAAATCGGATCCGCTTACTTGGTTGAGGGCCGTCGTAGGGAATGTACTGTCGCTTTGTCCGGTCGTCATACGAGAAATTCTGTGAATAGACCACCCAAGCGCCAACATCCAACCCACCCCACCCCATAGCACCACGAAAACCGATCAAGATTGCACCATCTTCTCCCGCAATTCCGCTCCCAGAGAGCTGAATGGCACCCACCCCTCCCCCACTTTTGCCGCAACCCCGCCAAAAGAAAAGGATTAGGCCGAAAAAATCCGTTTCGACCATCCAAAATAAAGAACTTGCCTCCACAGCCGCCGGCGAAAGGCTCATGTCGGCCTACGGCGCGCTGTTTGTTGCTTCCTTGTTTGCGACTTGGTTGATGATGTGCTGGATTAGGACTACCCTTACATGGATTTTGCGGGCGATGTCGGGGAGAAACTCGGTGATGGCGTTGTCGATGGGGGCGGTTGCGAGGGCGGTGCCGTAGCGCTCGGCGGTGGCGCGGGCGTTGGTTTGCTGGCCCGGTACATAGAGGTTGCCGATCTCGTCGTCGATTCCGAATCCCAACAGGTCGGCGTAGTTCACCATCCCCTTGCCGTCGTCGCCCTGCGTCCAGGCTATTTGATAGAGGACGTGCGCGATTCTGCGCTTCATGCCGGCTTCGGGCATGCGGTGGTAGTGCGGGTCCTGGTGAACGAGAGACGGAATGAGAAACGTGCCGAAGAACTCGCCCGTGATGTCCTCGGTATAACTCACGCCAACGTCGCGTCCCCAGCCGGTAAATCCGGGGCCGTAGGCGGAGTGAGAATTTGCGCCGACGGCGATGGCGGAACTGGCCATGATGGTCAACGCGTTGAAGGGGTCGGCAACATTGCGCACTGCCAGCCAAGCCTTCTCTTTCGGCGTCATGGGTTTCACCGTCGGGCCATCGAGAAAGCGCGCATACCAGTTGATTGCCGGCAGTTTTTTTACCGCCTGCAAATCAGAGAGAATGTGTTCGACGGCATTGCACGGCACCAGAGCCGCATCGAACTCCTGCGCGGTCCGCCCCGCCGGATTGCCGACTCCGCTTGCTGCTCCTATCGCGACTCTCTGGCCTTCGCCGGGAGCCGCTGCCAGCGCTGCGCCCCAGCTCATGCCGACTATGGTCCGCTTTAGCTGGCAGCGTGCGGCCGACGGACTCGCTTGCTGGACTGGACTCGCTTGCTGCGCAGGGGTCTTGGCCGCGGCCACTGTTGCGGATTGCGGTTGCGGCTGATCGGGAAGTGGCTGACTGGGAAATAACTGATCAGGAACTTCGGGGGCCGAGTCAGCGATTGGACTCTGGCCGGCACACGCGAGGGTCGCCAGACCGAAGCCGAGCGCCAGCGTAATTGGCCTGACGTGCAGACTCAACCGGCTCATTGCACCTATGATACGCACTCACCGTCTGATGACAGCTTTCATGCAAAGGTGATCCGCGCCCGTTTCAAACAGCCGGAATCATGCCTATACAAAGCGATTCAACCCAATGCGCCGATATTGACCATTGCGGCACATCACCCATTTGCATCATTGACGCTTTTGGACGCTCGTTCCATGCTTAATTTGGGATTGCTTCGCAATTCCCGATTGGAGTTTACTTTTATGAGCTCTTATCCTCCATATGGTCCCAGCGGGCTGGGCGGCGTAGGACAACGCATTGAAGAAGCCATCGAGATCATTGAGCTGGAAGTGCGGCACGCCGCCAAGTATGTGAACGACGCGGTCATTCCGCAGGTGCGCGCGGAGTCCATCACCGCCTTGCGCAATGTGGCCAACTCGCTGCGCAGTTTTGCCGACCGGCTGGACAGCAACCAGACGCCGCCGGCCAATCCGCCCAAGACTCCAGGCTCCTGATGAGTAGAACCCTCCATGTGGACGAGGCCCCGAGTCAGACGCGGCGGTTTTCACTTACGCTGCTGCTGCCGGCGTTCATCTCGCTCACGCTTATCTCCGTTTCTGGGTGCCACCATCAGCCACGGAACAGCAGCCCCGTGGCCCAGCAAACCGCGCCGCAGGAGCCGCCGGAGCAGAGCGAATCAACTCCTCTACCGATGCCCAGGCCGCAGCAACCCGCGCGTATTCCCGTCACTCCCGTGCCGTCCGCCGGCGTGGATGATGCGGACCTTGAGTTCGTGGCCACCCACGCGCCTATTCTTTCCGAGGAAGGGCTGGCCACCTGGTACACCGCTCCCTACAAAGGCCGCAAAGCCGCCAACGGACAGGTCTTCAACGACCTCGCCTTCACCGCCGCTCATCGCACTCTGCCGATGGGTTCGCTGGTCACCGTCACCAACCTCAAAACCGGGCAGTCGGCTGCGATGCGCATCACCGATCGCGGCCCATTTGTTGATGGCAGAATCGTCGACCTCACTATCGCATCGGCAAAAGCTACCGGGGTTTATCGCGCCGGCACCGCGCAGGTGCGTCTCGATGTTTACGAGACTCCCAAGCCAATCGAGATGGGCGGCCGCTGGTGCGTGCAGATCGGCGCGTTCAAATCCGAGGAGAAGGCCGAGAAGCTGAAAGACGATCTGCTGCGCAAATATCCCAACGCCAACGTCATCGAGTTTTCTGGCCAGGACAGCTATTGGGTCCGCATCCGTCCCCAGGGCGACAACCGCGAGCAAGCTGAATTCATCGCCCGCCACCTGCGCCCCAGCGAAGCAGAGGCGGAAGCGTTTCTCACTCGGCTGGATTAGTTTCTAGCCCGTGCAATCTGGTAAGTCAACCACTAACTCTGGGTACCCCAGGTCTCGCTTCTGAGACCTGGGAGACCACCTATCCACGCGGTCGCGGCACAAGCATCCGCCGCTGAGGTTTTAGACTGCGGCCGATTCACCCCGCCGACCGGAAATCATCAGCCCGATCCAGCAGCTCACCGGCCACGTCAGCAGCCACGCCAGACAGTACCAGTGCGGCCAGCCGTTGCTCCAGTTGGGAATGGCGAAGCCGATGCCCATTAATTCGCCGAGGATGAAAAACCACAGCACATGACGTCCGGCGCGGCGCGGCGCGAAGCGCGCGCAGATCCATGCACAGAGGATGGAAACGAGGACGAAGAATCCGGTGCTGGCCATGAGCGCGTGGTCTGAAGGCACGCGGCCCTTGACGTAGTCGCCGGGGAAAATGCGCGAGAGCAACGGGTCGGTTGCCAGGACAAGAAGAATCGAGAGTACGTAACTGCCGAGGACGACGGCGATGGACTTGAACATCGGCTGCACCTCCTTGCAAGGGAATGAGACCGGGATTTCAAATGCGGCTTTCCCGTTCCGTTCCAGCTTACACGCGCACGACGAACCTTGGACGAAATGCCGGCTGAATTTGTGATAAGTGGCTCAACAGAACGGCGGTCTCCCACCCTTGAGTCAAAGAACGACTGGCCCAAGGGGCACCCAGGCCTTTTGTACTCCTTGCTTCGAATACGCACTAATCCGGCGGGGGATAAAACGGCAGTTTTTCGTTCTTCTCGTTGGCGCGGCGCACTGTCACATCGCCGAGCAGCAACGCCGGTGCGAGCACCGTTTCCGGCACGTCGCCAAACGAGTTAGCAATAAACAGGTCTTTGCCCGCGGCCACCAGGCTGGAGCGCAGCGCGCGCTGATCCAGATCATCCAATTCGGCGCCGCGAACTAACTCGCGTTTTCCATCCCCAGTTATACGGTAGAGCAACCGTGGAGTTAGTTCGCCGCCCATGGTTTGCACAAAGTACACGCTGTCGAGCCCCTGTTTTTTGCCTAAGTCGACTAACATCTTATCCAGGCTTTTATCTGGCACTCCATCCTTGGCTGTAACCTTAAGCACGCCGATAACCGGGTGCGGAGCACTCGTAATTCCGCCGCGCCCGTGCCCATTGGATTCCGCATAATCGCGCACCGGCTCGCGGCCAATGAGATAGCTCTCAAATTTTCCGCCGGTAACCAGGTTGACGGCTTGCGCCGTCACACCTTCGTCATCGATCGCGTATGCACCCAGCAGGCCTTTGCCGTCATAGGCCTTCAGATTCGGATCGTCCACCACATCCAGAAATTCCGGCAGCACGCGCGCGTGAAGGCTCGACGCAAAAGGACCGTTGGTGCGCGCTTGCGTGCCCAGCTTGGGCCGCGTGGCAGTAACTCCGCCCGCCAAGAGAGAGCGCAGCGTGTCTGCTGCCGCGTCCGCCGAGAACAATACCGGCCCGTGATACTCCACCTCGTCAACCAGCGGCGCTTTGCGCAGATCTGTCAGCGACGCAATCAGGCCCACCGCATGCTTCTCAAAAACATCGTCCGCATCAAGGTCTTTGACCGAGCTGCCTGTCGAACCATACGAGCGATCGAGGCGCATTCCGTCCGCCGCCTGCGTCCCCACGCCGAACCCTTCCTGATATTCGGAGGCCGACTTGCGCACGATGGTCCCCTCGCTGTTGACGAGCCATGTGTTGGTCACGCGCCCATGAAAATTGGCCGAGGAATACTGGACATCGTGCTCCGTCGCCTTCACCGCGGGATCGGTACGATAAAGTCCGCTGGCCCTTGCCGCGCGATCCCTCCACGAGGCTTCATCGAGCGTCAGCTTCTCCGGTTCGGCGAGCGAGATGACAGCCTTCTCCTTGCTGAAGTCGTCAAACTGAGGCGGCGTTTGTACCTGCTTCAGTTCCGACTGCTTGGCCGCATAGGCCGCCAGCGCGCTCTTGTATGCCTGGTCGGTTCCTGACCACAGCGCGGACCGCACCGCGACAGGATCGTCGTCGAGCGCGGCAAGTTGCAGCGCGCCATCGCCGCGCCCGCCGGAGCTGTCAGTCTTGTAGTCGCCCACGCGCACGGTGATGCGCGCAATGCGCTGGTGAGTATGCGATGCGCCCTCGCTGGCGCCAAACTCCGCCTTGGTTTCGTAGTCATCCACGTCTTCAATCCGGTATTGAATGAAGAACGGCTTTTCGAATCCCTTGAGTTGGAGCTGGCCCATGCTGCGGTCGAGCTCGGTGAGCATCGCCTTCAGAAGTGGATCTTTTTCCGCGTCGGCGCGCGTTTGTTGTGCGTTGGCGATAGGGGTCGCGAGCATGCAGCCGACTAGGAAGCTTAGGCAAACCGTTGTTGCAATAGAACGAATTGAATTCACCGTGCCTCCATGCTTCGGTTTCACAATCTCTCAGGGGCTAAAGCCCTGCCTGGTCCACGGCATTTATGTACGGGCTGAAGCCCGTACCCTTCAAAGCTTCTACTTCTCTGTGCCGGGAATCGTCAATATCGGCGGCCTTGCCGTGCCCTGCGCCTGCTTCTGCGTCTCCATCTCGCTCACCAGCATTGCCGGGGCCACGGCGCTCACTGGGATCGTCCCCGACTCCGCGCCGCACTCGCCGTTGAATACTTCGCTCTTGTCGCTTGTGGCCAGGATGCGCTTCATTGCCGCCAGCGGCGTGCCCACAATGCTTACACCGCGCACTAGCTCATCGGGACGGCCATCGACGTATACGCGGTACACAACCAGCGGAATCACCTGAAATGCCTGTGGTGAACTTCGCTGCGTGACCGCAAAGCCTGAAGAAATGTCTTCGAAGTAGAGACCGTACGGCTTGCCCTGCTTCTTCGCTTCTTCAATCAACTGCTTGCGCAGCTCGCTCTCGGGCTCGGTCTTGGTCGAGGTCACAATCAGGTTGCCCTGGCGGCCCGTCGGCACATGGCCCGATTGCGCGCGACCGTGGCCGTTGGAGATTGCGAAGTTGGCAATCGGCAGGCGCGACATCAGGAACGTCTTCAACACTCCGTCGTCGATCAGGTCAACCTTGCGCGCCTTTTGGCCCTCGTCGTCGAACTCATAGCTGCCGCTCAGCCAGGTATCGCCAAACTTTGTGCGTGTGGGGTCGTCGGCCACACTAAGAAACGTCGGCAACACTTCCTTGCCTACGTCCTTGGTAAATGTCTGGCCTTCATCGTCGCCGCGCTGGCGCTGGCCTTCCAGCCTGTGCCCGAGCACCTCATGGAAGAACACCGCCGCCGCGCGACCGCTGAGGATTGCCGGCCCATCGAACGGCTGCGTCACCGGCGCCTTGCGCAGCTCTTCAAGGCTCTTGCCCAGTTCACGCATGGCCGCTTCAAGCTCCGCCTGCGCGGGCAAACCATCCACTGTTTCGGCTTCAAACGTCTGCGCGCGGAACAGATCCATTCCATCGTCGGCCCGCGTCACGGCGAAGGCTACCAGACGCGCAGCCGTGTGCGGCGTCACCACCTGCGAGCCTTCTGACGATGCGAAGTAGTCCGTCTCATTCTGCACCGTCAGCATCACCGCGTTCTGGTAGACGTCAGGATATTCGCGGAAAGTCTTCGACAGTTCCGCCACACGCTGCGCCCACGCAGCTCTGTCGACCACTACAGCCGGCGCGGGCGTGCCAATGTAATTCTGCGGCTGTTCCTGGCTGAAGTCCGGCGACGTGTCCTCTTCCTTGGCCCGCACCTGAGCTTCTGTCTTGACGCGAAGAAAATTGTCCAGGGCCGTGCCGTAGCCGGTGTTGGTCGCCATCCACAGCGTGCGTTCCAGCGCCTCGCGGTCGTCGGTCAACGGCAATTCCATACTGTTGACGGCTGAGCTGCGATGCGTTCCATGTGTATTGTCGAGTTTGGGATCGCCCAGCCGCACCTGCACGTCGGCGACGCGAACCCGGTTGGCCGAATTGTCAACCACCGCGCCATACTGCGCGCGAATGGCCACATTGTTTGAGTCGCTGACCGAGTAGCTGAGAAAGTACGGCGGCAACTGCTTGTCGTCTCCGGGCGCACCCGTCTTGCCGAGCGACGTAAAGGCCCGGTGCAGTTCTGTGGTCATCGCGTCCAACAGCACAGGCGTCTGCTGCGCGGTTGCGGCGGCGGGCTGCGCAAGAGATATAGCGATAAGAGCAGCGGCCGGCCAAAAGCTCGTCCGCAGGGCACAACAGGGACCGAACCGCCCCGTGGCGGCGAAGGACGGATTTGGCATAGACTTGGAAATCTCAGGATTTTGCATCTGTAGATACGATTCTCTCAGAGCAGCCTGCCTTCAAAGGGGAAATCGAATGATATTTGCGCGCCGCGGAGGTCTGACGTTCTGCTTCATATTCTTCTGTGTGGCCCTCGCGACGCATCCCTCCGCTGCCCAGTCCGCTCCGGCCGCAACAGCCACCCAGCCACAACCCCAGCCCGCTCAGGCCTACACCCTGCCGCCCGACAAACTGGCCAAGGCCATCGCTCTCGACCGCATTCGCAACATCCTGGAGATAGCTGGTTCAGTCTGGTCGCTGGTATTCGTCTGGCTGTTGCTGGCGACGCGCGCCACTGCTGCGATTGAAGCCTGGGCTGGCCGCATCTTCCAACGCCGCTGGATGCAGGGGCTGCTTTTTTTCGCTATCTTGCTGGTCCTGGTTACTCTCGCTGCGCTGCCTCTCGACCTCTATGGCCACCATGTGACCCTCAGTTACGGGATCAGCGTCCAGGGCTGGGCGGGCTGGTTCGCTGACATGGCCAAGTCTCTGGGTTTGACACTCGCCATCGGCGCGCCCGTTCTGCTGCTCTTCAACTGGATCGTGCGCCGCTGGCCGCGCCGCTACTGGTTCGCCGCCTGGCTGGTCACGCTGCCCATCATGGTGATCTCCGTTGCCGGCGAGCCGCTCATCGAGCCGCTCTTCAACCACTACGAGCCGCTCGCCGACCATCATGCCGCGCTGGTAGCCAAGCTGGAAACAGTCGTGGCCCGCACCGGCATCGACATCCCTCCCGACCGCATGTTCCTGATGAAGGCCAGCGAAAAATCGAACGGTCTGAACGCCTATGTCACCGGCCTCGGCGCGACCAAGCGCTACGTCATGTGGGATACGGCGACCGACCGCCTTCCCGACGACGAGATTCTCTTCATCTTCGGTCACGAAAGCGGCCACTACGTGCTCAATCATATTCCCAAGATGCTGGCCGGCTTCGCGATTGCGCTGTTCTTCGTCTACTGGGCCTGCGCCCGCGTAGCAGCCTGGCTGGCGCGCCGCTTCGCCGGAAGCTGGGGTTTGCATGAGCCACAACGGCTGGGTGCCCCATCCTTCGCGTCGTTTGCGAAGGGTGGGAAGCATGGCGAAATTTCGGACAGCAGCCCCAATCTACTCTCCACCCGAACCGGATTCGTGGTGCTCATCTTCACACTCTCCGTGGCTGGCTTCGTCCTCACCCCGGCGAGCAACGGTTTCAGCCGCCACTTCGAGCACCAGGCCGACGTATACGGCCAGGAAGCCATCCACGGCCTCGTCCCAGACGCGCAAAAAACTGCTGTGACCGGCTTCAACGCTCTCGGAGAAGCGTGGCTTGAAGATCCCAATCCGAACCCGATTATCGAGTTCTGGCTCTATAACCATCCTAGCGTAAAAGACCGCGCCAACTTCGCTGCGCATTACGATCCGTGGGCCAACGGCGGGCATGGAGAGTTTTTCCCGGAATAGCAATTGGCGCAAGTCTGTTGTCTAATCCCAGTCGCAGTTGCGCTAAGATGAGATTGAGTTCAGATCTCGGAGGGCCTTCATGCAGGAAGTGATAGCGCCACCGCGCATCCCGGTCGGTAAAATCAAGAGCTTCGGCGTCTTTGGACCAAAGTACGAGGTCGGCCGCGCCATTCGCCCATTGGAAAACGGCGACTGGCTTGTCGAAGTCACGATGGTCGAAACCGGAGAAAAAACCGAGTACAGATTGGCCCGCCTACTTGATGACCCAGAGGCCCGCTGATGTACGCTGTGGCCTTCGACCTAACAGTTGTGGATACGGAAAAGCACCATCCCAAAGGTGTCTCGCAGGCGTATACGGAGATCGGCGCCATCCTCGGTGAGCATGGGTTTCGTCGCGTGCAGGGCAGCTTGTATGTGACCGATGACGAGGACATGGCTAACCTCTTTTTGGCAATCCAAGCGCTGCGTACCCGCACATGGTTTCCAAAATCGGTTCGTGACATTCGCGCTTTCCGCGTTGAACAGTCGTCGGATTTCACCTCCCTGGTAAAGGCCGCGGGAGACACATAGTAGCTGGCACCCATGTACCGTTCGCTCAACCTGTCGTTCTCATTTCTGGCCTGCGCACTTGTGATCTGTTGCGCACCCCCGCACGCCGAAGCTCCCATCCAATCCACATCTGACGCTTTCCAAAATCCGCAGCGCGTCATCATTGAGGGCTACAACGACGATGCCATGGAGCCGTTTTTCAGTCGCGACGGCAAATACCTGTTCTTCAACAATCTCAATGAGCCCTCGGTCAACACGAACCTGCATTGGGCCGAGCGCATTGACGACCTGCACTTCAAATATCGCGGTGAACTCAAGGGAGTGAACACGCCGGCACTCGAAGGCGTTCCATCGATGGACCGCGACGGAAACTTCTACTTTGTTTCCAACCGCAGCTACGATCAGACCGCGTCCACTCTCTATCGCGGCAAGTTCGCCGACGGCACAATCACGGGCGTTGAACTTGTTCCCGGCGTCTCGCTGGCCAAGCCCGGCATCGTAAATTTCGACGCAGAAATCAGCGCCGACGGCAACACGCTTTACTTTGTTGAGAGCGAATTCAGCCCCTTCGGCCAACCCAAATCCGCGCGGATTCTTTTTGCACGCCGAAGCGGCAACACGTTTGACCGCGACCGAGCCAGCGCGTCGGTCATGAAGTCCGTCAACACCGATGAATTGAACTACGCGCCTGCCACTTCAGCTTCGGAATGCGAGATCTTCTTTACGCGCGTGGGGCCGGACGGTCCGGCGATTTATTTGTCGGAGCGAGCCAACAAAACGCAGCCATTTCAAGAGCCCCTGCGGCTCGCCGCCATCACCGGATTCGCCGAAGCCCCAACCTTGTCGCCCGACGAGAAGTCTCTCTACTTCCACAAAAAAGAAGACGGCCATTTTGTGCTTTACCGCGTCACCCGCGGCGCGCTCCGAAAGTAGGCTTGTTCGCGCGCCGGGCGACCCTCGCAAAAAGCCGCATGAACTAAAATGGTAGCCGGCATGCAGTTTCCTCTCGGAACCTCGATCTTTGTATCCATCGCCGGCCTGGTCGCTGTCACCGCTTGGCGTCTGCGCGAGGTGCGCAGCGCCGTTTCGCTGCGCAAAATCATCATCCCACCGCTGGGCATGGCCACCGGCTTCTGCATGTTTTTCGTCCCCGCCTTCCGCATCCCCTGGACATGGGCGGGCGCAGCCTTCTTCATCGGAGCGGTTGCCCTGGCGTACCCGCTGCTGCTGACGACGCGCCTTATCCGCCAGGGCGACGCCATCATGATGAAGCGCTCCAGCGCCTTCCTCGCCGTGCTGTTCGTGCTTGCCGCAATCCGCTTTCTGGCCCGCGGCTACTTCGACACCATCCTCACCGTTCAACAATCCGCGGCGCTATTCTTCATTCTGGCCTTCGGCATGATCGTCCGCTGGCGCACCCGCCTGCTCATCGACTTCCGCAAGCTGACCTCGCAATGCACCCCGGAACCCGCCTCATAGTTCATAGTCATCTAGCGCCTCGGTCCCCGCAGCCCCCAGTTCTTAGTCCCTAGTCTCTGAATTACACTGAATCTTCAAGGAGAAGCTTCCATGCCCTACCCGGAGAACTATCGCTATACCCGCGAACACGAGTGGATTGCCGTTGAAGGCAACATTGGCACTATTGGCATTACCGACTATGCCCAAAACTCCCTGGGGGACATCGTCTACGTCGACGTGCCCAAAGTCGGAGACGCAGTCACCGCCCACGCGACTTTTGGCTCAGTCGAAAGCGTGAAGGCCGTAAGCGACCTCTATTCGCCCGTCACCGGCACCGTGACGGCCACCAACGATGCCCTCAAGGCCTCGCCCGACAAGATCAATGAAGCCCCGCACGATACCTGGATCATCAAAGTGGAGCTCGCCGATCCCGCCGAGGTTGGAAAGCTTCTCACCGCCGCAGAATACGAAGCCTTTATCGCCGAAGAAACGGGAAGCTAGAAGAACAGAGAACAGGGAACAGAAAAACCCGTCCCTGATCCAGCCCAAACGGTCCGTGTCCCATTCATCGCGCTCTTTGCGAAGGGTGGGAGACCAAAATTCTGATCTCTGGTTTCTTTCACCTATTCACAGTTTTCCGCAAAAGGAAACCATGCGCTATCTTCCAAAAAGTCCCGCCGAACGCAAGCAAATGCTCGCCGACATCGGCGCTGCCTCCATTGACGATCTGTTCTCCGTCATCCCGGCCGAGTACCGCCTCACCCGAGATCTCGACGTGCCGCGGCAGCACGGCGAAAGCGAAATCATCGACTTCTTCCGCGCTGCCGCTGCGCAAAACACCACCCGCTTCACCAGCTTTCTGGGCGCAGGCGCGTATCGCCACTACCGTCCCGTCATTATTGACTCCCTGGTGCAGCGCGGCGAGTTCCTCACCAGCTACACGCCTTACCAGGCGGAGATCACGCAAGGCACGCTGCAGGCCATTTTCGAATTCCAGACCATGATCGCCGAGCTCACCGGCATGGACGTGGCCAACGCCAGCATGTACGACGGGTCAACCGGCGCAGCCGAGGCAGTGATGATGGCCGTCCGCGTCACCGGACGCCACAAGGCAGTCGTCGCGTCGACTGTCCATCCCGAGTACCGCGAAGTCCTGGCCACCTACGCCAAGCATCAGGGGCTGCCCTCGACGCTGGTCCCCTACGACAAGGAAACCGGCCGCGTCGATCTCGCCGCACTTGAAGCGCAGGTCACCACCGAAACTTCTGCCGTTCTCGTCCAGAGCCCCAACTTCTTCGGCGTCATTGAAGACATTCCCGCCATCGCCGCCATCGCGCACGCCAAGGGTGCCCTGCTCATCGTTTCCATCGCCGAGGCCATCTCCCTCGGCGTCGTCCGGCCGCCCGTCGAAGCAGACATTGTCAGCATGGAAGCCCAGTCCTTCGGCGTCGCGCTCAGTTACGGCGGCCCGTACTGCGGCGTCATCGCGGCCAAGGAACAATACCTCCGCCAGATGCCCGGACGTCTGGTCGGCCAGACCGTCGACTCCAATGGCTTCCGCGGCTTCGTCCTGACGCTTTCCACGCGCGAGCAGCACATCCGCCGCGAGAAAGCCACTTCGAATATCTGCACCAATCAGGCGCTTGTCGCGCTCATGGCCACCATCTTCCTCACCATCTACGGCAAAGAAGGCATCCGCGAGCTAGCCGAGCACAACCTGGCCAAAGCCGATTACGCCGCGAAGACCTTTGCCGCGCAAGCCGGCGCAAAGGTCTTATTCAACGGTGCCCCGCGCTTCCACGAGTTCGTTCTTGAAACGCAGGAATCCACAGATTCCCTGAGCCAGCGCCTTCTCGACAACAACATCGTAGGCGGCGTTGCGCTGAGCCGCTGGTATCCCGAACTGCCCAACGCCACGTTATGGTGCACGACTGAAGTGATTACGAAAGAACAGATCGACGCGGCAGCGCAGGTAGTCGCCGCTGCGCCGGTAGAGGCATAGCTTTGAACAGGCATGGAAATTTCGATTCCAGCTATGATTTCCAGCAGGGCAGAAATTTCTTCGTGCCGAACAGACAATGCTTTGTAACAAGGGCACGGCTTTAGCCGGGCCGCAACAGGAATAGAGGAGAAGAGGGCTTTAGCCCCTGCCATGGCTCATCCAGCCAGAAATGCGTCTGCGACTAACATCCTCAATCCCGTTCGAATATTCTTCGTTACGACGAAAACGGCGATGGGGAAACGGATATTGCAATCGGAACACAATGCGGAGTTGTTGATCGACGTCTTGCGCTCACTTGTTGCGGCGCGCAAATTTGAGCTGCGCGATTTTGTTATCATGCCGGATCACGTCCATCTTCTCATGGAGGTTGCAAATGACATGACGATTGAAAAGGCCATGCAATTTATCAAGGGGCGGTTCTCTCATAAGCTGTCGCACGATTTCGGGTTCAAAGGGGAAGTTTGGCAGCGCGGGTTCACCGAGGTGCAGATCATGAACAAGCTGAGTTTCGAAGCACATCGGGTGTACATCGCCGAAAACCCAGTGAATGCCGGGCTTGCGGCGTCCGGGAGGGAGTACCCGTTCTGTTTTCAGCATTTGGCGCAAAGGAAAAGGGAAGTGGGAAAAGACGCTGGGCTGACAGGGGCTAAAGCCCCGTCAATTCTATTGAAGTAGTTTGCGGCCCGGCTGAAGCCGTGCCCTTGTTACAAGGCAGAAGATTCGAGACAGGGCTAAGATTGTTCCCTCTGCCACAAGGTCCAAAGCTGCATTGTTGGGAACCGTGCAATTCAAGAAGCAGTAGTGAGGTTTATGAATGGCAACAACATCTGAAACCATCGAACGCAAAACCACAGGCAAAGTTCGCCCCCACCAGACACAGAACGAGTCTCTGGTCTTCGAGAAATCCTCGCCGGGAAAGCGCGCTTACAAAATGCCGCCGCTCGACGTGCCTGCGGTCGACGCCGCCGCCCTGCTCGGCGCTGCCCATCGCACCGTGCCCGGACTGCTCCCCGAGCTGAGCGAAATCGAAATCATCCGCCACTTCACGCGGCTCTCCACGTGGAACTATGCCATCGACCTGGGTATGTATCCGCTCGGCTCATGCACCATGAAATACAACCCTCGCGTGAACGAGCTGGTGGCCCGCATCGAGGGCCTGGCCGAGGCTCACCCTTACCGCCCCGACTCCCGCGCCCAAGGCATGCTTGAGGTCTTCGCTCTGCTGCAGCGCTGCCTCATCGAAATCACCGGCATGGATGCCATCACGCTGCAGCCCGCAGCCGGTGCGCATGGCGAGTTCACCGGCATTCTTCTCGTCCGCGCATGGCATGAGTCGCAGGGCAACCCGCGCAAGAAGATCATCATTCCCGACTCCGCCCACGGCACCAATCCCGCCACAGCGGCCATCTGCGGCTACACGGTCGAGAATCTCAAGTCCAATGCCGAAGGCGGCATCGATCTCGAAGCCCTCACCCGCCAGGTGGACGAAGAGACCGCCGCGCTGATGCTGACCAACCCTTCCACCATCGGCGTCTTCGAGAGCCAGATCCACAAGATCGCCGACATTCTCCACGCCAAAGGCGCGCTGCTCTACATGGACGGCGCCAACATGAATGCACTCGTCGGCAAAGCGCGGCCGGGCGACTTCGGCGTCGACGTGATGCACCTCAACTTGCACAAAACTTTTTCCACTCCACACGGCGGCGGCGGCCCCGGCTCCGGCCCTGTAGCCTGCAAGGCCTTCCTTGAGCCGTTTCTGCCCATCCCCGTCCTTATCCGAAACGAGAACAGCCCGAAGGGCCTCACCTGGGAATACAACCGGCCCCAATCCGTAGGTCGCGTGCGCGCCTTCTACGGCAACACCGGCATGTTCATCCGCGCGCTGGCTTACATCCTGGCCAACGGGCCTGATGGTCTAAGGCAGACCACCGAAGACGCTGTCCTCAACGCCAACTACATCCGCCACGGCCTCGAAGACCTGTACGAGCTGCCCTACAAAACCGCCTCAATGCACGAGGTGGTTTTCAGCGACAAGCGCCAGGCCGCGCTCGGAGTCAAAACCGGCGACATCGCCAAGCGTCTAATCGACTACGGCTTCCATCCCTATACGGTAAGCTTCCCGCTCATCGTGCACGGTGCGCTCATGATCGAGCCCACGGAAAGCGAGTCGCTTGAAGAACTCGACTTATTCATCGATGCGATGCGCAGCATCGCAAAAGAAGTGGAAGAAACTCCGGAATTAGTCAAGACTGCACCCCATTCCACACGAGTTTCGCGGCTCGATGAAGTTCTGGCGGCGAGAAAGCCAATTCTGCGGTGGAGGCCGGTCGAGGAAACGCAGGCGCCTTCGCAACCGGGCCAATTCGGGGCGATGGAGAATCTGCCGACCGCATAGCCAGCGAGACGTACCTCGCTCCCTTATTGCACGCCGGCCCACACGCCCCACACTACAACAGGTGTACACCCTCCTTGCCTCGTCGGCGGTGCTCTTGGTCGCCTGTGCTCTGGAACGGAGTTCGTCTTGATCCTCAAGTCTTCCTGCAAGTTGTTCGCCTCCGCAATCGTGTTAGCACTTTTTCCCATAGCTGCACCCAGCGCGCTGGCTTCGAGTCCTCAGGCAACAACAACTTCGCTGACCATTTTCTCCGGCGGCAATGCAGTCGCCTCAGGCGGATCGGTGGCCTCGGGGAGCATGATCACGCTGACGGCGAGCGTGGCTTCCGGCACAACTGCAATCAAGGCTGGACAGGTCAAAATCTGTGATGCCTCGGCCGCCTCCTGCGCAGACATCCATCTGCTTGGTGTGGCTCAAATCACGAGCGGGGGGACAGCGCTATTCAGGCTGCGCCCCGGTATCGGCAGCCACACCTACCGCGCGACTTTTGTTGGGACGCCTAATGGAGTGCCGTCCTGCGCCGCCAGCGCTTCCAGCCCCGTGACGCTGACCGTCTCCGGCACATTTCCCGCCACCGCGTCGGTTTCCGCTACTGGAAGCGCGGGCAACTACAAACTCACAGCACAAGTGGCCGGACAGATTAATGCACCCGGCCTGCCGGCGCCTGCGGGCATTGTTTCATTTCTTGACACCTCAAACAACAACCTTTCGCTGGGAACCGCAACGCTGGGCCCGGGAGCCGCTGTGACATTCTTGAATTCCAGCAACCCGGTTCCGGGACTGGACCCGCTGGGACTGGCGGTTGGGGATTTTAACCACGACGGCATCCCGGATTTGGTTGTCACACTCGCCAGCGCCGAGACGGTTACGATTCTGCTTGGAAATGGCGACGGCACATTTACGGCCGCGCCGCCGGCTTCCATAGCGGATTACAACGCACAGGTCGCCGTGGTCGGGGATTTCAACGGGGACGGCAACGCGGACATTGCGCTGCTTTTCGCCGATGACGCCCAGATTCAGATCCTGCTCGGAAACGGGGACGGCACTTTCAATGCGATGCCCTCCGTCCCCATTTCCAGTACCGCAAGTGGTTATGATTTTGCGACGGCAGACTTCAATGGGGACGGCATCGCCGATCTCGTTTATGGAAGCGATTACGGTCAAACTTTTACCGTCCTCCTGGGCAATGGAGATGGAACATTTTCCGCGATGAGCCCCACCCCGCCAGGGGCCGGCGCGTCGCAAGCAATGACTGTCGGGGATTTCAATGGAGATGGCATCCCCGACCTGGCCGCGGCAAACTACCTTGGAGTCAACGCTGCGGGTGTGGTTTCCATCTTTCTTGGGAATGGGGATGGAACCTTTACTTTGGTTCCGACGACTCCGGCCACCGGGTTTGATCCGCTGGGAATCACAGCAGCGGACTTCAATGGTGACGGAATTGTCGATCTGGCGGTATTGAATAGCTATGACGGTGCCTATACGCCGCAGTCTGGCACTGTGACGATTCTACTGGGCAACGGAGACGGAACGTTTACGCCAACAGCAGCAAGTCCGGCAACAGGCTTCACCCCAAATTTTATTGCCTTGGGTGACTTCAATGGCGATGGCACCCCCGACCTGGTGACTGCGAATGCGGGCAGCAATACTCTGACTGTCTTGCTCGGCAATGGCGACGGAACATTCGACTCGCCACTCAGTCCCGCGGCGGGAATAGGTCCTTGTTTCCTCGCCGTGGGAGACTTCAACGGCGACGGCTTGGCTGATGTAGCCGCGTCCGACTGTTTCCAGTCGCCAACGCAGCCCAACACAGTATCCGTCCAGTTGTCCCAATTGACCAGGACGGCAACTGCCACTGCGAACGGCATTTCGGCCTATGGCACGGGAACGCACATGGTGGTTGCCAGCTATGCAGGAAACAGCCTGTTTGGATCCGCAGTTTCCGGCACTACCGGGCTATCGGCGGTGACTCCGCCCAGCTTCGCAATCGCCGGCATTGCGGTCACTGTCGCTCCGGGCGCAACCACGGGGAACACTTCCACCATCAGCGTCACACCCGGCGGCGGTTTCACTGGGAGCATAGCTCTGACGGCCGCCGTGTCGTCTAGTCCCAACGGCGCGATGAGCCCGCCCACCTTCAGTTTTGGGGCGACAACCCCGGTAAGCATTACCGGCGCGGGGGCTGGTACAGCCACGCTTGCCATTACCACCACCCCGGCGTCTCCAGTGTGCACGACGGAGTTGACCAAGCCTCGCCAGGCTCCGTGGTATGCAGAAGGGGGCGCGGTTCTGGCGTGTCTGCTGCTCGGAATTCCCGCGCGACGGCGAAGCTGGCGGTCGATGGTCGGCTTGATTGCCGTCCTGCTCGTTTTTGCAGGCGGGGCAATTGCATGCGGCAGTCCTGCGGAGAAGGCTTGTCCGGCAATTGTCGGTCCTCCGGCTACCACGGCTGGAACCTACACCATCACCGTTACCGGCACCTCCGGGGCGCTTACTGAGACAGGGACGGTCACTTTGACGGTGCAATAGGACGCCGCGCAGCCGCTGGTTGGGGTTTGCGCTTTCCCACTCTTGCGATAAGAACGAGGACATCGCAAGGATGGGGCACCCATTCGTTTCAGGCCTGATCGGTCAAGAGCGGGAGTTGCTTTTTCTGACGCCTTTTCCTCGATTTCCTCTGTTTCCTTGATTCGCGGAAACCGCCCTTCGGCCTAAACTCATCTTCTATGGCCACCATCCCCGATCTCACTCTGGACACCGGAATGCCCGCGAATGTGGAGGCCGAGAAGACTATCCTCGGCGCCATTTTGCTGGACAATTCCGCCCATTCCGAAGCCGCCGAGAAGCTCGATTCGGAAGACTTTTCGCTCGACTCCCATCGCCGCATCTTCCTGCGCATGAGCGAGTTGATGGACTCGCAACGGGCCGTCGACATCGTCACCCTGGCCCACGAACTCTCGCGCTATAAGGAGGTCGAGTCGGTCGGCGGCGTCGCCTATCTCGCGTCCCTCACTGAAGGGCTGCCGCGGCGCCCGGTGATCGAGGAATACATCCGCATCGTCAAGGACAAGAGCCTGCTGCGCAAGCTGATGGGCATCTGTTCCATGGCTATCGCGCGGGCTGCCGACCAGAGCGAGTCGGCCATCGGCGTCCTCGACGACACCGAGGCCAGGCTGCTGGACGTGACCCAGAAGGGCATCTCCCAGGGCTTCCAGTCGCTCGACGAGATTGTCCAGCACTCCTTCGGCACCATCGACAACCTCTACAAGCAGAGCCGGGAAGTCACCGGGCTGGCCACAGATTTTACTGACTTTGACCGCCTGACCAGCGGCCTGCAAAAAGACGAACTGATCATCATTGCCGCGCGGCCTTCGATGGGCAAAACGGCGCTCGCCATCAACATTGCGCAAAACGCGGCCGTCAATCACGCCGCCACTGTGGCCATCTTCTCGCTTGAAATGAGCAAGGAGTCGTTGCTGCGCCGCATGCTCGCCTCCCAGGCCTGGGTCGACCAGCGCAAGCTGCAGACCGGCTTTCTGGGCCGCGAAGATCACGACAAATTGCAGCAAGCCCTGGGCCAACTGGTCGAGGCGCAGATGTTCATTGACGACTCTGCCGGCATCTCGCTGGCCGAGATGCGCGCCAAGGCTCGGCGTCTGAAGCAAACCAAAGGCGGACTCGACCTGATCGTCGTCGACTATCTGCAGCTGATGTCGGCCACGGTTCCGTCGTCGGGAAAGAAGAACTACGAAAACCGCACGCAGGAAGTGTCGGCCATCTCCCGCGGCCTCAAAGCCCTGGCCAAAGAGCTGCACGTGCCGGTCGTGGCGCTGTCGCAGCTATCCCGAGCCAGCGAGCGCCGCGGCGAAGACAAACGGCCCATGCTGAGCGACCTGCGCGAATCAGGATCGATAGAACAGGACGCCGACGTAGTCGCCTTCATTCATCGCGAGTCCTACTACAACCGGACTGAGGAAATGTCGGACGCCGACCGCGCCAAATCCGAAATCATCATCGCCAAGCAGCGCAACGGGCCAACGGATACCGTTTATTTGAATTTCGTGTCGAAGTTCACGCGGTTCGACAACCAGGATTCGGGGCACGCGGTTTAACTGCCGCGTACGCTTTGAACGATTGCATTCGTCGAATGGCCGGGATTATCGTTAGTGCGCATGAGACAGCACCAGGCGCGCGAGTTCCGTGCTCGTTTGAGGGAACTTGAAAAGCTCCGGAAAATTATCCACTTGACGAAAATCCACCCGCTGTTAGAATTGCAAAACATTCGGCTGTCCAAGTCACTCGGCTCACCAAGTAGCTCAGTCCACATTCGTACGGCTCCCCCAGAGTCACTCGGCTTAGCAAGTTGCTCGGTTCACCCTGATTGAGGTGCACCCCATGCTCAAACCCGTTCGTCTGGGTTGTTTGGTCCTCTGCGCTCTTTTTTCGAGCCTTGCCTCAACCGCCCAACAGATTCCTCCCAGCGCCGATACATTCGTCAACAGCACAGCTCCGGCTTCGAATTACGGCAACCTCGGGTTTCTCACCGTGGGCTCAGGCGAGAATACTTATATTCAATTCAATCTTTCCAATGTGCCGGCAGGGTCGGTGGTGACCAAGGCCACACTGCGGCTCTTTGTGGATTCCGTCACAACCGGCGGGCAATTCGATGTCTACGAAGTGTCGCCGTCCACGCCCTGGACCGAATCGACCGTCAATTTCAATATTGCGCCAGAGTTGGGAACCGCGGCTTCGCCTTCGAATCCGATTACTGTCTCCGGCGGCAGCTTGAACGACTTTGTGCTGGTCGATATCACGCAGATTGCGCAGGGCTGGATCAATACTCCCTCAAGCAATACCGGAATCGCGGTGGTTCTGAACGGGACCACGGGAGAGTTCTTTTTTGACAGCAAGGAAGGCACGGCAACTTCGCATGAGCCGGAATTGGAGATCCAGCTGCAAGGCGTCGCCGGCCCAACCGGGCCTCGGGGTCCAGCCGGACCTCCGGGAAATACCGGTCCGGCTGGTCCGCTGGGTCCGGCTGGTCCGACTGGTGCAATGGGCGCAACCGGCGCAACCGGCGCGACCGGGTCGAAGGGGGCTACGGGGCCGACTGGCCCGCAGGGGCCGCTTGGTTCGACAGGCTCAGCAGGCCCTCCGGGTCCTACCGGCGCGAGAGGAGCAACGGGCGCAAACGGCTCGACAGGCGCAACCGGCGCGACAGGGGCAACGGGCGTTGCGGGGCCGACCGGTCCCAGGGGGGGAATCGGCTTAACCGGCGCAACCGGCGCAGTGGGTCCTATTGGCCCAGCAGGAGCAAAGGGCGCGACCGGGCCAACGGGGGCGCAAGGCCCGACCGGTTCGACTGGAGCCACCGGTGCGCAGGGAATACAGGGGGTGCCGGGGACACCGGGAATTCAGGGGCCGTCGGGCACCAATGGAACCAACGGAACGGGCTTCAACTTCACCGGGCCGTTTGTTGAAGCGAACACCTATCAGCCTTACGACGTGGCCACCTACAACGGCTCGACATATGAAGCCACGGTTGCCATCGCGGCGAATGGCGCAACACCCGACCAGAGTAATCCAGCGTGGACGCTGATGGCGGCAGCGGGCGCGCCTGGCGCAGCGGGAACTCCCGGAGCCGCGGGGCCGATTGGGCCAGCGGGTGCGACGGGCGCTTCGGGAGCGGACGGGACCAACGGCACCAATGGAACCAATGGGACGGGCTTCAATTTCACGGGGCCGTTTGTTGAAGCGAACGCCTATCAGCCTTATGACGTGGTGACGTACAACGGCTCGACGTATGAAGCCACGGTTGCCATCGCAGCGAACGGCGTAACACCCGATCAAAACTCGGCGTGGACACTAATGGCGGCAGCCGGCGCGCCTGGTGCAGCAGGAGCCACAGGAGCCGCTG